>Ga0265336_10000134_pt1 | contig 52669 bp, 30 predicted proteins | sample 42119metaG_FD_193583 | JGI IMG/M metagenome (GOLD analysis project Ga0265336, IMG submission 193583) | Rhizosphere microbial communities from Carex aquatilis grown in University of Washington, Seatle, WA, United States - 4-21-19 metaG | ecosystem: Host-associated > Plants > Roots > Rhizosphere...
ATGGTTTAATAAAGGAATGGGCTTCATTAAACAAGATGAAAACGAAACTGACATGTTCGTGCATTATAGCGACATATCAATGGAAGGTTATAAGACATTAGCAAAAGGTCAATTAGTATCCTATCAGGTTGGAACCAATCGAAGAGGACAACCAAAAGCTATTAACGTAACAGTTATCAAATAGTCTAATCTAATTTTTCTTTTAGTTTTTCAATTTTAATATCAATTTTTTCATTGATTTGATCAATTTTTTCGTCCATTTTTTCTGCTAATTTTGCTTGAGCAGTTAGTGTAACGTTCAGCGCTGTTTGAATTTCTTTATCTTCTATAATATGTTTATTTAAAGCCGTATTGATTACATCAACTCTACCTAGTATAGATTTGATGAAAAATCCAAGTACGCCGAAAAAAGAAGTCATAAGTATGGTTAATATAGTAGTTAAAACTGTTGTTAATGTGCTATTTGGCATTATATGCTCTCTAGTTTTTTAATGGTTTTATCTAGCTTATCATTTAGTTTTTCATAAGTTTCTTGAAGTTTCTTTGAAGTTTTTTTCGGGCATTTTTCAATTATATCTTCTGTATTGTTTTTTATAATGGCTTCAACAGTATCTTCTTTAATAGGTTTTTTCTTACTTTTAGGCTTAGCGGTTTCAATAGCAGTTTCTTGTTGCAACTCATTATTATAGGACAAAACGGCAGATTTCATCGTATTCCTCTTATTGGTTATTCCACTTACCTAAATGACTTTCCTCTGCTATTTCTGCATTTTCTTCTGCGTATTCTTCATCTGATACATTGAGTTCATCATATACTGGTTTTTCAAAATCAATAACTGAACGCTGTCGTGTTGGGAATGTTGCGTTTTCCTGCAATGGAATATAGGTTTTCATTGGCGTTCCGGGAGCGAATTTTCTGACAACAACATATTTATTTTTAGCGAACAAGGAACCAGAAGAAGCTGATTTAGTAAGCTGCTCTTCTGTAATATGTTTATAATGATTTTTGTCTAACAGATTAATAGAACGCATGGGGTAGATGTGTATTCCAAGATCAGCGAGGCTAATTGCCTTATTGGATATATTGGTGATCCAAAACTCTTTTGTTGGTTGGACGGGAGTTTTCATGGTAGTCAAATATATGCATGGAAAATAGTAGTTATTATAATAATCTGATATTATAGTAAGGATATATTATGGCTGGTTTAACTACACTAACAACTCGTAGTCAGTTAATTGATGTTAATAGCACTGTTCAGTTGGTAGCTCAGTTTACTAACCAAGCCGGTGCTCCTGTTAATTTAGATAGCTATCCTACGGTGTCAATAGTTGCGCCATCAGGTTTAGTAACTTTAACTGCAACCACTGCTGGTGTTATGCAGTTAGATGTTGGTAAGTATCAATTTAATTTTTTAGTTCCATTTAATGGACCATATGGGGTATGGAATGATATTTGGCAGGGAATATATAATGGTGTCCAATTAGCTAATTCATTTGAGTTTGTGGTAGTAAACACTGATGTTCCAAGGGTTATTAATTCTGATGGCTACATCGCTCTTGGTGACGATCCTGGCTTCAATTTTTCACAACTCGCAATTCGTAATATTAATAAGGTTGTCAAAACAGTGAAAGCTAGATTGAATAATAATGGTCTTTCGCAGAGTACTGATCAATATGGTAATATCATTTATGTAAATTGTGATATATTTTCCAATGATATGTTAGTTACATTCGTTGTGAACTCATTGAGTGAGTTTAATCAAACGCCATATTTTACATTTTTTACTTGGGAAGATACTCAAATCATTAATGAGTTCCACGCTATATTAGCCGATGGCGCGGTACTATCGGCATTGGCAAGTCAGGCATTGATCGAACGAGGAAGAGAATACTCTATAACCGACAATGGTGTTGCGTTTACCCCTCCATCAGTTGCGGAAATGTTAAATACACAATGGAATACTATGCTAACTCAATTTTATGATAAGTTAAAGTATATTAAGAATAGTATGAGAGGGGCTCCAAGAGGTTTAGGTACGCTAACTATTGCAAGTGCAGGGGCACAAAATCCACAATTTCAACGTCTTAGGCATTTACGGGCTCGTCAGATATTTTAAATATTACTAACTACTTCTCTAAATCTTTTTGGTACCAGTCTCCCCAAGGTACTTTTGGAGTCTCATGTGGATTTTTCACTAATCTTAACTTGCCATACTCCTTAGGCTTCTCCGGCAATGCAGGCTCCACAACAACCTCATCTTCTTTCAATTTTGCCATCATAACGCTCTTAGCCTTATTCAATAATTGAAATCGCATATCATCACCACCAACAACATCTGGGTGATACATTTTTGCCAATCGCCTATAAGATTTTATAACCTCTTCTTCGGTAGCATCTTCTTGCACTCTCAATACGAATGATGCCTGCTCCAATGACATATTGTCTAGCAAGTTATTCAATGTACTTGCTATACAAAATAGTTCAGACAGTTCCTGTATCTTCTTTATATTCACAATAAAATACCTAATAATGCTATATCAGCATTCTAATAGTTTCACATATAAGTATAGGATTTTTTATGGTTAGAGCCAGAGTTATACCAAAAGATGAATTAGTTGAAGCAATTAATAGTTGTGCTAACAGTATTGATATGACTTGGGACGTGGTTAGAAAACTAAAAACTTCTATTGTTGTATTAAAAAAGAATTGTAAAATCCATAATATACCATATCCTTCAACACGATATGTATGTGATGAAGATTTTTTTAGCAATATAAATGAACAATCAATGTATTGGGCTGGATTTCTTTCTGCCGATGGTAATTTACGAATGCGTAAGAGTACCACATATGATATAAAGCTGGAATTAGCCACAAAAGATATAGCTCATATAGAACTATTTAAAAAACACATAAAATCAAATGCCATCGTAAAAAGTTTTACCAGAAAGCCATCTCCATTATTATTAAAAAACAAGAGTGTTAAAGAACAGTATTTTGCATCCTATTTAATAATGAGATCTAAAAAAGCATTTGACGATCTTGGCAGATTTGGTATAACGCCACAAAAAACATATTCATATACTATGCCACAATGGCTAGTTGAACACGAATTAGTTCGTCATTTTATTAGAGGCTATATGGATGGTGATGGGTCATATTCTTTCAATAAAAGAAATGAACAACCATATTCCATACATATTGGCTTGGTTGGTGCATGTCCTGCTGTGGAACAAATATATAATATAATTAATAAAAATTGTTTTATTGAATACGGCTGGATCAACTCAATAGATGAAAAACTTAGAAGTTTTGCATTTAATTCATTAGCTGATGTTAAAAATATATATAATTATATTTACGGCGATTCAACTGTTTATTTAGAAAGAAAAAAAATAATTATAGATCAAATAGATAATTTAATTGAAAAATCCTCAATGCATTTTCTTGATTCTAATACAGTGCAAAAATTATACGACGAATTAAAAAGTTTTAATAAAGTTTCAAAAATATTGAATTGTGATAGAGCCACGGTAAGAAAGTTTATGCATGATAATAATTTAATATATAAATCATTTCCAAATATGAACAGGAAATAATATGTATTCAATAGAAGAGATAAAAAAAGTTCCAGCAAAAACATTATTGAAGCTAATAGATAGAATGAAAAAGTTTTTAATTGAGCACGACATAGTAAAAGATATGTGCAAAGAAAAAGATGTTGACCCGTCAATAATAGATATTATTCCCATGCGATTTGCTGATATCCCAGTGAGCGCTAGGACTGATCATGGTGTTATAACATTCAATTATAAATTATTATGTGATGGTGATTTCGTAAAAGATTACGGGTACGCTGTGCATGAGATACAGCATTGGCTAGATCAGTGCTATAATAAGCACCCTACGCCCGGCGCCAATGATGGTGATTATTTACACAACCCGGCAGAACAAAAGGGCTTCAAACGTCAGATAGAATATATAGATGATGAGTTTGGTGAAAATGAAGCAGAAAATTATGTCGATCATTTATTAGATCATCACAATAGAAAAGGTAAAGATAGAAATGAACTTAAAGAAACGTTAATGGAAAAAGTTAACGAATAGGAGATATTTTGCCTTATTACCTTAATGTCAATATAGATGGATTAGTAGTCGCCAAATCAAATGGCGATGGATATTCTATTACATTAAAATGGGCAACTGCCTATCCAACGGACAGATCTAATAAAATACTATACAACATTTACATGAGTGATGGTATTGCGCCAGATTTTCCAGATCAGTTTTTTCTTCAATCACCAACATTCGTATCTTTTGATGGTTCAACCAGCGTTCAAATTGTTGATTTAGTTCCCGGAACATTATATCATTTTGGTGTTCGAGCCGCCGAGTATAACCCATCATTTTTTAATCCATCAACACTACAGCCAGTATATAATGGACTTGTTGCATTACCATATAGTTTATTACAGAATAATATACTTGCAACAAGCATATTGATACCATTAGTGGATACGACAGGCTTCCCATCAACTGGTACAGTAAAAATAGGATCTGAGTTAATAAATTATTCAAGTATAAGTGGAAACAATTTAGTTCTAACAAGTGCTTCTATGCAAAGAGGATTTAATAATTCTATTGCAACAATACATAATACTGATGGTTATGATGGTTATGTATACTGGGATCCTAATGTAATTTTTTGGCCGGTTGAGCAGGAAGATCAAAATACCATTGTATATGAATGCTGGAATAGATTTGATATTGAGCATTTTGCATTCACAGTTGTAGATGGATATCATCAAAAGGTAAAAGATATTCTAACAATAGATGCAACATGTAGCGATAATCTAAATACTCCTGCAACCATTGGTACTCCATCATCGGTATTTTCTGGGTATCGTAGAACAAGCCCCGCATTGTTGCTAAGCGGCGCTTGCATTGGAAGCTATATTGGTGGGCAGACTGGGTGTGCAGATGGTTATGGTGGTGTTGGCTTGCAGTTGCGCGGACTAAATATACAGGATGCTAATATAGCAATACAATCCTCTATTATATTAGCAACAACGGGAGAACCGGTCTGCTTGGTACAAAGACGCTGGACTGGTATCACATGTAAGTGTTATTTACCATATAATGAATATCCTGAGGCACGCTGTAATATCTGCCTGGGCACAGGTATCGTTGTTGGTTGGATTCAATATTTCAATCCTGCTCGTAGTGATGGTAAAATTATGATAAGGCTAGATCCAAGCGTTGATGACTTAATAGCAATGGATAGTGGTTTAGAGTCTACGATGCAACCTAACGCATGGACTATACCGGTTCCAACTATCAAAGATAGAGATTTTATTGTTAGATTTGATGATTGTGGTAACGAAGAATTTCGTTATGAGGTATTAAATGTAACAAGAAACAAGTTATTTTTAGATGGTACTGGTGCTCAAAAATTTGCAATGCAAAGAGTTAGAAAAACAGATCCAATATATCAAGTACCAATAACTTATGATACAAGTGATTTTCCAAGTACTATACCAACAAGTGTTGCGTCATCAATTGGAATACCATCACATTTTCATACAGTTGTTATAAGTGAAAAGGTTACATCTATTAGTCAAATAAATCAAATAACAAGTGTTGCAGCTGGTCATTCACATGTGATTCGTGACGGGATAGTTTTACCAGAAAGATTACATAATCATATTATTACGCTATAAACATTTGCTAATAAAATAGCATTCCCATATGGCAAAGCCTACTTACACGCCTCCGATTGGGGGACTTGCAACTAACAGATATGATTTTCAATCACATATTGAAGGATTGAGTTTTCGTCATAGTGCAGATCAGATTGATGTTATACCGTCAGTTATAATAAATGGATTGCCATATGTCACGGTTGCAGACGCATTAGCAGCAACATCTACATCAATAACTCAACTAATTGCCAATGGTGAAGGTTTCATTACTATTGGTGATGGTTATGATTGCTGGCATAATGCAAATGGAACAATTAATTTCGATCCAACAGTTCCATCATTGGATACGATATTAAATCCTATATTCAATGCAATTTATAATAACACAGCATTACCAATTCAATTTCAGAGAATTAAGCGTGGTGGCATTGTTGTAATCAAAGCCGGCACATATTATGTAACAAATACAATTAATGTTCCGCCAGGTATAGTTATATTTGGTGAAGGCTATGGAACCAAGATAGTTAATGCTACTTCATTAGTTATTCCTCCAACATCGGGAAGTCCTCCGTATCCAAAATTAACATCAACAGCTGCTCCTGTTTTTAAGGTTTTACCTGACATCAATAGAATAAATAATGACGGTGCAGTAAATGGTAATTTACCATATTTTATGTTTGAACGAGTAACTAAGTTTATGAATTTAGTTATATCAGATAATTTCGTTGAGCCAACCATATTGGGCGATTTGAATTATAAATTAGCACAGAATTATTCTATAAATAATCCACTAATCTTACAAGAGCCAGGATCGCATTTAGAGTGCGATGGTGTTATTTTCGTTGGAAGAGTTAATTTTGCAACTGCACAGACTGTTGCTACAAATGGTATTTCATCATATCCGATACAGTTAGATATCGCTAATCCAATTAGTACTGGTACAATATTAAAAGTTAAAGATTGTTTTATTGATGGGTTCGCATTAGCTTGTGAGTTTCGTGGCACAGGGTACAATGCAGATATATGTGAGTATATAAATAATAAAATCCGTGTATATGGATATTTAGCAAATGATTCGTCTGCCGCAATACACAATTGTATTGTAAGTATTACAGCAAGCAATATAGAGTTTAATAATAACTATATAATTGGTAATGGTAATAATGTAAAATATGGTGTTTATGCAGATGTAACCGGTATATCTGCTCCTGCAAATAAAAACTTAATGCCAAGAGCCAATGTTATTGGTAACTCGGGTGTGGTAAATGATAACCCAACATATGCTGGTATAAGTAATAACTCAACTGTTAGTATATTTGGAACTAATGAAGCTGTTGTGCAGACTATAATTTTAGCAACAGTTGCTAATAATACATTTGGTTCAGATTCATCGAATCAGAGAACAATTGTTCCATCAACGACTGCATTGCAGCAATTAGATGATACAAGTATGGCGGCAGGTTCTATTGTATGGGTGGGAAGTGATGAGGAACATTTTTATTTAGATAAAGGAACTAATGCTAACAATGCATTGGTCACTCCAATAGATAGTATAAATATATTTGCAACAGCATCTGGTGTTGGCAAATGGATTAGGTTATTATATCTAAATTATGGCAATGCTCAAATAAATGGTAATTTGACTGTTAATGGAAGTATAATAGGAACTATTAGTGGTGGTAGTAGCATACCGGGTGATTTTACTATTGGTGGTAATTTACATTTGACTGGTAGTATAATTCCAACCACTGGAACACTTACCGTTTCTGGATCAGAAAATATATCTAATAATTTGATTATTGTCGGAACTACAACACTAAATACTGGAGCAGTTGCTATAACTCCGACATTTGGTATGACTTTTACAACAACAAATCAGTTAGCGTTTACATCAGTTGGAACTGGTAGAACAACTCTTTCTTTTGTTCCTTCTAATGCTGGAAACTCAACAGCTGCTACAACATATAAGAATAATACAACTGGGGCTTATGAAATAGCATCAAATTGTTATTGGGGAGCTGTTGGAGGAACAAGCAACTGGGTATCATACGATACAACAAAACAATCAACATTATTGACAATAGGCAACTATCTTTCTAATGTTGGGTCTAGTGAAAACGGGGCTCTTGTATTACACGTTATGCCTCCTGCACCAGTTGGTACGGCTAATTGGACTGATACTGGGTGGAATTTTTCTGGGCAATATTTTACCTGGATTCCAGGTGGAAGCAATGGATCTGGCTTATGGACATATAAGCAATCTTCTCTTGTGTTAGCTGGCACAAATATGGTGGATAGTAGCGGTAATCCTACACAACCGCATATCCAAATAACCGGAAATCCTGGGCATTTGAATTTAGGACCAAGTTCGCAGGTTCCAAATTCTATATATGCAGATAGTATAATTAAAGCTTGGGGTTCATTTACTTATTTTGGTGGTATTCAATACGGTGATTGTTTCGGAATAAACATTATAACATATCCAAATACAATGTTTAGCGCAGCTACAGTTACATTAACAAATGCTCTTGATGATACAAATTATAATGTTGTTTGTACTATATCTAATAGTAATTTCACTCCATCTAATGCGACAATTCAAAATAAAACAACATCAACATTTGATATACTTCTTTTAGATTCTGACGGTATAGATTTTATAACTAATTCAGATCAGATATATTTTGTTGTATATGGACGAATAGGCGGATAATATGATAATAACATATACAAATGTTTATACTACAGATTTAACAATTAATTCTTTAAATTTAACTTGCACATATGATGGGTATCATACTGATGGATATCATTTAGGTATAAGTGATGGGTATGTTACGGCATCATCAACATCTTATTTTGTTCCTGAAACAGAAGTAGTGATACCATTACCATTTCCTGATTTAGTCAATATCTATATATGTCTAGATTTAACAAATCATAATGCACCCTGTATAGTGGTTGATGAGGTTTTTAGCGGGCATCACCCATACATATTTGATGGAAGTACTCATTACAAATTACTCAATTCATTAGCAAGAATATCTAAAACAGATTTAGAAAATCAATCAATATCATTCTTAAAAATTATTCTAAATCCAAATCAATAAAGGTAAAATGAGAACGCGTGCCAAAAATACAAAAGACATTCCTGGATTAGTAGAATCCAGACAAAAACAATCCGATCTTAATGATAAATTAGCTATGTTTAAAACTAAATCTTTTTCAGATTTAACACAGTATGATAAAGATTTTTTATTGAAGTTATTATTTGAGCGTGCCGGGTTGATAAAAAGCTAATCTATTCATATTGGCACATAATATTAGGAGATTAATATGGACTCGGGCATTAGCGCATTATTTTCGTGGCAATTCATACTATTTGCATTGGGAGTCTCTGTGGTAATGTGGTTTCTACGAACAATATTAGAGTATATATTTCCAAATATAGATAAGATAAAGTTTTGGTCAGAGCTATGCTTGCCGTTACTTCCACCAACAATAGGCGCTACAGTATCATATTTTGCTACAAAATATGCCTATCCAGATGGTTTGAATTCATTAAGTGGTAGGTTGCTTTTTGGTTCAGTTGCCGGGCTTCTTTCTGGTCTAATATTCCGGGTAGTCAGAGGTATGCTAAAAGATAAGATACAAAATTTCGTTTCTTCTCAACAACCACCAGCTAACCCACCATCACAAGTAATACCGTTTCCAACAGATAGATAATAAGGATAATAGTGAGTAATTTTCCGTTTCAAATAGATTCAGATGCTGAGTTGCCGCGGGTTGATGGAAATATAACCGATCTTGGTGATATTGCCATTAACGCTCTACGTTCAGCTATGTTCGCAGTGGAATCTAATATCGGTATTAATGCTCAGGGTTCTACTGGATCAATTGCACAGCGTCTTTCCATCGCGCTCAATCCAGATGGTACGATCAATCCATCAGCCTTAGTTGGTTTAGGGTTAGTTGTATTACCAATAACTGATGCTCAAATATCTCCAACTGCTGGAATACACGAATCAAAATTAAGTCTTGTATACTCAACATCATCATTATATACACTAATACTAACATTACAAAACTCAATAGATGTACTGAATGGATTCCTAAGTTTAACTGGTGTCAAGTTAGAACCACATATTGATGGAACAGCATATAATCACTTTCTATCAGCTATTCGCGTTGATCAGACAACGCCATTCGTAAAAACAAATCCATCCGTATTACCATCTTCCGGAACTAATGTTGTAAGCAGAAATACAACTAATTCAGATCTTTTGGTTGAAGATATTAGCAATGATTTAGTTGTTCATGAAAAATCCGATGGTAGCGCCAATGTAACGCCAACATCAGGTGGAACGGTTCCACCAACTAATTATGCTCATATGGCTAGCGGTATTAATGTTGTGTCGAGTAATTTTTCCACGATACCACAATCTAGTCAAGATGTACAATCTATTATAGAATATTTTGATAACTCAAGCTTGTTATTACTTGGAAGTCGTGTACAAAATCTATATGCTAACGGTATATCAAGAACTTCTAGGGCATCAAGTTTTCTATCAGATGGATATGGTGAGCCAATTGTTCCGCCAACGCCAGCGATATCTTATTTTCTAAATGTGCCACCAGGACCAATGGCATCTTCACCAGTTGATAGTTTTACCAATGGTGATGATGTTGTATTGTTTAGTCCAACAGCGCAACAACTAAGTACATACAATTTTGATGCACAGTTTGCCCAGGTTCAGCCTGGAGATATTTTAACTATAAATTATGGTACCGGAATATCATATCAGTTTGTTATTGACTCGGTTAAGGCTAATGTTACTGGAATGGTACGAACTTATGCTGTTAGAATAAATGGCAAAAATCCAATATCAAATGTAAGCGCGTTAGCAAGAATAGATAAGGCAGTTTTCCATAGAGGAAAATACGGAGTACTGGCTTCAAGCCGCTCTCCAAATTATACTGGCAATTACGAGAGCTTGATTGTATCAAATCCAAGATCTGCTGCTGCATTAGGCAATGGATTTAATTCGTCTAAGTTTGACTCTAATCATTATAACTTGTATATATATTTACTACCAACTGGTGACACTTCTACTATAATTCCATTACCAGCAATAGATGTTACTGGAAATAAAGGTATATCACCAGGTCAATATACATTAGATAATATAGTCAACAATATCAACGTTGCGTTTAGGGCGCCTGGATTCAATTATAGATTTGTCGCATTTGAATATAACGGTCAGATCGGTATAATGCTAGCAGATCCTTATAATAACGCTAGTTTCAGTATATCTGCCGGTACAGTTGATACAAATGGTAATTATACTTCATCATCACTTTCTTCTTTCCCAGATAATGTTGTTGATAATTTCAACAGTATTGACCCTCTTGGATTTGGGTTAGGCGGGGCTAATGTTGCAAGTCCACCACCTTCAACAGCGTATTCAACAGTTGCTGCTGCAATGTTCAATCCTACATTACTATTCTATCCATTAAAAAGAAACTTCTTCTATACAAATGGAGTAGAACGAGATAGTTTAAGATCAGATCCAACAATACTAAATAATATACAAGATTCATTTGGTGATGGTTATTGGTCAGCCACAATATTACCACCACCATATACTAATGTTCTACCAAATAGAGTTGAAGTAGTATATCAAATAAATCTAGATTTGTCTAATGCAGGACTGGCTGCTGGAAAGACTATTGTTATTCAACCAGCGTTTCCGCTATCTGATCCTAGATTTAATTTTAGAGATTACGGAAGATTCACTATAAAGAGTGTTTCGTTTCAAAATTGTTCTACGCCAGCTGCTTATACAAATATTACTGTATATGACGGCGTCCACGGCGCTGGGACATCACCAGCAGCAACATCAAATAACATACCTGTCTTCGTTTATTTTTCAGATGACTCAGTATCATTTGATGCAGAAAATGTTTTTGATTCAACCACAATTAGCCCGTTCAAGAGATTTTTTGAAGTATATGTTGATGGCAACGGACATACATTTACACACGAGCGTGCAAGATTTATTAATACTGGATTAGATATAACAAATATCAATTTATATAGTATATCGCCAAAATTACGAGGTTATACTACAGTTAATAATGATAAAGAAATTAGATTAACGATCAATAATTATGATCAAAATACTGGGGTTTATACTGGGTTCTTAGGAAGATGGAATCCAATTTCACTATCACTATCTAACCTTGGTCCAACAATCACCGGTAAAAAGGGCGAAGTAATTAGATTCTATGATGAGACAAATATAGATTATATAGATTTCATTATAGATATAAATCTAGCTCTTACCAGTTTTTCTAATAAAACACTAGATATACAATTGTTCAAGACATTAGAACTTGATGAAGAAATTATGTTAATTTCAAGCTGTCAAGTTAATGATATTACAAAACTAGTTTCATATCTAAAAGATGAAAGACAATTTGGAAATGTTAGCGAAGAACAATTTACTAGTTCAGCTCTTGATTATATAAGCGCTCCAAATAGATTATTAAATGAAAACGGTATAATAAATGGTTTTGATAATTATGCAGTATCAGGAAATACTATTTCATTCAATGGTGGTACAGCATTAATAAATGGTAAAATTATTTTCATAAATGAAACTAACATAACTGTTCCAGCAGTTATTGAAGCATTATATCCAACATTTACAACAACAGTAAATACAATTACTTGGTATGTATGCGCGAACAATAAATCTGAAATAGAACTTATTGCATCAACCGATTACAGTCCATCACTTGTTGGAACATATGGCTCGTTGGATCAAAATAGAATATTTTATGTAACTAATCCGGCATCATCTAATACATATCCAGTACGAGGAACTTATTTTAGCAATCTACTAAGTTATTCCGATGTAGTTCCATTATATGTAATAACAGCGACGGTAACTGGTACTGCAATATCGACTCTATCTATAACTGATGCAAAAAGATTTATATCTAATGGGTTTTCTGGTATAACTGATTCTTTCATTCTTAGCACCGAAGGACAGTTTAGAACAATAGATTCAGTTAATTCTTGGATCTCACAATTCACTAATTTTATATCATACACAAATACTTCTAATAACACAAAAGGAACTAGTGTAAATGTAAGAGGACAATTAACATTTACATCATCGATTTCACTTGGTTATGCTGCAAAAACAATTTTCAATGGAAATGATGCAATATTAAATTTCGGAACATCAACTGTTTCATTAAGTAATAATATACAGTTTGATAATATGACGATCAATGCTGCAAGTTCGACATTGTTGGTTGGTAGCAATATCTCATTTATAAATTGTACTATCAACTTCCCAACAAATACTACAGTATTTGGTAATAATATATCTTTTACAAATTGTACTGTTAACTTCCTACAAAGCTCTATGACATTTGGTACAAATACAGTTTTTACGAACTGCACTGTGTCGATGCCAAATACAACTACTACTTTTGGATCTAATTCTACATTTACTGGATGTACCATAGCCACACTAGGAGTGCTAAGCACATTTGGAGCTAATTCAATAATAAGTAATTGTACAATCACGACGGTGTCAGGGGCAACGGTTGGTACAACCACATCATTCACTGACTCAACATTGAATATTAGCTCCGCTACTGGTTTAGGTCTAACACTATCAAATAATAATAGTTTTACAAATTGCGTTATTAATGTTTTTTGTCCTACTGGTTTCACTATGGCAAATAATAATACATTTCAGTCATGTGTGATTAATTATACTTATGATGCAACCAGTGATTCAAGTTTTACAATAACAAATCCAGCCAGTCCAACAAAAGCTTGTCTGCTATCAAATATTACATCAAGCGGTTTGGAGAATGTTGTTATTGATAAATGTATATTCAATTCACCAAATCTAAATAGATTTCAATTCATATCGATGATATATGCCAATTCTCTTAGTTTTGCTGAGAATATAAAAATCACCAGTAATAAGTTTATAACAACTGCTCCTAATGCGGATGATAAGTTTGCTGTCATTGCAATCGTTGGTCCAAGTGTTGCTCCAACAACAACTACTGGAACAAGATTGAATAATTGTTTTATAACAGATAATTTCTGTAATAAAAATCAGCTAATAGAAATTGCTCCTACAAATGTAGGTCTTGTTGTATATGATGCTATTTGTACAACCAATTCGTTCATATCTAATAATACTTGTGGCGCCATCAATATAACTACTAAGCAAGATTTACCTAATTCAGTCCTTCCAAATACTACATATCAAGCTGATAAAATGGGAAGTCTGACAATATCTGGTAATACTTGCAAGTATATTTATACTGGCTATGCAAGTGGTCTGGCATATTCTCTCACTCTAGATTCGCCAGCCGGATCATTTCCGGCCAATTCTGGCATATTCACCGGAGCATTAATGATAGTAAATAATAACTGTGCATTTATGTATATCTCCACTAGGGTTTCTGCAACTAACACACATGGCTATGCTCCATTGATTATAAGAAAAAATAATATGAAAGCATATGATATTAATTTTACAACATTTTTTGATGGTGGATTGCCAAATACTCAACCAGCTGGAATAGTTACAGATACAAGGATAGGTACATAATGGTTTTTGAAACCCCTATTAACAATGTAGTTATAGATGGAAATACATTTGATTATGGTACTTATACACCAGACGGTAATCCCGCGAGTAGTCCAATCGTTTATTCCTATTTTTATTGTGTTACAACAACATTGGATACAACAATTACAAATAATTATTTTTCTGGCATAGCTAAGCCAAGTTTGGCTGGTGTTCCAAGTATAATAGATATAGGCTCGGGTTCGAACATCATAAAAAACAATATATTTAATAGAAGTGCTTCAACTATATATGCATATATAGTTTGTAATTCTACTAATGATCAAATAATCACAGACAATATTTTTGATGGTTATACTGTTGATGGCTTAACTGATGAGAATCTTATTAAGGGAGTAAATCTTACTGCAACAGGATTAAGTGTTGGCTCCACATATAACAATAACAAAAATCAAACTGGTTATTCTATGATACCAGTTTTGGTTGGCGAAAAATTATGGAGTGAGAGTTCAACTGGGCCGTACAATGAAGATCCTTTAAGTCCGCCATTCATATCACCTTCAACATTTGGTGGTGCTGGAGCGAATCAAACTACCGCTGCAGCTATGTATGCTTCCTTAACTCTACAAGATACAACTCAACACGGATATTTTAGAACTTATGATATAGCAAAAATTGTACCAATTAATACCCAAATTTTAGAGGTAAAACAAGGTGTTTATGCTCCCCCATCTGGGGATACCATTGATACAGGTACGAGCGAAATTGTCATTTCGATAGCCAGTGGTGTTACAGATTATGATGTTACCGGATATAGTTCCATGTTGGATGTACAGCTTCAACTTGGATTAAATCTTGGTGTTGCCGATTCTCAAACGACAACGTTATCAGGACCTGGATTACTTGCAATACAATCGGGAACCTATTATTTAACTATTGATTCTGCAATACAGAATAATTCACAATATTATTTTAACACATTACAGTCAGCACTCACCATATCGATAGGTTATGTATTTTTATTATCAAATTGGGTTGCTGGAACTGGCATAATTTTTTCACCAATTAGAATAAAATATAGGTGGTAAAATGAAAAACTGGATGGTTACATTAAAATCTGTGTGTGATGCGTGCATTGGAGTACCAAATACCTATAAAAAGCTTGGTAAATTAAATGTATTGGTCACCTGTTCTGTGTGTGGCGGTTCAAAATGTGTTGAAAAGAAAATCACCATTTCATCTTTTGCAAGCATACTTAACGCAGTTCAAGACGGATACAATTCATTACAATTAACAAATATGATTGATGCCATTAAAGATGGATACTAATACATATGACAACTAATAACTTCTATCGTTCAGATTTAAATGGAATATATAGTGTCATTCAAAACTCAATGACATTATATCCAAAAGAGCTTGTTATTGCTACATTACGAGATTTTTTTTCACGCGATTCATACTATCATTATGCTCACGATTTATGGGGATACCCTCAAACGCCAGATCATACTAACCTACCACAGGATGTTGGATATACCGATAGTATTACTACTCGTGTTTTTATTGGAGAATCATATCGTTTTGATGTAATATATTACCCAGCTATTATTGTTAGGCACGGCGGTTCAACATCGGTTCCTGTTTCTATGAATAGGGAAACTGGTGTTGTAAAATGGGGTAATCTTATATTACAAGATGGTTATGGAAATATGAAAACATTTCCTGTTCCAGAGTTTTTTTCATTTGCCGGTGCTTGGGAAGGTTCCATTAATATAGATATAATGGCAAGAGATCTTAGGGCAAGAGATGACCTCGTAGATTTAGTATCATTATTATTTGTTGATATTGCATTTAATGATTTACAAAAATCTGGATTAGTTATTAAAGGTGTGTCTTCTGGAGCCCCAGTTGAACGAGATGATAGAAACGATCATTTATTTGTACAAACAGTAACGTTGCAAATTAGATCTGAATGGCATAGGCATATCAAAATAGCAAACTTAATAGATGTAGTCAATTTTAGCGTTGAATTTAGCAGACTTCCATCACCTCCGGGGGTTGTGGCACCAAACTTAACAATAAATATGTCGGAAAATATTACAGATGTAATGATAAATCTATGAGATACCATGGCATAAAAAAGAATACTTACATATGATTCATAGTAATAACATCACATTTAATTTAGCAGGACTTACTAAATAAGGATTCCACAATGGCGAACGTACCGAGCGCACAAAATTCACTTCCTGGCGTAATTACAAACGTCGTAACCCAAAGTACTGGCGCATCAGTACCAGGTGGTACTCGTATCGCTTGCATAATTGGTGAGGGAGCCCGTCAGGAAATTATAGTTGCTTCTGCTGTAGGTGGTGGCAATGATGGATTAGATGGATACTATACATCAGCAACTGGAAGTGATGGAAGACATTTTCTCTTACAAAACTCTCCGATCATTTCACACAGAGAAAAACTGTACAAAAATGGAGTTTTGCTTCAAGGATTAGAAGAAGCAATAGATCAAAATACATTTCCAAATACATATGATTATAGAATCAATATTGCCAATGGGCAAATCGAATTACAACGAGCACATTTAGTCAATCAGGGTGGTTCTTTCTATACTAATGGCGTCACTAATGTTGGCATTGGTACAATCAATAATATCTCTCTCGTAGATGTTAATGCTCCAAATGAATCTTGGACTATCAAATGTGTTGCGGTACAACGAAATAATCTAAATCAACCAATTGCCGGAACAGCACAATTCGTAGCATTCGGTTCTGTATCTGGTAATGTTTTAGATGCAAACGGGAATCCAACAATTTGGGTTGCAAATAATCAAGCTGTTTCAAACAGTATTTTGATGTTTTCTATATCAGAAACGACAAATGGTCCAACCACAATATCACCATTCCGTCCAGGTGATTATTTTACTGTTAAAGTTTCAAGCGGTGTTCTAAATAAAAACGACAGCCTAACTGCCACATACATTGCTGTATCTGATATAAACAGCCCAACATTTTTCACAGCAGTGCAACAAGTAAATACAAAACACGGACTACCAAGTCTAACAAATACATTGTCTCTTGGTTGCCAATTAGCATTTGCTAATTCGCCGCCTGGCATTATGTGTCTTCAGGCGGCACCTCCTCTTCCACGACGCGTTTCATATGTGTTAGAAACAAGTTTCCCAGCTACATCTACAAATGTAAATGATTTCGTTCTTCCATTACCATTAGGTGTATCACCAGATCCAAACTCAAATATCGATATTTTCGTAACGAATCCTGCCACCGGTGTAGAGAAACAACTTCTTGCAAATAAATTTGAGTTCTTCACTCTCGGTGATGTTGGTCAACCAACAGTGTCTCAATTCGTATTTGACAATGCAATGCCACCATCTGGTAATTCATATTCGTATTCAGTAACACAGACAAATGCAACAGTTAATTTTGGTCAAGACGGATATATCAATCGCGATCTATTAACTCAAATAAATGCCTTATTTAGTTCGTCAGTTACATTCGACAATACATATGTTGGATTAGAACTATCAGTTATTGACGCGGTAAATAATGCTAACGTTGGAACATTTGCAATAGTTGGTGTTGTTGGCGGACAATTACAAATAAGAGCAGAAGCAACTCCACCATTTGCTGATTTTATTAATGATCCAACCACAACTTTTCAACTTATTGACCCAGTTTTCGGTGAGGTAGTTGTTGGTAGTACAGGTTCTGATGGTGCATTGATTGCAACCCCAGATACTGCAACTGGTACACTACATAGTGGTGCTGTTAATTTCAATACGTTCAATGTTATAGCCCTCGGACTAAAACTACAAATAACAGCTTCTGCTGATGCATCAAACGTTGGTATTTACGATATTACATCATATAACTCGGGCTCAAATACACTAACAGTTGCTAAATCATTCGTTAGTGAGCATAGCCTAAAATATGAAGTAATTGATCCATCACAAACAAGTGATTACTTGGTTTTGAATCATAACGTAGTTCCAAATAACTACTCAGTACGCGTAACATTAGTGGATGTGCAAGATGCAACATTCTTCGATGCTGGCTGGGAAAAAGCATTAGCAACATTAGAATCACAAGAACTTGATATAGTAGTTCCGCTTCCATTGCAGACAATATCAGTAATATTTGATAATGCAATGAATCATTGTCTAACAATGAGTAATTTGACAAACAAAAAAGAGCGTGTTCTATTTATAGGCGCTATAAACGGATTAACTCCAGACAACGTGACAGGCGTTAGCCTTGCCGCTGTTGAAAATATCGGGGTACTCGAAGGTATCCAGGGCGCAACTGTAGCGGATATACTAGCTGGTAATACTGAAGACTTAGCAAATTATTCCGTATCAGCAGCATACGGTCAAACATTCAGGGTTGCATATTTCTATCCTGATCAGATCGTTGTACAGGTTGGTGGCAGCAATCAGATTCTTGATGGGTTCTACATTGCAGCTGCAGCCGCTGGTTATACATCAGGTGTATCAAATATCGCCTCGCCACTCACCCATAAGGTGCTAAGCGGATTCACAATAAACGTAAATAGAATGTTCAGTAATACAGTGCTACAGGCATTAGCTGCTGCTGGTATTGCAACATTGCAACCAGTTGCTGGTGGTGGTCAAGTATTGTGGGGTATAACAACCACTCAAAGCGGATTCCCAGAAGAACAGGAACTATCAATTGTATTCATTAGAGATCGAATTGCCAAGGCAATGCGAACTGGGTTTGATGGATTCATTGGAACTCCAGAAAATCAGGATACACAAGGAACGTTACTTGCTCGTGCAATTGCAATGTTGAGAGGTTTCGTAGGTCAAGGATTGATTACAGCTTATACACAACCAACTGTTGTTAGAGATAGCGTTGAACCAAGACAATGGAACATTTCAGTAAAGGTGCAACCCGTCTATCCCATCGACTGGATTTATATTACAATTGATGTCGGAACAATAGTATAATAGGAATAATAATATATTTTATATAGGAGATAACGAATGCCATCTATCGCACCAAATACAGGAAGTATAATTGAACGTCCTGATGGAACTGACGCTACATTTACACAACTATCAACTAACATAGTAATTCGCGTTGGTATAACTGCTGTCGGTGCTATACAGACTATCAATTTTACTGAACAGCGAACCATTACAATGGTTGATGAAGTTGGAACTGATGGTCACATTGACTCCTCCCCAACAGCTAGCACCAACATAACTGGTTCTTGCACTAGGATTAGGTTTGATCGTGCTCGTGTAACAGAGGCATTTAGTCGTGGGTTCTTGCATATACACGCACAGCGTATTCCGTTTGATATTGATATTTATGACATAGCAAGTGGTGATGGCAGTACTGCAATAATTACAACAGTAAAAAACGTATGGTTCAACAATTTACAGTTTTCATATTCTGCTACTAACTGGTTAATAAGTGAAGAAGCTGGTTTCGCAGCAGAAGGTATCTATTCTACTCTCAATGGTGGTAATGCTGCTACTGGTGGTCTATTAGGTTCTAATATAATGCAGCTCAATTCAATTGAGCGACGTGCCGATGTTGGTCAATTGCTTGGCTCAATGGATTCACCTGGTCTTATTACAGATTATTTCTCAAACGTATAATTAAAAACTAAAACATAATTTTCCCGTGATATAGTACATATCACGGGATTTGTGTTTTAATATCCCAATAAAACAACATATTGATAGGAGAAAGTAATTATGCCAGATTTTAATTCACCAAATATTCGTAGAACATCAAATCAACCACCGGCTCAACAAAAACAACAGCCCGCACAGCAATCATTACGTGAGTTCAATGTTGGATTGCCAGAAGATATGGATACACAACAAACGAACCCTGTTCAACCACAAATGCAGCAAATCTCCCCTGCCGAATATGAAGCAAGAATCAAATCTCTTCGCCAAGAAAAAGCAGAAGTTCAAAAACATGGTGTAAAAATTACAGATCATGGCAAGCGAAGAATTGAGTTATTAGCAAATATTGGACGGCTCACTCGTGATGTTCAAATCGGAGATAATGTTTTTTCTATGCGAACGCTCAAATCACAAGAAGCACTAGATGCTACAATGGCTACTCTTGCTGTTGCTAAGTATGACTGGGAAGCATCTTTTGAATCAAGAAAACAACAGCTTATTCGCTCTATCTATAAAATAGATGGAGATGATATTAATATCGTTCTTGGAGAAAATACAACGGAATCAAAGTTAGAACTAATAAACTCATTAGAAGAAGTTGTTGTTAATAGACTGTGGGATGAGTTAGCAGCAATGAAAGAAGAGGCAAAAACTAAATTTGGTATAAACTCAACTAAAGAAGCCGAGGAGGTAGCAGAAGATTTAAAAAAATAGTAAGGGAACCAGACCACAGATTTCTCTGGTACCTATGTAAAATGCGTGGCTGCTTCCCCGATGATCCTCAAATTGAAAATATAGATCCGGTTATGAAAGCTTGGATGTTCTATAATTGGTTAGAAGATTATGCAGATGAAAATAAAATGCTTGAAAATCAAGGAATGCTAATAGGTTCATTTTCAAATCCAGAACTAGTACAAAAAATTCTTGGTAAAGATGGACAAACATTTGCATCCAGTGATGAAGAATTCGAAGAAACATCAAGATTGGTTATGGAAGCAAATAAAAAAGCTGACGAAGAAAAACAAAAAATAAAGAAACGAAAGAGAAAGAGAAAAATCGAAGGATAATTTTAGATGGCTGCTGATGAACCAAAAATACCACAGGATAAAGATATAGCTAATACCATTGCAGGAATAAATGATATAGGCAATGCTGGCGATGGGCTAACTAGTATATTTAATGGTTTGAAGAAGAATATTATAGATATTGGAACTGAAGGCGTTAAGCATCTGGGTGATATTGGTAAGTTAACAAAAGAATCCATTGAGTATTTTGGATCTCTAGGAGACAAGTTAGGCGATGTAATTAATGCTACAAAAGATATGGGTGATAATTTTAATGATGCTGGTCAAATAGGAGTTGGTGCAATAGATGGAGTATCCGAATCTCTTGACCATTTATTAGTTGATATTGGTAGAGCCGCATCTACTGTCTCTTGGGCAAAAATGTTTGAAGGAGCAGATGCTGGCGGAGCTTCTATTAATGTTGTTTCTGGAAGTCTTACAAAATTAGTTAATACATTTAATGGTATTATTCCTGGCGACGCCCTAAAAGCTATAACTGGGCAATTAGCTAGTTTAGGAGATCATTTTATTGAAAATGCCGGTCAAGCTGAAAAATTAGAAAATATGTATGTTTCTCTGCAAGGGGCTGCTGGAAATATGGGTGAATTATTTGAAAAAGATGGGCGTACATTAGTTGATCTAGCTTCTAAAACAAAAAACTATACCAATCAAGTATTAGCAGTAGCTGGTGCAACTGGTCAAAGTTGGGAAAATACATTAAAAATGTCTAATGAGTTGAAAAAACTTCCTGGATATTTTGATCAAACGATTAATACCGGTAAGGGCGCAGAATCTCAATTACATGTATTACAGTCTACAATGAATTTGATGACCGGGGCAGGAATTAGTCAGATAGAAACTATGAAAATATTGGGAGAAGCCTATAACACACTCGGACAGGCAACAGGCAAATTAACGAATCAAGCACAAGCTGGTGCTGAATTTTTGGCAGATGTATCAAGCGTTGCAAATAAATTAGGAGTACAGTTTGATCAGGTACTTCCAAGTATGAATACTATTGCGGAAACATTTAGGTTCATAGGTAATGAATCGGATGAAGGAGCAAAGTTTTTAACAAAGTATACTGATGCATTACGAGAGACAGGATTAACTGGTAAAGCATCAATGGAAATTGTTGATGGTATGACTAAATCGATTCATGATATGACAATCGGAACTAAAGCATTTTTGTCATTGCGATCAGGTGGACCGGGTGGATTACAAGGATCATTTCAAATAGATCAGCTGCTTCGTGAAGGCAAATTAGATCAAGTTGCTCAGATGGCAGAAAAGGCTATGCGCCAACAATTCGGTGGAAGGATATATACACAAGCAGAAGCTGCGTCAAGCCCACAAGCAGCTGCTCAATTTATGAGGCAGCGATCACTTTTAAAAAGTGGAGCATTTGGCATAGGACAAGGTGCTAGTGATGAACAGGCTACAAGACTATTAGAAGCATTAGGCAAAAGAGATTTTGGTGCTATATCAAAAGAACTAAAAACAGGAACGGGAGCGGTAGGAGAGGTTAGTGGTCGCGGACAAGCCATAGAAGAAAGAAATAATACAGAACTAAAGAAAATGAATCTTGCTGTCGCTAGAGCTGCGGTAGCAGCTGAAATTACCGCTGGTATTCAGATGAAACAATTTTTTGGCACAAGCGGTGCGAATAAAGCAGACATATTGACTAATATGGGTAAATCATCAATCTATTCTAATCAATTTAATTCAATGAGCAAAACTGCTACCACCAAAGAAGAATATCAAAAAGAAGAGGCGATATCTCAAAGACAAACGGTAGAGCAAATATACAAATCTATTGGCGGTATAGTAGATGGTATAGCAAATGCAGGAAATGAAATTAAATCTGGTACCGAACAAACAATAGATGATATTAAAGGGGTACTTGGTATTGCTAAACAAAATCCAGAAGACAAAGTAATGGACAATACCATTAAACAGCCACATCGCACATTAATGCAACCAGATAAGCCATCACAAAATGTACTTAAAATTCCAGATACAACAGTTATTTCTGCAAAATATAATCCGCAAGGTTCTTCAAGCAGAATGCCAACGGTAGCGGAGGCAAGTAGAGATCCTAAAATGGCAGAACAGCGTAAAAGAATGATGCAAGAGTCTCACGACAGAAAATCTAACCTATACACAGATGCAGTCCATAAAGCAGGATACAATCAGCATGCTCCAACAACAGCTACCGCAGCAACCAAAGAGGCACTAAAATCACAGGAAGAAACAAAACAGCTTCCGCCACAAAAAGTGATATTAGAAATATCAGCGCCACCAGGGTTTAATGTCCACAAGAAATCAGGACCAAATAGCATAGAAGTTATGAATGGAGCTGCCGCTGGCACAAACAACGGAAAATCTTCAGATCCTGGATACTAAAATAGTATATATGTATGGCGTTGCTAAATGATCAAAGAAGTCTTCCAATTCTTACTGCCGCAGTATCTGGTACTGGCTTAAATGCCGCAATAAATAATCAAAGCCAGGCATACCAAGCTAATGGATTTACTGGATCTCCAATTCCAAATGCTGATGGCAATGGATTGCCATCAAGTAAAATACCGCCAGCACAATTAGCAAATACACGAAGAAATATTGGTCATTGGTTCGTTCCAGAGGTTGGTGTAATTAATATGTATATTAATCCCCAATCTATTACATACAGTAATGGAAAAGTTATTACAACAAATAGAACAAAAGGCGGATACAATATACAGTATTGGGGAGAAGAGTTAACTACATTGAGTATCAATGGGCATACAGGTAGCTCAGGCGTAGAAGGACTAAATGTATTATATGAGATATATAGAGCAGAACAATACCTATTTGATCCTATTGCATTAACGATGGCTGCTGATAGTTCAATTACAGGATTAAACGATGTAATTGATTCTTCACTTGGAAATCTTGGTGGATTCGCTAGTTCGTTAACAAGTGGTTCATTAGGTGTTCTTGGATTAGATCCAGCAAGTCAAAATATATTGCCACAAAGTGTACCTTCATTAGCGTCAATGGCATTAGGTATAGAGTTTTATTATTCCGGATGGGTATATAGGGGTTTCTTCAATTCATTCAGTTTTACTGAAAGTGTTAATCCGTTAGGATTATTCACATATGATATTAAATTTACCGCAACTCAAAGACGCGGCTACCGTACTAATTACCTACCTTGGCAACGATCTGCTAATTCTGGACCGTCTAATAATTCTCAGAATGGTATTCCATTAAGTTTTAGTGATATGCAGAATGCTAATAATTTTAATAATACATCAAGATAGTTAATGATATATAGTGTAAGAAGGAATAATGGCTAGCACTAATGATTTTTTAAGTAATTTAGGAGATGTTCTAAATCAACAGTTTAATTCCGGAGACAATAAAAATAAGAGTCTCGATATTGCTACCAATGGTCAAACTAATAGGTATGGCAAGCTTGGTCCATTTGCTAATCAATTTGATCAAACAGCCGATAGGTCATATACTGAAGAAGGCGCTCAACGTATAGATTACAATAACTATACTCCAAAGCAATTAGGTATTTCTATGCAAGATCCTAATGCTACGGTTTTGGTGAAGAAGCGTATGTTCGCATCACTTGCTGAAAACTGGCGACCAGATATGATGGATAGTCATGAAAAACTATTATATAAAACTACAAAGGTTTTATTCCAAAATAAATGTAATCAGATTTCATCATATGAAAAACTATGTAAAATATCACAAATATCATCAGATCTAGGACGAGTTGATTACCATCTTTTACCGATTATATTCTCATTAACAGATAATATATCACAAACTCCTGGCGCAACATTAGGTGCATATGGAGCTGACAGCTTACAAGATTCAGTTAATGGTGCATTGTCAAAATTTACTAATATAATTGATCGTGTGAAAGAGATTTATGCCCTATCACAGGATACTCCGTATACTTCTTGGATTGCCGGTATCCCAGATACATTTCGATCTAATTTTAGCCAAGGAACCGGCGTAATAGAATTCAACAATGTAACATCGATAACAACTACTACAACATTAGATTTTGCAAAAGGATCTTTTTCATTAAGTTTTAATGACCCATATAAGATTATGAGGATTACTAATCTTGATATAGAACAAGCGATTAGTGATGCAACTAATAGATTTTATTCTAATTCATTTTTGCAATTGGGTATTACATCATTAGACCAAACTATTGCATTACAAAAACAACAGCTAAATCTGAATAGAGAGTTAAGAAGAGCAAATCCTATCAATTTTATAGTAAGCCCCGATACATATCTAGGAAAACGGGTTAGAGCTATAATAGATAATATAGGATTTGAAATTAATTTTGATGCTAGTAGTATTAGCAATATTATTGGACCAAAATCTGGAAATATAGATCCATCTGCGCTACAAGGTAGTGATGCCGTAGGCGATGACGGATTGAGCCCAAGTGAAGTGATATTATTCAATAATATAGTATCATCATTATATTCTCAGTTGTCATTGGCAACAAATACAAGACGACAGGCAATAGCTGATAACCAAGATCCTAAGAAAAATCTCAATCGCATAAGAGAAAAAATGAGATTGAATTATTCTGGCAAATTAGTAATTCAGCCAATGGATAATGTGCATATTTATATAAACTCGAAAAAGAAAGTAGATAATAAGATTCTTGGCGGATTACAAAGTTCTTTTTCTGGATTAGGGTTTTTACAAGGACTCAACAATCTAACAAATGATATAAAAGATACGTTTGCAATAAATGAAACATATTCATTGGAAAAATCTGTTTTCGTTGGTAATGATTTTCCAAATTGGTTATGGCAGATAATGAGAAGCACAATAGTTTCCGATAGGGATGGTGCTCATGTATTTGCTGGAATCGTAGATGAGGCGACTTCATCATATAGCGATAGGACATATACAGTATCGGTAAAAGGCTCGGATAATGGTGGATATTTTAATTACGGTGTTGTTAATTTTAAGCCATCGGTAAATGTATTCAACGGACCATTATTTGATCCTATGACTCCATTCAAGTTAGAGTTTGATTCAGTAACAGGTGTTGATAATAATCAGTTAGAACTCCTAGATGAAAATAAAGAGTTATTTGAATCATCTTTCGTAAAAGATAAAAATGGATTATATGCTGGTATAACAACAACAGAAAATAACTACCTGCAACAAGATGCAGATAGAATACAAAATAATTCGGTTAGGCGGGTTTTCTATGATCCAGATGGAATGGTGTATAGGTGGAAAGAAGGAATTGCATCATTAACATTATTTGGTGATTCATATCAAGCAAGCCCTCCTGGGACATACGCCCCAGCGTTGACTAAAGACCCGTTTGCCGGTCAAGATATAATGAATGTAATATCGTTATTGATATCCGGACAACCATACAATTTTACAACATTTTATAAAGCCGCGCTAATGGTTGATGGTGCATTCAAAAAAGACAGCGGAACAAATCAAGATTCATCAGGATCGTATTTTCGTGGATTGACTCAACAATTAAAATCTAGAAATGCTATTTATGGAAACTATGTGCCATTCAAAACATTGACAGTAGATGAAACATCATTTTCAAAAATATTAAATAATCAATTGAATGCTACTGCATATGATGGTGAATTACAAAGTTTATTAAAACAACGAGCAGATTTTGCTGATAAGCTATCAGTATTTGGAATAACAAGTGCCCAAGATGTGGATATAAAAGGAAATGATAATTCTAAATTAATACAGCAAAATCTTCAACAATTAGATACATTAATACAGAATAAAATAAAACTAATTAATGATAGTCTTAATCAAGCTGGTAATCCTCCAGTTTCACTACTTGGAAATGATATATCTTTTGATTATGATAATTCTAATCTTAACTCAGGAACTAAAACAAGATTAGATGATTCGGCTAGAAGAGATTTGAGACGAAAAATTGCATTTTTAACTAGAAGATTAGCTTGGAAGGTTCGAGCTAATGAGGATATTAATTTTTTCATAGTCGATGATACTTATGATAAGGACTATGATATCCAGGCATTTGAAACCCAATTTATTAATCCAGATACATTTAAGAGCGAATATATGACAGTAGCTCAAAAACTAAATAACATAAATAATGTAATAAGCGGATTTGAATTATTTGTTAATACACAAGGACATATAGAAGCTAGACCGCCAAAGTACAATAGAGTACCAAGTTCAGTGTTTTATAAAATGCTGCGATTGAAAGATGATCTTGGTATTCAGATTTTTCCACAATTTTTAGAAGATCTTTCACTCAATCAGTTAGATGCCGCCAATCAACAAATAGAAACATTAGAAGATGAAATTAGATTATATTGTCTATCATTAGGATATAGTAATGATTTTGACTGTGAGTATTTTATTAATAATTTTGATCAAGGATCATTAGCTGGTATCAATAGGTTAAGCTCGGGCGCTGGCGGATTTAGATTTGTATCAGATGAACAAACGGGTAAAATAACTAGTACGGTAGCATTGAATATTCTCGCTCAACCAGATACAATGAATGCTGCAATAAATACTAGTCTAAGCAGCATTCAATCACAAACTAATTTAAATTTATTCAATGCTATTTCAAGAGCAACATTCGTTCAATCAGTTCTGCCATCAAATACCATAAATAATACTACACAATTTCAAACAGCATCTCAAATATTAAGTAATACATCAGCACAAACCAGAAAAGATGTTATTGTGGCAAGATTACAAGGTTCGACTGGTATGTCATTTGATGTATCTCAGTTATTTGCAAGTGGGAGTCAAGCTCCATCTAAGGTTACAAGTAACGATATTCTTCAAGTATCTAACGGTATATCAGATAGACTGTCTCAACGACAAAGTGCTATAAAGGCAGCTGTTAATTCGCTAAAAAGCTTACAAGAAGGAGTTACATTAGCTACTGGTTCTGGTGGTCCAGGTAATCAGGCGCTTGGTAATAATCTGCTCCATCCAGCATTAAGTAGAAGCAAAAATATACCTAAAACATTCGAACATATGATTGAGGATGAATCTTATGATGATTTAGGTCCTGGCTCTGGCAACAGGTATGTTATAAAAAATAATGATATCCTACAATATAGTATAACAGAAAATAAACCAGCACATACATATGTAGAAGTAACCGGAAGATTTGGTGGATTGTTAGTTGATCAGCAACAAAACTTGTCATCAGATTTAAATGTATTTGAAAGCGGAAACGCTCTCAATACAGTAGCTGCAATAGATTATGATTTATGGAGAATGTATGGCGTACTTGTTCCTCAATCCATCGATGCTCCATATCTAACTAATCCAGATGTTCAATGTGCCCCGTATGCCGTTTCAATTTTAAATCAAGCAAGAAAAGATATATTGAAATCATCTTTAACTATTATTGGCAATGAATATCAACAACCGGGAGAAGTCATATATATGGAAGATGTTGATTTATTGTTTTATGTACAAAGTGTAACTCATTCATTTACTTTTGGATCTACATTTACAACTTCATTAGATTTAAGTCACGGTCACAATGTCGGTGAATACATACCAACATTTCTTGATGTTATAGGTAAGATGTTATATAAGAACAATAAAACTACTAGTAATTTAGTTCATAAACGACAAGGCAATGTTTTCAATCAAGAGCATATTGCCACAATAGTTGGTAATACAGCAACAACTAACTCATCAACAATTTATACAGCCCCAAATACCACAACATCAATAGATACTGATTTAATAAATACTGTATATGGTGCATCTAATAGATTAGGATTACAGCGCCTTTTAGATTACGGTGGAACATCACTCAGTATAGATGGTGCGGTATTAGAAATACGAATATATTACAATAATGCTGACGGCGATTTTAGCTCACCAAACACATATACAACAAGTCTTCAGGCAGAAATAATAAATTATTTGACTGGCGCTACTGATTTAGCAGATAATGCTCAGCCAACGGGTAGCCTGCAAACTAATACACAAAAACTACAAGCATATAAATCACAAATAGATGCTGTACTGGTAAATTCAGATGAAGATGGAGAATTTAGATATCCATCCCGCGAAGCATTTTATTATGCTCGTGATATAGTAAGTAAATCATCACAAGGATCTTCTGATTCAACAGAATCACAGTTAGATATTGATTCAGCAATATATAACTATATTGTAGATTGTTGGGTTGTATTCAATAATCCAGCACAACAGGGAAGTTCATAATGGCACAAGGACCCATATTTAAGCCATCTGGACTAGTAAGACTAGCTACTATTACTAAGGTAGACACTAGTACGATGTCAGCCTATGTTACGTTTCGACCGGATTCACCGTTAGGAAATGACGGAATTAATCAGGTTCTGGTTCAATTACCAGTTCCATATCTTTCGTCTGGTGGTGGTTTTATTGGGGGTTTTCCTGCTGAAGGAACGCCAGTATATGTTAGTCAGGTTGAAGGCACAAGCAGTTATGCAGTAGTTGGTTTCGTAGCTAGAGATCCGATACCTCAATTAAAAAAATCTGCTACTAAATTAAATATACCAGATCTACAGAGAGGTCAAATAACGATACAGGCTAATACGGATGGTTCTATAACACTAGATGATGATTCGATAACTATTGGTGAGCCAAAAAACTCAGTTATATTTGATACATCGAGAAAGATTTTTCTTAGCACTTTTGATCAGTCTTATTATTTTGGACAAGGTTCTAGGATAGTTGATGGAGTAGTATTACGAGATAAACAGCCAGCAAATAATTACCCATCATTTTTGAGAGAATCAGATCCGGCATATGACGATACACTCATTGTAATCGGTATGGATCCTGTTGCTAATTCTAGGATTTTCAATTCAGGAACGGCTGTAAGGAATCCAGCAAGAGTTGAAAAACGAGAAGTTGTATATGAATATGAAGAATCTGCTAATGTGTATAGCAATGATATTGAATTAGAGTTTTATAAAACCGGAGTCTTCCCCAATTATAATAATATCATTGATAGGCGTGCAGGTAGAGCAGATGCATTAAGCTTAAGTTTAACATCTCCAAATTATTTGATGGAATCAATAAAAGGAACGGTTGTAGATATCTATGGTAATGTAATAGATTTAAATAGAGATATTATTCCATTAGGAAAAGATAAGCTATCTTCATTCAATATAAAATCTACTGCTAGCGAACAAGACACTTTTAAAAATGTATATGAGCAAATAAAAAGACAAGAGCGTAAGAGTCTTGCATTTCATTTTGAAATAAACTCCAGAAAAGAAACAACTGGATCTGGACCTCCCAATGTAAATAATAAAGATAATTATGCTCGTGCTCGTAGCAGATTTTTTATGGATGTGGATAAGGAGGGGCAACTTAAATTAAATGTTCCTGCTTCGAGTGAAACAGGAAATATTCCATTAAATATAAGATATGAAAATTACTCAACTGTATCACCAAACACAGAATCTAATAACACTAATGATATAGTTTTTAATAGTTTATATAAAGATATTTTACCAGAATCATTCATTAATTCTCCAGCTATATCATTGATAGATGAGACAGGTAATTCATTTGGTCCAATAGACAGGTTCTCAAATAAAAATTCTCCAACATATGTTCAGCACGGTACAGTGTATCATAATATAAATGAGACTTGCAGCACATTACAAATTAATAGTTTTTATACACCGGTTGAATATGTCCCAACTACATTTTTAGATTTAGTTGTTCCATTACAGACAATAGTTAGTACTAAAATAACAGTGAATGGTCAAAATGCTAATGCTGGTGGTAGGAGTGGAAGTTTAAATTTTGATGGATCAATAGAAATTAATGTTGGTGCAAATACAGTTGACCGTCAGTCATTGTGGTTAGATACACAAGGCGGAATTGTTGCTAATGTCGGAAGGGATTTGAGAAATGTTAGCGTAGCAGCTAATATGGATGGAGAGGTATTGATTCAAGTTGGTGGGGATACTGTACCAGCGGAAACTGAACGATTTAAAAACTCAAATACTGGATGGGTAGCCGGGGTTGTGGATATAAGGGTATTTAATTCACAAAAGGAAATGACAATATTTAGGATTGATGATAATGGTCTTTCGGTTACCACTCCTGGCAGCATAACTTATTATGCTAGTAAAATGTTATTTCGTAGTACTGCCTCTATGGAGTTTGATAGTGATAATTTAATACTCAACGGAAGATTAGTAGTAAAAGATCCTGGTGCAGGACCAATCAGATAGTTTTAATAATATAAAATCAATGATATATAATAATGAAGGATAGTTAAATGCCATGTACCCCACTACCAGAATCTAATGTTGTCGCCCCCAATGCTGGGACATTCCCTGGTAGCAGTGGATTTTCCGTTGCATTGCCGTCATATAATATTCCATTCGCTCCCTCACCAGTAGAAGATTTAACATCCATATTTAATCAAATAAGTTTTATATTGCCACCAGGCACGCTAAAACCTAAAATGGAACCAAATGTTATTATTGATGTTTATGGTGCCGTAAATGATTTATTACAAAAGTTCTCTCCATTTTTAATGTTGTATAAATTTTTTCTTCCAGTATTAAATTTAATTCTATGTATAATTGAAGTATTGTGTTCATTACTCAATCCGTTTACACTTGGTGGTGCAATAAGTAATTTATTTCGTAATTGCATACCGGAGTTTCTTTCAATTTTTCCAGCATTTGCAATACCAATTATGATAATATCATTATTATTGTTGATTCTATCTTTAATAGAATATTTGATAACTCGTATAGCTGGAATGATTGAGGTAATAATTTTTAATTTGAATTTGTTAGGAAAAGCAGCTCAAAGGTTAGACAATGATAGTATCATAGGTATAACCAAAAAAATTGGTGATTTATTATGTTCACTACAAAATCTATTTGTAATTTTTGGTGTATTTACTATTATAATACAAATCATAAAAGCAATTCTAAGTTTAGGTTTTAGAATACCTCCATGTAGTTCAAGTGGTGGTAATCCCAGTTCCTGTTGCACTCCTGATGTATGTCCAGGATTTATTAAAGATAATAGTGATATTAAAGGTACAGGATCTTTCTTATATTATAATGAAGTTGGTATAGATTCTGGATTAGAATTACCTGCATCCTTCCCACCAATAATATCATCAATAAGATCAGAAAGCTGGCAATTCTATGATGCATCTCTATCAACGCATCAAGCATTTATTAATATAACTTCACCATACGACTTAACTCCATCTAATACAAAAGTGTTTTTCCCTGGTGGTACTAATTATACAACTACTACTTCGCCTCCGTCAACGCCATATGTAATCAGTTTCAGATTTTTTTATAATCCTGCTGATTTTGCATTTAATCCAACGGATCCAAAAGGTCCAAGGTATATGAAAATAGCTAATGCTATTGTGCAAAGTCCTCCAACGGTTGGAGTATCATCATATAATAATGATTACGTTGCTCCGTTTAATGGTACACTCAATTTAGTCGGTGGGGTTATTACTGAGGATAATGGAGCACCAGTATTAGATGCCCATGGTAGAACGACCCCGCTAAATACTTTTATTCATCAAAAGCCAATAGGTATACCAGCAAATGGAGAAGTATATTACCCTAATGATGGATACTTATTTTCAGATGTAGAATATACTTTTACAATTAATCATGAAGTTTTAGTTGGAGAAAGCCTAATAACTCTTGGGTGTATTCCAGAAGTAGCGTTAAATAAAGACTTCATTAACAATACAATTGGTGCTCAGTTCAATGGCAATGCGGCTGCTCTTGCTAATATTGTACTTCCTGATGTTGGTGGAACCCAAGATGCCATTACAAATGCTATAACATTGTATAGACAAAGCGTTTCTATTGAATCAACAAATGCATTTCAGGCAACAGTTCTTGGGTTGTTAAATAATCTGCAACAACAGACCAATAGTTCACTGGCTGCAGTTATTCCTGCATCTTATGATCAATATACTAGCTCATTTAGTTTAAGTCCAGTCATACAATTTATTACACAACCGATAACCGTATCTGTAAATATCAATGAAAGCTCGTCTCAGCCGTTAACGAATAATCTATCTCCACAAGTAGCTGAATCAATAGCGGCACAATTGAATGCTAATATTTCATTAGGAACTATTAGCTCATTTTCCTATGATGGGTATCAACTATTTACAGCAGAAATATTAAGTGATATTCCAGGAAATGGAACCATTAAAGTTTCTTTTAATAATAACTATATAAGCATTCTATCTAATCCATCAGATATTACTCAAACGCCATCCGTTGCAGTAACAGAGTTAGACTATACATTTGTATATTCACCAACTATATCCTCATCTGGTTCCTCAAGTACAGATGGAGGAATACCAAGACGAGATTCTGGAGATGTTTCCAGAGATGAGTCTAATGATAGTGGAGCCAGATAATGGATAATAGCTCAAATAATAACTACTATAATAATAATTCATCAGAAGATAATTCTCAATCTCAATATCAAAATAATCAAGATATATTGAACATTGATTTTGATACATTATACAATAATTTCATTTCACCAGTTGACGCATTACGCAGTCATTTTAATGCATTAGTTCCTAACTCACAGGAACTAAATACGCCTCAATATCAGGAATCAAGATGTCATGCGTTCTATCGTATGTTAGGATTCCCTGTTGTTGCCGATAGTAGTAATTTTTATAGTCCAGGGTATGATCCTAATCTAAATTTAGATAAAACTGCCACCGCAGCATATCAGAAAATAGCAAGTAGTGTAATAGACAATTTAGCTTTAAAATCACAATTTGCGTATAGGGAACAGCAAGTACAGTTATATTTTAATACCATATTTTCTGGCGGTGGAACTCAAGCCCAACAAATAACTCTCGGCTCATTATTTATAAGATCGTTTGAGCGACAGCTTGGAAGCACTGCCCCATTAGTTGATGATCCAAATAAAAACCAATCGATTGATGAAAGAGTTCAGGAATTGAATAAAGTTTTCGCAATTACTCCATCTATTTTGGTTACTAGACATCCAATAAAACCATTTATAGTTGATCCAAGAATAGACTCATCGGTTAGACCAATAGTGAATAGGATTTGTGCCCCATTTTTAAAAGATAAAACACAAACTAAGGTATTTGGTTCTGCAACAGGTTCTACTGATAACCTAAAAAGACCGTATATTGAAAAAGTAATAACAACAAGATTTAATAATAAAAATCTTACTCTAGATCAAGGTAATGATGTCATTACTGCTATTTTTCAAAGTATAACTGATGACCCATCACAAACGGATCAGGATTTAGTTGCAGCAGTAGCCGATCCATTAGGACAATTGTATAGTTCAGAGGTAAAAATATTTAGTGATTATGTTAAAATTATGCAAATTGTAGTAGATAAATTAATTGAATCAATTAATGAAATACAAAAAATTAGACAAGCAATGAATTTTCAACCAATGCCCAATCCTATTGGTGGAATAGAAAATGGTGGTACGGTAAATGTACCGATTGCTAATGATCTTAATAATCGATTATTAGAAAATGAAATAATTACACGAACACAAAAACAAATATTAAATGATTTACAATTTGATACTGGGCTTAATGGAGTTCCTGATGTGGGGGATTTTGTATTTTCTAATCTAGATGATTCAGTATTTTCTATAAATAAAAATATTGCTAAATCATATCAACAAAATCTAGATTTATTAAATGAAAAAAGAAATAAGTTAGGTAATGATGGTATAAATTTTTTAAAAAATATTGAAATAATAATGGGTGAGTTCAGTGGACTTGGATTAATAGATATGATTGCAATGCAAGCAGCATTATGGATTATGGATCCATTAGCATTATTAGGATTGATTGATACTAGAGCACTCCAAAGAATTAGAGATTATAGAAAAGATATAAATATTGGTGATATAGGTAATACGAACCTGCCAGCACAAGATCAGCAAAATGTACCAGATGTAGTGACAGCATTAGCATCATTTGAAAGCACACTGCTAAATATTTACCAATTTATACAAAAATACTATGATAATGTCAATAATGGAACAGTTGTAATTGCTCCATAGGCTATTTTTGCTTCAATAATAATAATTTGGCATATTTAGTAGGTGAAACTATGTCTTTTGATCTAAAAATACTTAATGGTGATTTAGTTATTTCAAATTCTGATTTTGCTACGGTTCAAGGAAACGATAAATTGGTGCAAGATTTGCTCAAAATAGCCTTAACAGAGGCTGGTGCGAACGTATTAAATCCTTGGTATGGAACACTAATGTCTAAGTCTTTAATAGGATCTGTTCTAAATAGTGATATATTACTATCAGTTGCGCAAACTCAACTAGAAAATGCGGTTCAAAATTTGAAAAAACTACAAAACTTACAAGTTCAGTCTGGTCAATCAGTTTCACCAGATGAACAAATCGCATTTATTAAAAATATATCAATAACGCAAAGTCCATATGATCCGCGCTGGTATATAACGACTATAAATGTATTGAGCAGAGCATTTGGTAAAGTAAGCGCGACATTTCAAACTCCAATAAGTAATATTTAAGGCTACATAATGGTAACGATCAGATCAACTAATGATATTATATTAAGTCTAATAGACTTTTTTAATACAGCTCAGCCAAATTTGGATTTAAAGCCGGGAACGGTCGCTAGAGATCTGATTGTAGATGCTCCGGCATCACAGATTGCATTGTTATATGATGAACTTGGTAAGATATCTAATCTTCAGTCATTAAGACTTGTATCCGGTAGTGACCTTGATAAATTAGCACAAAACTATGGTGTCACAAGAAAAGTAGCAACCAAATCTTCTGGTACGGCATTATTGACATTTAGTTCTATCCCAGCTATCATTGCCATCAATGTTAATTCATTAATAACTTCTACGAGCGGCTCTACATTCGTTGTATTGAATGGTACAAGCGTAGATCCAGCAAATGCTAATTTTTATAAATCTATCGCTACTAAATATCAAAGTGCATTGAGTTTTTTGAATATAACAGATCAATATGCGGTAGAAGTATCGGTACAGGCAACTACTGCTGGTAGTGCCGGAAATGTATCACAATATTCATTAAATCAAACGGCTATTGCTGGTGTATCAAATGTTACGAACACATTTCCATTCACTGGTGGTGTGGATCAAGAAAACGATGCAACATTTAGGAATAGAGTATTAGCAGTATTTAGTGGTTCTAATATAGGCACAGCCCTCGGATACAAAAATCTCGTAGAGTCAAATTCAGCCGTTGAAGACGCAGTGGTAATTGGTCCTGGTAATCCACTAATGACAAGAGATGGAACGCAGGTAGTAAAAAATTCAGATGGTAGTTATACGATAATATCAGAAGGAACTGGCGGAAAAGTAGATATCTTATTGCTTGGAAGTATATTGACTCAATTTACGGATACATATATCTATATAGATCAGAGTAATAACAATGATCCAACTAGTACTGCTAATATAATTGTTTTAGGTCAAATTCCAGCAGATGTTAATAAAACAGTTACTCAAAAAAGAATTGACGATATCGCAAATGGTACATTACCGGCTCAACCTGTAGAGGCAATTTTACAAGTTACAGGAACGCTTAGTGGCGGTAATTTTATTCCAAAAACTACAGATAGTCTTGGAAGAGTGTCTGGAAACTATGAGCTAATAAAAGATACTGGAGTATATGCTGGCAGTCCATGGGGATTCGATAAATTTCACTGGATATCAAATAAGATATCGTTATTTCAAGAAGATAGAATCAAGTCAAAATTTAACGGACAAGATGCTACAACATATTCGGATGTTATTGATATATCAGAAGTACAACAGAGTATATCTATAGTTAGTGAAAATAGTAATGTATCAACAAGTGATAATTCTATAATTCAACTATTACACACTCCAGCTACAAATGTAACCAGGGTATTCAATGTGAATACTGGTGAAACATATCAAATCACTAATCAGAACTTAGACAATACTGGAAGCACTAATACAACTGGCAGAATACAAATTACTGGTAATACATTACCGGCATCAAGTAATATCCTTCAAGTTGATTATACCTGGATAGTTAGCTATGATCCATACAGCGATTATGATGGTAAATTCTTAAAAAATAATCCTCGACCAATAACTGATAGCGTTGATTGGGATATGTCTAATGTTATTAGAGATGAACGGGTTTTATTTTCTATGAATGCCACTAATAATTTTTATGTTGGGACGGTAAAACATCCGGTATCTACAATAATAAGTGCTGATTATTTTAGTTTTACGCGTGGTACTGTTGTAGCTAGTACTGTGCCGAATTTTCCAACAAGATTGCAGGTAGTTCTATCTCCCATAGATAACCCAATTAGCTCCATAGAAGATATTAGATTGGCTGATTCCAATGAAGAAGTATACAATACTGCAGAAGGCGATGGAATTATTATTAATAATAGCATCGTAGTTGGTATAGAACTTAAGTATAGCGTTATTGTAATTTTGCCAACAGACACAACAGCAGTACTTGGTAGCTTGATATCAATTACATATAATCAACAAGATGCATTTAATGCCACTAATTCAACCGGAAGTTTTTCATCCAATCAAATAACTGTTCCAGTTGGAAATGTTCCAACAACAACTCAATCTGTATATTTGGATGTTACATATCTAGCTGCGGTACCAGATTTAATGTCTGTTGGTATAACTGGATTACCAGTTAGTAGATCTGGTAATGGATTTTTACTAAATACCAGCACTGGCGCAACCAATACTATAAAATCAAATGTAATTAAAAAAGAAAATCAAACTATTCAGGTCAACGGTCTTTCCCAAAATTATATTACATTGAGTATACCTTCTTCTGATTTCTCATTATTACAATCACAAGTAGTATCAGTAATAGATTTAGTGTCAGGTAAAGAAATATGGAATGCTGATTTTCCAGGTACTGTTGTAAATACAGGTACTGCATATCAGTTGATTTTTTCTGGATTTAACTCGCCAAATATTGGTGATAATGTTCTTGTGTTATATTTTGCAGATGATATAAGAAGATTTCAACCATTTACATACAACAACACAATACTAAAAAACGATTTTCAGAACTTATTATTCAATTTCACTAATAATAATTATTATGTACCAATACATAATTTTATTGTTGAAAATAATATAACTTTTAATATAATTGATAATACGACCGGTATAGCAATAGCATCTGGTACAGATGGATATATACAGTCTGTAAACGCCAATTCTACGGTTGCAACTTTTTCAAGTATATTATTTAGTTTTTCATCAGTAGATGATTTATTAGGTAAGTCGATAAGACTAATTAATACATCTAATGTAAATAATAAAGGAACATATAATATAACATCATTTAGTTCTTCAAGTAATTTAATAACAATACAATTAGCAGTAGCTAATCTAGCAGTGAATCAAATAAGTGTAATTAGAATTGCGGATGGTAAGGATTTATGGACAACTTCTGGTATAATTGATCCGGTAAATAATATTTTAAATTTACCAGCAAATGCTGTTGCCTCTCAAGGTGATGCAGTGGTTGTAATGCTATTTTCAAATAAAAATTTGCATCAGTCACCAACTAAGCTATCTATAACAGTCACAGATCAAATATCTAACCAGGGTGTTATAACTGCAAGCGGAACAACAGTTACCCAGGTTGCAAGCGTTATATTCACTGCTATAAATAATGGATTAAAACAAAATGCTCTAAGTGCTTTTAAAACATTTTTAGGACTTACATCTAATTCTACGATACCATCAAATACTTATATTGTTAGAGTAGTTAGTGTAGAAAAAGTAAATATTACAACTGGTAATCAAGTATTAAGCACCGCAGCAACATACGATGTATTCGGTACAAGTATTAGTAATAATATATTGTATGCAAATGAAATGATTAATGATACAACATTACAAAATACAGAATTTACATTACCATCAACAAGCAATAATCTAGCTAATGCACCAGTAATTGGTGATGCATTACAGGTTACTTTTTATTATGCAACAGATAATGATTCAGAAAATGTATATTTCTCAAAAAATGGTACGCTGTTCACTAATAAAAAGTTTGCGTTCTTAGATAGATTTTATGCATCAAGCGGATTTAATTCGTCACAATCTGCTAGATTTACTGTATCATTTTTTACTCAACCGGCAACCGGCTCAAGGTACACAGCTGTATATGATTACTTAGCTCCAAAGCAAAACGAAAGAATTTTAATTCAGTATAACTATAACTCACTAATAAGCACAACAACATTTACGGTTGAAGGAGCTAGACCAATAACAGCGGATGTTTTAGTCAAGGAGGCTCAAGAATTACTAATAGATGCAACACTAAATATAGTAGTAAATTCAAATTCAACCAACTCAGCTGCAATAGTAATTCAGAATGTAAAAAATGCAGTTACTACAACAATTAATACCGGAAAGCTAGGTGATGTATTAAACGCATCAACATTAATTGCAGCTGCACAAGCAGTAAGCGGTGTTGAGCGAGTTAGAATAGTATATTTCAATGTTGATGGGCAAGCAGGGCAAGTGTTGACTATAACCGCTCAACAAAATCAGTATTTTGTTGCTAACACTGTAACGGTAGCACAAGAAAGTATTACAAGTGGCTAACTTAAGAATCATAACTGTATCGGTAGTAACTAGTACTACTATTACTGCTAAATTTTCAGAAAATTTAAATGAAAATATAGATACATCAAATATTACAATAAGTTCACAAACTCCCGGAGTTTCTGACTCATCTGTATTAATTGTTAGTGTATTAGGTAATACATTAAATATTACCACGCAGCCATTAGTTCCACAAGCCGCATATTATATAATTTTTCAATCAACCAGCCAAGTGCCATTCAATTCACTTAATGGCGATGCATTCATTTTGAATGACGGTGTAACGAATAGACAATTAATATTAGGTCCACTGGATGCTGGTAATCCTGTGCTAATATATCTAAACAATTTTTTACGAAATAATGTTTATGATTTAGATAGCCCTTCGATAATATCGAATTACATCAAAGGACTATCTTCTGTACTATCGCAATCATTGTATGCTGTGCGACAGTCAAAAAATGAAAATTACTTAAGTACTACCATAATTGATGAGTCAAAAACGAGAGGCACTGGACCATACGATAGACTGAATGAGGAAAGCGCATATGAAATACTAAGAGTTGGCATGAACCCAACTAATGATCCAGTACAAAATATAACATCAATATCAACATTTCCATCATATCCTGTATCATTACAATCTGCAAATTACACAGAGAGTTTACCAGTGGTTTATGCTGATAAATCCGGTTCATTTAATATGGATACTTTTACAATTAATTCTACTGAACGATTTGTAATAGTATTAAATAGTGTAGTGTTTGTATATAATTCATCAATGCCACTATATAATTATGATATACCAACATATGGATATCAGATATTAGATTCGACATATGATCCTGATAACGCATTTACTTATGTATTACTTGCTGATAATCAATTAAAATTGAATCAAGAAGTATTTAATGATCCTAATTTTTCAATAGAAAATCTTGCATACATTCAGGTTACATACCAGTATAGAGATACTGGAAAAGTTTTAGATCCATCATCATTAGTTATTGATACGGTAATATCATCTGGTCGTGAAATTGTTCCACCATTAGAAAATACTTTTACACTAATGCATGCTCCAATAGTAACAGGCTCAGATGCTATAGGAACTATTGGTGATGTGGTATTTATAGATCCTAACGCATTTCCAGGATCTGGTACTCCGCACCCTGCATTTCTATATGAAATACCATTTAGATTTGATTACTTACCATCACAAGTAGGCGAATATTCAGTTGATTACAATACTGGTAATGTGTATGTGTATGGACAAGATAATAATAAAACAGGAACGGGCGCGTATCCTCCATTAGCTACATACAGTTATAGATATGTTTTTAAATCTCAGATAGATTATGTATATGATTCAGATAGTTTCGAGTTAGTTGCATTACCTAATGGAAGTCTAACTGGTTCGTCTGCTAATGTAATATTTAATTATGAACAAGTATTGGCACAAGGAATAGATTATGTTGTAGCCTCTCATATAGAAGTATTGAGTGAATATGTAGATAATAGATTAATTGCAACAAATACTATCCAGCCATTAAATTTTCCAGTTACAGATGTATTTAGAATATTCAATCAAACAACCGGTGAAGTATACAGTATACTCAGATGGACTGACAATCAAATATTTTTTAGCTATATCAAAGCTCCTAATATTGTTAGTACGACAGGAGAACGAGCAACATTTCAAAATATTGTAAATGAGACGCTATCTGTTGCAGCAGTAATGACGTTAGCTGGTGGTGAGATATTTCAATTTTTTCTAAATAATAACAATATTATTTCTACTTCACAGGATGAAATAGGATCATCATTCAATACAAGTGTATCATTTTCAAACACTAGTACATTTCAACAAGAAGTATATTTTGATAATTCGTCAACAAACACACAAAATATAGCTAGACTTCAAAATATAGGTGATTACCAAATTGATTATGTTAACGGGGTAGTATGGTGTTATGTTCCAATTGGGCAATCATATTCAGTTGGATTTATATCATATAAACGAGGATACATATCTCCAACAAATCCGCATCTAATTTCAGTTGATGATATCTATTACCAGCTAAATATTTTAAATCAAAAAACAAAACAATTTTCATATACAAATTTTAGTGATGGTAGTATATTACCATCAACATTCGATGTTGCGAATGAAGGATTTTTAAATGGAAATCCTGAATATCCATATCAAATATATAACAATCAAGTTGGAACATTTATAAATACTGTATTTTCTCCCGGAGTATCCAGTTATATTGGATATGTAAGAGGATTATATGAATATGAAGACTTGTTGAATAATATAAATCCGATTAATTTTTCACAAGCTACAACTTTTAATGGTAAAAATATAACCGTATCTTCATTACCATTTACTGAGTATCATTCAGTACAATTTGATGGAACTAATTATTATATTTTAGCAAACACTTCTTTATTATATTTGTCTCCAAATATTACATTAAATATTCAGATAACAAGACTCTCAGATAACGCCACATTATGGAATAATTCTGGTACGCTAGTTTTTGGTAATCCACTTAAATTGATATTGCCAAATATTAATTCACCAAATGCTGGTGATGCAATACAACTTTCGTATTCTTATACAATAAATAATCTCTATCGAGTAGTTATAGATTATGATAAAGGCGGATATTATATAGACTATACATATTTAGCTGATGAAATAATTATTAGCTACGAGTATGGTGATAATGTATTAGATTTTAGCAAATCAATGGCATTGAGTCAAGGTGATACATATTATGTTAGCTATAAAGTTGGTGCATTACGGGACGCATTACTTAAAAATTTCGGAACGCTAATAAATATACCTATCCTAAATAGTTTAGATGTTTCATTTGAGAGAGAAAGATACAGAGACGCGTTGATAGCGGCAATGAGTTCTTTTCCTGAGGGACCAACAATTACTTCTATGAGCAATTTGGTTGAAACAATCGTTCATGCACCCCCACAAATAATAGAATCTGCATTCCAAAACTGGTCACTTGGAAGTGATCTACTCAATCCACAACCAATAACAACAAATGGTTCCTTTTCATTAGTACAAGCGAAATATGATAACGGTGTTCTTATGAACACGCCTGGTCAAGTCATTAAATTTCCAACAGTTTCTAATTTGAGATTAGAGCAAGGATCTTTTGAGTGTTGGGTTATACCAAACTGGGATGGCATTGATAATCAATCAGTGCTACATTTTACAATAACTAAAAATGGTCAGCCTGTTCTACCACAAAATGTATTCATTGGACCATCTGCCTATCATCCGGTTTTTGATGGCTATGCTTCATTTACTATTACTAAAAATAGTAATACATTGGGGATTCCAAATAAAAGTAAAGATGGTGTTTTTATATATTGTGCAAATGATCCATATACTAATTTTAGTAGGTGGTATTTCGATGTTTTAGATGGGTACGCAGATGGTTATGGAATAAAAAACTATCAAATTTCAGTAAAAACAGATGGAACATTTTATAATGTAAAACCAACAAGAAACAATCAACTATCTTCTGATAGGATATTTAGTGGTACAAATAATATATCATATAGTATTTCTGGAATTAGTAATGTAAATCAAGGTATAACATTTGTAGCTGATTATAATCATTATGTTTTTGATTTTGGTAAAGATCAAAATCATAATAGATTCTCTATATATAAGGATGAAAGCGGATATCTAAATTTTAGAGTTTTTGATAAGGACGGTAGAAATTCAACAGTGGATACTGATATTTCTAGTTGGAAGGCTGGACAGAAACATCATATTGCGGCGTCTTGGTCACTAAATACAAAAAATAGTAGAGATGAGTTGCATTTATTTGTTGATGGTAAGGAAGTACCAAATATAATAAAATATGGTAGTAACATAGCACCATATCTACATGAAAAATTCAGAACAGTTGATCCAGAAGAAATTGTTGGGGTAATTAATTCTGCAATAGTTTCATCAATAGATTTGGTAACAACTATTGGATCGAATATTGTAACATCGTCATTAAATTTTAGTGCATATGGGGTTGTAAATGGTGGAATAATTTATATCGAAGAACCAGGTTTTTCTCAATCGGGTTATTCCATAGTAAATGTCAACGGAAACACACTTACATTAGCGTCGGTTATGCCGTTGTCTATGACTGGTGGATATTTCTCAGTAAATAAAACTTCTTTCAATGTATTAACTGAAATAGATTTATATCCAAATATATCTGTATCATTATTACATTCATTATTAAATGGAAATGACTTACAGGTAACAGATGGTTATAACATAGTAACATCAGCTTCATTTAATTTTTCAATAAAAAATATTTTACCAGGATACATAATCAGAATTGCTGAAAGCGGATTTGCTGAAAGTTATATTATTTTAGCTGTCAATGGTAATAACCTTACTCTTAATTCTAAAATGCCAGTAAATTATTCTTCCGCTGCATTTTTTATATATTCAAATGCAGCTCAGGAAATACCTGGTGTACGAGCATTGCATCCAGCATATAGTATAACGAGAAATTCAAATGATACTATTACATTAACTATATTAGATAAAGCATTGCCAAATGATATAGTTTTAATAGAAACTCTTGGATTAAATCATAGATTGATCAATCATAAATATTATGTATGGGGTAATGCTTCTAATATAATAAAAACAAAATTACCATCTCCAATTTTACTCTCAGATGTTAAAATTACACATATCTTATTGGATACAATTAATATTGGTCCAAGCAACTCAATGCTAGGTGGCGGTGTATTCACATCTAATAATATAGTAATGGACCAGCCATCAATATCTGATAATGGTAGAACGCTATCTGTATATGTTTCTGGTACGAATGTAGATTATTCAAGCCCCGTAACGGTTTCAATTTATGGTACAAATAATACATCATCACCAGAAGTTTTGACTTTTAGTGCAAACGGAACACAATTAACAGTATCACAATTTATTTCAGTTGACTATGCTGTAGTAACTTGTAAGCCAATTGATCCAACTAAAAACTGTGTTGTAATTTCAATACAAGAAGCTAACCCTATAACTGTCGCAGAAAATAGTACCGTTGTTCCAACTATAAGGTATAGCTACCAAACAGCTGCTGGTAATACGCTTACCGGTAGTGGTAATACAGTTTCCGATGAAAACGGATTCTTTTCTTCACAAAGTGTTGGAAACTATTTGATGATTACATATCCAGCAATAAATGCTGGGCAGTATCAAATACTATCGGTATCAGCGGATCACTCAAGCGCAATGATATCCCCATCATTGTCATCTCCAATTGTTTCTGATGGAATATATGAGATACTAACTGTTACAACATATAGAAGCGGTCTTCAAAACGGATTTTTTATACTAGAAAATCTATCAACGCCGGGTCAACCGTATAATCTGGTTCAAGGATCATATAATTTTGAGTATTATACATACCTGTCTGTTCCAATAAATACAGGAAATCTGTACTCATATGTTGGTACTGATTTTACTGGTAATAATATATTTAATGGAACAATCGATGAGCTAATGATTGTATCAGAAAAGCTTACAGATGTAAGGGTCGGTGAAATGGTTGGGGCTAACCAAGAAACGATCACAAAAGATTTTAATTCAATCAAGGCATTGAAGCCAACACAAAATACATTGATGCTACTTCATTTTGATACCTTCCCATTCACCAATGACTCATCAATTTACACTACAGCATCAAATCAATTTATTCAATCTTCTATAAGCGTGAATGATAATTTTGGTAAAAGTATAGCCATAACTAATACTCCATTGGTAATAAATAACACTGGTATATTGACAAAACAGCAAGGAACTATCGAGTTTTGGGTTAATCCTATGTATGATACAAGCAATGATCCAAACTACAGATTTTATTTTGATGCCTCTTCTATCGTTAGTGAAAAAATAATCAGTATTAACAATGCTACTGTAAAGGTATCTGGAAGAATATCTCAAATACAAAATGTAAAACTTCAAATAGGTAGTCAAAGCGTAGACTATTTTGCTGGTGGAGTAATTGCACCAGATATGCAAACTATATATCTAAATCGACCACTGCCTAATCAACAAACTCCAGTAGTTGTTAATTACGTACCAACAGGAACAAATGGAGACAGAATATCTATTTTTAAAGATCCAGCTGGTTATGTGACATTCAATGTTAGAGCCTCAGGTATTGACTATCAGATTAGGAGTCCTGCGTTATGGTCAAAAGGAACCTGGCATCGTCTTAAGGCAACTTATATAATAAATACTGGTCTTGGATCAGATGAAATTAGATTTTTTGTTGATGGTTATGAGCGAAGTAATACATTATTTGGTAACGGATTACTCTTCGGTCAAAATCAAGTTTTTGGATCATCATCCTCAGGTCCAAATACGATGCAAGCAAGTATAGTGTTTAAAGACTCAATAAATGAGTTGTTCATTGGATCGGATTTTTCCAGAGTAAATGGAGCCTATGCGTTGATAGATAATCTTCGTATTAGCAATATCTCTTGGCCATTATTTATGCCATTTGGCGAGTCATTAGATGTAAATTATAGCACAAATACCAATATAATATTCCCTGTAACGCCAGATTTGTATACAACACTATTATTAGATTTTGATACATTGATTACTAAAAATACTAATTTTGCCACACTAAAAAATAGTATGACAGGATTAAGTGATTTTACAATTAATGTTTATGATACTTTTGATATATTAGCAGATAATATTGTCGTGAAGCAAGTATTAGAAGAACTGATTAATATTTTGAAGCCAGCTAATAGTCAGGTGTATATCAACTACTTCTAATTATTCAGCATATTAGATAGGAATATATAATGCGAGTACCAGTTTCAGCTCCTCAAAATCTTTTTTTCGATACTCAAAATGTCGATAATTCCAATCTAACATTGGAGCAAACTCATGATAATATTATACAATCAGGTATAATAAATAATCATTTTGGGTCTGGCGTTCTGCCAGACTCGCTCATTCAGCGAGTATTATTTGATTCAGAATCGGCTAATGGGTTGTTAGATGGAAAGCCTATAAATATTCAATTTCAACCATCAGATAGTAATAATGGTAATCAGTTAGCAATAGAGCTATCTGATTCTCAGGCATCCGGAAATAGAACTGTTAAAGTATTAGTTATAGGACTAGATTTTCAAAATAATTTACAATATGACAGATTTACTTTTGATAGAAACGAAATACAGTTAAGTTCAAAACATTATAGAACTATATTAACATTACTGTTTAATGATTTTATTGGAGCCGCCGTTCAATCACTAAATCTTGGTGGTAGAATAACAATCAAAGAAGCTAATCCACTAACTCTATCAAGAGACTGTATAATGATATCGCAAGATATCGAGCCCAATTTGTTTTTTAGAGATTTTTTCGTTAGTACTAATACTACATTGGCAAAAACTTTAATGTCAGCATTGCCAAGTTATAATATAGACAATTTAAATATCAATATTGCGCCGCTAACATATGCTAGTATAGTCGAAAATGATGTAAGCTCACAGGTGGCACAAAAGTTTTTAGTAACTACAAATAATATACAAAAAATTACACTTCTTCTTTCTGTAATAAATAATACTACGCCAAGTAATTTAATATGGACCGGTGATCTATTGATTAGTTTGTATCAATTACAATCTACGGTTTCTTGCCCAACAGACATTGTACCACAATTAGCAATAGATTATGATCCATCTAATATCCCAATAGCTCAATTAAGCGTAAATTATTCAACATTATTGGCGTCTGGAATACAACTAAATACTGTACCACAACCAGTTGATTTCATATTTAGTAATACGCCTGTTGGTTCTGGATTAGTTTTACAAGCCGGTAGTTATTATGCTGTTACAGTAAAAAGAGCAGGTTCGGCTGATACTTGCCAAGTGCAGTTTGCAGTTGGTAGTAATAGTGCCACAAATACACGAGAAACATTATTTAATGGAAGTGTTTGGGTGGATGTGCCAGAACAGTCATTATGGTTTCAGGTATGGACTGATGCTGCAAAGGTATCTGATGGTCAAGCGTATGATTCCGGTAATGGAGCATTCGTTCCAAAAACACAAATAGATCCAACAACCGGGCTTACAGTTGATTATGTATTAAATGATATTCAGTTTGTTAGAAATGATTTATACTATGCATTATTTCAGGCTATTACAAAGGATAGTGATCCAGTACAAAGCGAACGAACTGGTGAGCCGGTATTTACTGAGCAACAGCTCGTACCATCGATTACATTGTTAAATGCAACAGGGTTAGCGAACATACAAAATGTTTCATCACCGTTAATATTAGGTACAATATCAGATCAAAATATAAAATCATATAATGCATTCGTTTCTACGACCACCGCTGCGTTTCATGAGTTTGGAATGGTTGGTAATCAAATAGTAATTAAAGTAATTACGGATCCAACTGATGGATATAGATATGATCAAAATATAATAGAGTTAGTATCACTATTAGTAAATGGATCGTTGAATGGTGCGAAGATAATACCAAATGTATCTAATCCGTCGCTATATTACAGAATATCAAAAGCTGAATTAATTTCTATGATATATGGAGATATAAATGGTGATGGTGTTGTTGATAATAATGATTTAATCTTAGCTCAACAATTAGAAGTTGCTAATTTAAATGTAATACCAAGTTATAGTCAATATATTCAGCAAACAGAACTATTTGTCGCTGATGGTTATTTACATTGGCAAGTACTAAGCCCAACGATGACTGTTATTGCGTCTGGTAGTGATGGTATATTGGTTCCAAATCCATCAAATGGTGCACAAGCTAATTTTGGTAGTGCTTCGGCAAACTTCAATAGTATATTAAATCTTGGATCCAATACTCTTTCTATCACTAATTCAGTGACAAGTCCAGGAAATAATGGATCATTTACTATTATAAATCTAATAAATAATAATGATATATCTATACAAAAACAATATTATACATCAGATACAATACTACAAGTTATGCGATCAGATATAAATGGTGATATGATATTGAATGCAACTGATATTAGTTATATTGAAAATTATGTTAATGCTGTCGCGCCAATACCAGCAACAACATCTCCTGCAAATAAAATTGGAACATCATTTAATGCTATTCGTTTAACATTAGAAAAATACATAGATAGAAATGATGACTATCCGGCAAATGCTACCAACAGAGGTACAACATTACATATGCTACCAGATGTATTTTTAGATGGATATACAGCATTTGCAAATCAAAATCTACAATATAACCCACTATCATTTAGTGTAATGCAACAGCTAATATGGGATCAGTCCTCAGTTGTTGTTAATTCTAATCCTAGATTAGTTTCAGCCTCATTTAACTATCAAACAGGGTATGTAAATCCTAAATGTTTTGTTCCAGGTGTTACATCTCAAGTTTTTCCCGAAGCTAAGCCATTTGATCCAGGTAGGAATGATTTTTTCATATCAAATAACCTAATAGTAAATGATGGCGGTCAGTTTTTACGACCTGACGGTTATTTTATGAAAATGGATTTTGAAATGTCAACAATACTAATCGAAGTACCAAATGTATCATTTGATACTGAACATAGTGTTAATTTATTAACTGATTTTATTGCTGATGTATCTGGAACCGGATATACAAATCTTGGATATAGAGCTATGAAATTTGCTGATTGCACCACAGTTGGAATCAATGCATTAAATCTAAATCAAATTAGATTTGCCGCATCAGTACAATCATTTTCTCCAATGATAAATGGTATTGATCCTCAATGCATAACAGGTATTATAGTTGATGGTAAAATCGGTGTTTCTATAAATTATTCTACTGGATTGTTAACATTGAACTTCACAAATCTATATCAAGATCCTGTAAAACAAACTTTAAACACAAAGGTGGAAATAACGGTATATCTCAAAAAAGCCGGATGGAATAATAGTCCAGTATATGTAAACTCAATTCAGGCACAAAATATTCTTGGTGTTCCTAACCCACCACTAACAAATACTGTATGCCCAGATCCATCAATTGTTATTATAAGCTAGGAGATTATGACATTAATAATAGCATTAGGTGATCCTGTAATAATAAATGTTTTAGTATTGTCCCCCGGAATACTATTAACTCCAACTGGTACTGTTATTTTACAAGATGGCAGACATACAGTTTCGGTTGGAAGACTTGGTAGTAATGGTCAATTTACATTTAATTTGTCATCTACTGTATTAGGTCTTGGCGTTCATGAGATGACGGTGTACTATGCAGGTGATCAAAACTTCGCAGCTGGGTTGTCAAATGTATTGGAAGTAGATATAGTAAATCTGACCCAGTCTGTTACTACAATAACTCCGTCGGCTACTGGTATAGCATTCGGTACTCCTGTAACATTTTCTTCTACTGTTACTGGGGTAGGTGGTACTCCAACGGGTACTATTACATTTTTAGACGGTGTAAATGTAATAGATACTGAAACTCTGGTTGCTGGTTCGGCAACATCTGTTCCCGTAGTATTGAGTGGAGGAATGCACGCCGTTATAGCAGAATATAGTGGTGATAATATATTTGGCGGTAGTTCGTCATTTCCAGCGCTGATTACAGTAAGTGAGTACGCTTCATCCATAGCTGTTTTAATTTCGAATAGCAATCCATCTAATTATGGTGGTAGTATTATTTTTTCAGCAGCAATTACTGTTCCAGTTGGTGGGGTTGCAACCGGTACTATTACATTTTATGATGGCGCGATGGTTATTGGAACATCAGGAGTTTCATCCAATTCAGGCTCAACAACAATATCTACATTGACTGCCGGAAGCCATAATATAACTGCTCAGTATTCTGGTGATAGTAATTTTAGTTCATCCACCTCTCCTGTATTAATGCAGACAGTTAATAAATTAACAAGCTCAACAACACTAATAACATCTGCAAATCCTGTAACATTCGGTACAGCAGTATTACTATCTGCAACGGTTTCATCTGCATTTACTGTACCAACAGGTACAATTACATTTTATGATGGTGTTACTGCTCTTGGTAGCGCGGTTCCTGTAAATGGTTCCGGGTTAGCAACATTAAATATACCATTATTTTCTGCCGGAGGATCTCCGCATTCTTTAACTGCAATATATAATGGTGATACAAACTATCTAACAAGTACGTCAAATGCAATAAGCGAAGTGGTGAATAAAGCTAATACGACTACAACGGTAATATCATCTGCTCCAACATCACCAGCAGGTGTTAGTATAACATTTACCGCTACCGTTATAGGATCTAATGGTGGCCCGGTAACTCAAACAGTACAGTTTTATAGTAATGCATCACCTCTTGGTGGTCCAGTTACCGTAAATGGTTCTGGTATAGCAACATATTCAACTAGCAGTTTAACCACTGGCAGTTATACTATAACTGCAACATACAGCGGTGACTCAAATAATAATACTAGTACATCTACTCCAATTACACAAGTAATAACAGCCGAAGCATCAACAACATTATTGACATCTAATATGCCAACCGTACCTTACGGCACAACTGGTGTTATATTCACCGCTACTGTTAGTGGCTCATTGGGTACGCCAACTGGTACTGTACAATTTCAAGATAATGGTGCAAATATAGGGACGCCTATTACAATAAGTGGTGGAGTAGCTCAATTTGCATTAGCACCAACTCAATTTCTTCCAGGTAATCATCCAATAACGGCAGTATATAGTGGTGATTCAACATATGCTCCTGATACATCAAATACTGTATTTGAAACTATAAATAAATTAACTCCAACATTCTCAATTTCATCAAGTGCTAACCCATCTATTTATGGTAATAGCGTTATATTTTTCGGAACAGCATCTGGAACTCAGGGAACTCCTACTGGTACTGTACAATTCGTAATTGATGGCACTAACTATGGTGCTCCAATTACATTAGTAGCCGGTTCTTCTCAAACATCAACTTCGGCATTAATTGCTGGTACTCACACTGTTTCTGCAAATTATAGCGGAGATACAATTTATAATTCAGCAACTTCATCTCTATCACCAATACTAACTGTTAGTAAAGCAAATACAACTACCTCAATTGGCTCTTCAATTAATCCAACTGCTAAAAATCAATTCACAACATTTAGCTCAACTGTAACATCTGCTACAACCGGTACGCCAGATGGTTATATACAATTCAAAGATGGTGTAACAAACATCAGTGGTCTTATACCACTAACAAGTGGTAGCGGAGCATATGCTTATTCAGGTTTAACAACTGGTTCTCACACAATGATAACAAGTACATATCTTGGTAATGCAAACTTCAATGCAAGTGTATCTATAAATCTAACTCAAAATGTTACTGCTGCTCCAAGCTTAACAGTATTGGTATCTAATCTACCATCATCAACATATGGTCAAACTGTTACGTTCACTGCTACCGTAACAGGTTCTAGTCCAACTGGCACATTAACATTCAAATATGATGGCATTATATTTGCCACAACTACATTACCAGTAAATACTGCGTCTTATGGATTATTAACAGCTGGTTCACATTCAATTACAGCAGTATATTCTGGTGATTCCAATAATGCTGGTAGCACATCAACTCCAATCACACAAACTGTAAGTAAGGCCAACACAACAATTACTCCGTTTTCAGCGTCACCATCATCTGGTAAAACGATATTTAGTACATTTGGTCTAAGTGCCACGGTGAATCCGCAATATGGATTAAGTCCATCAGGAAGCGTAACATTTACAATAGTATCACCATTTACTAATTTAGGTTCAGGTGTTATAAGCTC
>Ga0265336_10000140_pt1 | contig 51094 bp, 43 predicted proteins | sample 42119metaG_FD_193583 | JGI IMG/M metagenome (GOLD analysis project Ga0265336, IMG submission 193583) | Rhizosphere microbial communities from Carex aquatilis grown in University of Washington, Seatle, WA, United States - 4-21-19 metaG | ecosystem: Host-associated > Plants > Roots > Rhizosphere...
TGCGAAAGGAGTTTGCGATGGCTCGCAAAACAAAAGGAAGAAAGTCCGTTAGAATGAAGAAACGGTCGCCGCGGCCGCGCGTAAAAAATAAGCCGGCGAAAAGGGCGAAGAAAAGAACGGCGAAGAAAAAGATATCCGTTAGTGTCTCGAAGTCCGCGCCAGCGCAGCCTCTCCCCAGTGCGGTTCTCTCCGAGAGGCCGCTCACCGCATACGACGTCGTCCTCCATAATTTCGACATCGCAGCGGCGAAACTGCAGTTGAGCGAAGAATTGAAACAGCTCATCAAGACCCCCGACCGTGAACTGCGCGTTGAGGTCCCCATTATCATGGATAACGGAAAACTCAATACCTTGATCGGCTACCGTGTGCAGCATAACAATGCGCGCGGCCCGACTAAAGGGGGGATCCGGTATCATCCCGAAGTTGATCTCGATGAAATACGAGCGCTCTCATCGTTGATGACGTGGAAAACTGCGGTCGTCGATATTCCGTTCGGAGGAGCAAAAGGAGGCATCGCAGTCGACCCGCGACAATTCTCAATCGGGGAGTTAGAACGCCTCACGCGGGTTTTCACGCAAAAAATTGATTGCGTCATCGGCCCTTCTGAAGATATACCCGCCCCGGACGTGAACACGAATGCGCAAGTAATGTCCTGGATGATGGATCAGTACAGCAGGAGGCATGGGCACTCTCCCGCGGTCGTGACGGGGAAGCCGGTAGAATTGGGAGGATCTGCGGGGCGTGAGGAAGCGACGGGGCGCGGTGTATGCATCGCACTTCGCGAAGCGTCCAAGTCGTTGAAAATTGATATCAAGAAGGCGGCGATCGCCGTCCAGGGATTCGGAAACGTCGGTGCTCACACTGCGAGAATTCTCGAGGAAGAAGTCGGTGCGAAGGTAGTTGCCGTGAGCGATGTGAAAGGAGGAGTTTACAATCCGCGAGGCATCCGGTACAAAGATGCGATGGAACACGCTGTCGGGACCGGATCGGTGGTCGGGTTGAAAGGAGCGGCAAAAATTTCGAATGCAGAGCTGCTTGAATTAAAATGCGACGTTCTTATTCCAGCAGCTCTTGGCGGACAGCTGCATGGACGAAATGCCGACCGTGTAAAAGCAAAACTGATCGTCGAAGCTGCGAACGGGCCTACAACATACGAAGCGGATGAGGTGTTCGCCGCTAAGAAAATATCCGTTGTCCCGGATATCTATGCCAACGCCGGCGGCGTGACGGTGAGTTACTTCGAATGGGCGCAAAATCTCCAGCAGCTCCGGTGGGATTATGCTCGGGTCGTCGCGGAACTTGATAAGGTGATGTCCAAGAGTTTCGCCGATGTCATGAAGTGTACCGAGAAATATAACGTTGCCATGCGGATCGGGGCGTATATTCTTGCGTTGGATCGAGTTGCGAAGGCAACCAAGCTGCGGGGAATTTAGATTTCGAAAAGATGGAAGCTGAGGACGGGCCGGTGAACACTCAATCAGTGAACAGTAAACAGCAAATAGGTTAACAGTAAGCAGTAAACAGTTAAGAAAAAAAAATGCGGGGGTTTTGGAAGGATCGGTTTGTTATTGAACTGCCGAGTCCATAGGTCTTTCAATGATGAAGTTGTTTTTATTGTTTTTTTTTGCGTACCCTTTTCCTCTTCAAGCTCAGCATGAAACCGTCCCGCCTGTCCGGACCGGCATCGATGTACTTATTGAGAATAAATTTTCCGTCCTTCAAGGTAAACGGGTAGGTCTTATTACCAATCCAACAGGCGTGACGGCCGGTCTGTCCTCCGCGGTTGACGTCTTTGCACATTCGAACCAAGTCAAGCTTGTCGCTTTGTTCGGCCCTGAGCACGGGGTGCGCGGAGATGCTGCGGCCGGCAGCCGTGTTGATTCGTACGTCGATTCCGCAACCGGTCTCCCCGTCTATTCCCTCTACGGAAAAACAACGAAGCCTACTCAGGAAATGCTCAAGGGTATAGATGTGCTGGTCTACGATATTCAGGATATTGGAATTCGATCGTATACATACATTGCGACCATGGCAAAGGCAATGTCCGCGGCAGCTGAACACGGTATCGAGTTCGTCGTTCTCGACAGACCCGATCCCTTGACCGGAAATGCCGTTGAAGGAAATGTACTCGACCCGAAATTCAAGTCGTTCGTCGGTATGTTTCCGATTCCCTACGTGTATGGCATGACGTGCGGCGAACTGGCAACGATGTTGAACAACGAAGGGTGGCTCGAGGGGGGAACAAAATGCAAACTTACGGTTGTCGCCATGGAGGGATGGAACAGGTCAATGTGGTGGGAAGATACGGGATTGCAATGGGTTCCCACGTCGCCCCATATTCCAAACGCTGCGACCGCGCTGTTCTGCGCGGCGACAGGAATTCTTGGCGAGCTTGATGGGTTGAGCGTCGGGATCGGATATACCCTGCCGTTCCAGCTTGTCGGCGCGCCGTGGATCGATGCTGCTCAACTTGCTCATGAACTGAACGGCATTAATATTCAGGGTGTCTATTTTCGCCCTACCGTATACACGCCTTTTTACGGAGCCATGCAGGGGAAGCAGGTGAATGGAGTTCAAATCTACTTCTTGGATCGGAGCAAAGTGAATCTCGTGAACATTCAACTCTATATTGTGCAGGCAATAAACGGTTTGTATCCGGCCAGGGACATATTCAATCATTCCGATTCATCACGGATAAAGATGTTTGATAATGTCATGGGCACTGACGCGGTCCGCATTGCCCTGCAGCAAAAAGTCCCGGCAGCGTCCATTATCGCGGGGTGGAAAAAGGAGATCGATTCGTTTATGCGGATTCGGAATAAGTATTTGTTGTACGAATAATTTGTTGTGCGTCGAGTGGATGTGCGCCTTTTCAAGAAGTTGTCGGACGGCATATCGAAGACTCCTGCATAACGCGAGATCATTGTCGATCTCGAATCAAATGCTGCCCGACATATCTTAAGTATGTGTTGTTGGCGGCCAAGCTTGGTAAGTTGACGGACACCTTTCCGATTTACCCTGTTAGATTTTTCGGCATAATGTGATTTTTTTGACTGAGGTGTCCGTCACCTCTCGCAGCAAACTCAACATTGATCACTACCGAAGTTTGCAACTCATACGAAATTGTTCTAATTTTAATTGATGCAAAAGCAGAGTTCGAAAGTTTCATTGTTCATCCTCATCGTGAGCGCCATCGTCTGGTTGGGAGCTGTCAACGTCCGTGCAGTGATCGGCAACGAGCTCCTGAATTTCGGGACGCTCGACTTTAAAGACCATCTGGACGCTGAACTCGAGCGGGAGGTGTTTCGGCTTATCAGCCTTACATCCGTGATCGTCATCGGGGGCTACCTTGCGACTTTTGCAAGCGCGGTTATTTTGGTGAGGAGCACGACACTTCGTTTCAGAGAAAACGGCTGGCTGATGATGAGCGCGATTTTGTTCTTTATGTTTTCACCAGTAGAATTTTACACGCTGTTCCTCGACTGGAAAATGATCTCGCTCGATTTTTTCGCCAGCCCCACATTGACGGATTTCAGAGTATTGTTCATTCACAGGCTCGCAGCACTCGCAGGAGTGCCGATGATCGCGTTGCTTTCCTACTACACCATTGTCGGCCTGGCGATTTGGCGGCCCTTAATAAAGCAGCCATCTGTATAGCTCTTTTTTTCAGATTTGAGTATATCGTATGACGGTCGAAGAAACATTATCGGAATTAGAAATTGTAGCGCGCGACATGGGCGTCCACATTCGATACGAGAAAGGCGATTTTGACGGCGGCTACTGCCTTCTCCGGGAAGAACGTATTATCGTTGTGAACAAAAAGCTGAACCCCAACAAAAAAGCTTCAGTGCTGTCGCAGGCGTTCGGCGAACTCGGCATCGAAAACGTCTATATCAAGCCGGCAATCCGGCTGTTCATCGAAGACGAGCTTGTGCGTGCACGATAAAGAATTATCCACGAAGGGCACGAAGAGACACTAAGTAATAATTTTCCTATTTTGTTTGTGCCCCTTCGTGATCTTCGCGGAAAAAATATGAACATACTCGTCATCAACGGACCAAACCTCAATTTGCTCGGCACACGTGAGCCCGAAATTTACGGGAGCCAGACGCTAAAGGACATTGAAGATGAACTCAGGTCGTCGTTCCCTCACGTCAATCTTACGTTCTTCCAATCAAATCATGAGGGCGCCATCATCGACAAGCTGCAGTCTGCGCAGCCCGAAAAAAATGACGGCATTGTTCTCAATGCCGCAGCGTACACTCATTACTCCTACGCCATTCGGGATGCTATTGCGGCGTTAAATATTCCAGTCATCGAAGTTCATATCTCCAACATCCACCTGCGGGAGGAATTTCGAAAGACTTCGGTCACGGCGCCCGTCTGCAAAGCGCAAATTTCCGGGTTTGGATCCGCAGGCTACCGCATCGCAGTTGAAACTCTCATCCAACATTCGCTCTCTTCGAAATGATTAAAGCCGTCGTGTTCGACCTTGACAATACGCTCGTTGACTTTATGCTTATGAAGCGTCAGGCAATTGATGCCGCCATCAATGCGATGATCGATGCAGGATTGAACCTCAGCCGGGAGGATATCCAATCCCGCATCGACGCCATCTATAAAGAGCGCGGAATGGAATTTCAGAATGTGTTCGACCAGCTTCTCTACGGCGAGTTCCAGAAGCTGAACTACAAGATATTATCGGCCGGAGTGATTGCCTACCGGCGCGCGCGAGAAGCCGCCTTGGTTCCGTATCCTCACGTGTACATGACGCTCATGGAATTGTTGAAGATGGGTATCCGGATGGCTGTGGTGTCCGACGCGCCGGCACGGGAAGCGTGGCTACGCCTTTCGTATCTGAATTTTCATCACATCTTCGATCACGTCGTGACGTTTGAGGATACCGGCGAACGGAAGCCTCATGAAGCGCCCTTTCGCCGGGCGTTGGAATTGCTCCGGGTCGAGCCGGGCGAAGCGTTGATGATCGGCGACTGGGCAGAGCGCGATGTCGTCGGTGCAGCCAAAGTAGGCATGAAAACGGTCTTTGCCCGTTACGGCGACACGTTCGGGACCGTCGAATCTAATGCAGACTTCGAGGTCGATGACATCGCGGAATTGATCGATGTCGTGAGAAATGAAAACAGCGTGAGAATATAGCGTGATCCAGGGAATCGGCGTTGACCTTATCGAAATTCAAAGGATCCAATCGTCGATCGACGAGTTTGGCGAAACGTTTCTTCGGAAGATTTTTACCGATGTGGAGATCGCCTATTGCCGTTCGAGAAAAAATCCGGCACAGCATTTTGCCGCACGCTTCGCCGCAAAAGAGGCGGTAAGTAAGGCGCTGTCGACAGGGTGGAGCGGAGAGTTTGAATGGAAGAACGTTGAAGTGACGAACGAGTTGTCGGGGAAACCAAACGTCATTCTCCACGGGACGACCGCAGATGCTCTGAAGAAGAGCAGGGTGCATCTCTCGCTGTCGCATTCCGATTCGGCAGTGGCGGCGTTTGCGATCATCGAAGTTCTTGAGTCACCCTAGCTAGATGGATCTTTGCTGAACGGCTATTGCTGCTGTTGCTGGGCGGCGAGACTCTCGTCGATGAGGTCCTCCTGTTCGGGCCCCGGCTGCGAAAGGAGCCGGACTTTATTCGTCTCTTCAAATACCCGGCCGTCTTCATACCCGATCGACACGTAGACCGAAAGCTGCTGACGCGCAGGTCCTTTGAACGTTCCTTTCACCGGTGAACAGTCCGCAAAATCTCTTCCCACCGCGAGCTTCACATGTTTGTCGCCGACCCAGATATTGTTCGTCGGATCGATGCCGGTCCAGCCCCGTCCGGGCAGCCATGCTTCCACCCAGGCATGCGTTGCCCCCTCGCCCCGCATGCCGGTCTTATTCGGACAAACATAGCCGCTGACGTAACGGCTGGGGACCCTAAGAGTGCGCAACACCTGCAGCATCAAGTGTGCAAAATCCTGGCAGACGCCTGCGCGATGCTCCAGGATCTGATCGACAGTCGTCTCGATCGTCGTAATTCCTTTGATGTAATCAAAATTTTTGTAGATGTAATCATTACACCTTTCAAGAGTTGCAGCGACGCTTTTGTCGTGACGCACTTTTTCTGCGATACGATTGACCTCGTGCTGCTTCGCCACCGGGCGTGCAGCTGCGAGCTCCAGCAGCTGAATTTGAGTTTCCAGCTCCCCGTCTAACTTCTCCCATTGCTCGGCGCAGTCATCTCCGGCTCCGACCGGTATCACGCGTACGACAACGCGGCTTTCTATGACAAGCTCTTTGTGCGCCGACAGAAGGTTAAAGACGCCCGTTTTGTTCCCCCAATAATCCTGGAAAGTGTCGATGAGCGGCTGGCCGGTTACATTCAATTCGAACTGCAATGTCTCCTGCTGTTGGCACTGATACGGAAAGATCTTTACCTCATTGACGCTCTCCTGAACAGGACGGTCGTAGAGGTATTTCGTAATGTGTTGAATCTTGAAAATGGGCATGCGCGCCTATGAATATGAAAAGAAACTTTGCGCCAGTCTTTTGCTGAATTCGAGGATCCGGCTCTTAACATCCGCGAGAAACGTCTGAACGGAGTCCCTGGTGATATCGTCCACATCCGTATATCGAACATGGCTGTACAGGTTCTTAAAATATCTGGCGAGTGATACGTTGTCGACATGCGTGCTTTCCGCGATGACGTCGGCGAAATACCTGTCGATACGGCTCAACGAATAAATTACCGAACGCGTAAAGTTCTGGTCGAACATCACTTGGTGAAGAACGTCTTTGTTGGGATTAGAGGTTCGGTACATTTTCAGGTGGAGCTCATATCCCGAAAGAGAGAGAAGGAGGTATTTCCATTGCAGGATATCGCGCGGAGTCTGCAGATCGTACTGAATCGCCGCAAATTGCCGGTCGGCCATCTCAATAGTCAGCAGCGATCGCTCGATATAGCGTCCAAGGTTCAGAAATCTCCACCCGAGTGCGCGGGGCATGGTCGCTTCGGTAATGCCGTTATACAGCAGACTGTGGCGCATAAGGCCGTCGATCGACTCCAGTGCCTTGTAGCCCATAATATCATTGGCGAATGCCGGCTGGTTGACAAGATGATACATTTGGTTTAATTGTTCCCAGACTTCTTTCGTAATGTGATCCTGCGCGCCCCGTGCGTTCTCCCGCGCACGTGTCACAATCACTTTCAGCGAATTGACATTTTCTCCCTCCACGAGGAGTTTTTTCAAAGCTCCGGGCGTATCGTACTCCAGAAGTGCACATTGCTCTTCGTCCAGACGTGAAAAAATATTCAGCGCAGGACGCCATGTCAGCGAGCTGTCAACGCCCTTGTCGAGAGACATAATATAATTTGTCCTTGTAACGCGCAGCAGGCCGTCGGCGCGCTCCATGTAGCGGTTTAGCCAGAACAAGGAATCGGCGATTCTGCTAAGCATCATAAGAATGTTGTGGATGTGTCATCGTTGTGTTTCTCACAGCCCAGGCAGAGTTCATAGATCGACCACCCATGTGTCTTTGCTCCCTCCACCTTGCGAAGAATTGACGACGAGTGAGCCTTCGCGCAGGGCGACGCGCGTAAGTCCGCCTGGTACGATCTGAACTCCTTCGGGCCCGCACAACGCGTACGGACGCAGGTCCACATGCCGGGGCTGGAACTTGCCGTCGATGAAACAGGGAACGGTAGAGAGTTTGATGATCGGCTGAGCAATGAATCCGCGCGGGTCCTTTTCAATGTCGCGCTTCGCTTTCAGTAGTTCTTCCTCGCCTGCCTTGTTTCCCATGATCATCCCGTATCCCCCCGATTCGTTTGTCCGCTTGATTACGACCTGGTCGAGGTGGTCGAAGACGAATTCCCTGTCGTCGGGTTTGCGCAAATCGTATGTCGGAACGTTGGCAAGGATGGGCTCTTCGTTCAGATAGTAGCGGATCATCGAAGGGACGTAGGCGTAAATCGCTTTGTCATCGGCGACGCCGTTTCCGACGGCATTGACGATGGCCACGCTTCCTTTACGGTACGCGCCCATAAGGCCCGGGATGCCGAGGGCGCTGTCCGGACGGAAGATCAACGGGTCGAGGAATTCGTCGTCGATTCTACGGTAGATAACGTGTACCTGCTCCAGCCCGTTCGTCGTTTTCATATAGACTTTATTTTGATCGACGACAAGGTCTCTTCCCTCGACAAGAGCGATGCCCATCTGTCTTGCGAGAAATGCGTGCTCGTAATACGCTGAGTTGTAGATTCCCGGGGTCAGCAGCACAACGGTAGGCCGCGCGGTTTGTGCAGGAGCGAGCGACAGGAGTATCTGATGAAGGAGAAGAGGATAATTGCTCACGACGCGGACCTTATTTACTGCCACCATGTCCGGGAAGATGCGTTTAGTGACTTCGCGGTTCTCAAGCATATACGATACACCGGAGGGAGTGCGCAGGTTGTCTTCCAGGACGAAAAAGGTTCCGGCGTTGTCACGGATGATGTCGATCCCCGCGATGTGCACATAAATGTCAAACGGTACAGCGATGCCGAAAACCTCGCGGGTATAATGCGGACACGACGCCACGAGTGCAGGGGGGATGATTCCATCCTTTAGTATTTGCTGAGTCGAATAGATATCTTTGAGGAAAAGATTCAGCGTTTTGATGCGCTGTTTGATTCCCTCTTCTACACGGCTCCACTCAGCCGCGGTGATAATGCGCGGTATGATGTCGAACGGAAATATTCTTTCGATGCCGGCATTATCACTGTAGACCGTGAATGTGATGCCCTGGTTAAGAAAGAGCTCGCTCGCGAGTTTTTCTTTTTGCTGCAATGATGCGCCGTCCAACATTTTCAGCGCTTCAAAGACCCGTCCATATTGCGGACGGATCTGTTTTTTATCGCACATTTCATCCCAATACCCAGCCGGGCATTCGTATTGATGCAATAATTCAGAAGTGGTCATGAATTGTCGTCGGCTTGGTTCGTAACCCCGGTGAAATTAAGATCGTTGAAATGATTGAGTGGATCGGCAATTCCTTGGGCGCACAACTCTTTGCGCGGGGAGAACGCTTCGCAGCCCTTGAAATTTCTACCCCTGCTGGATTTAATTTAATGCATATCAATTCCATTTTCAAGGGGTTGTCGATGCAGTACTGAATCAGGTATTACGGCAGGAGGGAAGCAATTGCCTTTTTAACCATTGCGGGATTGTCGGCGATGATCCCGTCGACGCCCGACCGGACCATGCGCGCGACGTCGCGTTCGGATTTCACGCCGTACACATATACCCTGCAATTTTCCTTGTGGGCGTCGTGCATAACGTCGCTATTGAGCTGGTATTTGCTGCAGATAAAGATGTCGGCATGCGCCCTGGCGGCAAGCTGGGACGGCGAGTGGCGGAAGTCGGCGATGGGGTTATAGAGGATGCCGGTCACAATACTGCTGTCGACGCGCTTGATCGCCTTCATCATGAGATGGTTGAATGATGAGAACATTACCCGGTGCGTCGCCTTGAATCGCGCAACCAGCCGGAGGATCTCTTCTTCGACCGAGAATCCGTCATGGCCTGTCACGTCGGGTTTTATTTCGATGTTGATGCCGATGTTCCGTTTCGTGAGGGGGAGAACTTCCTTAAGAAGAGGGATCCGTTCGCGGGAAAATTTTCTGGAAAACCAGGAGCCGTTGTCGATTTCCGAGAGTTCCCGGGCCGTGAAAGTTTTGAGCGCACCGCGCCCTTCCGATGTGCGGTTCAATTTTTTATCGTGGAAGACGATAAACTCGCCGTCCGACGAGAGGCGCACGTCGAGTTCGATCATCTCTGCCTTTGCCTCGATGGCCTTGTGGAATGCAGCCAGCGAATTCTCGGGCGCTTCCTCGGAAAAACCGCGGTGGGCAATGACGACCGGTGAAGCGCTTGAGCCGAAATTGTGCAGTATCTTTTTCGAAGAGGGCATCGAGTGATATTAATGTTCCAGCGTCGCAAGAAGGCGCTGTATGATGTCGACGATTTCTCCCATGCCGTCGACGTTGCGGAGCAATCCTAATTCTTCATAATATTTTTTCACCGGTGCGGTCTCGGAGCGATAGATCTCGAGGCGTTTCCGTATCGTTTCGGGAGTATCGTCGCCCCGTTCGCGCAATTCGCCGCCGCATTTGAAGCATTTGTCGGCGGTGCTGAAATGGTCGATTTCCGAATTATAGATTTTTCCGCAGTTTTTGCACACGAGTCTCTTGCTGAGTCGGTCGATGATCTCTTCTTCCTTCACGTCAAGGTTGATCACCTTGTTCACCTTGATGTGAAGTTCTTTGAAGATCGGATGCAGCGCTTTAGCCTGAGCGACCGTTCGCGGGAAGCCGTCTAAGATGAATCCGTTCTTGCAGCGGTCGGTCTGCAATATATCCTTTATCAAGCCGATCATGACATCGTCGGGAACAAGTTTGCCGTGACTCATGAATTCGTTGGCTTTGATCCCGAGCGGCGTTCGTTCATTGATCGCATCGCGCAGAATATCCCCGGTGGAAATATGAGGAATATGATAAATGTGTGAAAGAATTTTTGCCTGCGTCCCTTTGCCGACGCCGGGTGCTCCGAAAAGGATGATATTCATGGTCTGGTTTCGAGGATTAGGAATTGCCGAACGCCGATGCTGTTGATTGTGGGTGACTTCTACGCCGCTTCGTTCTTAACGGCCAGCTGGCCGCAGGCCGCGTCGATATCTTCGCCTGCGCTGTGGCGAAGAAAGACGGGGATATCTGCGTCGCGCAGCTTCTTGGCAAATCTGATTATTGTCTCCTGCGGCGAGCCCTTCAGCGCCGCTGAAAATCCGTGCGGGTTGGTGAAGCCGATGGAGTGGAACGGAATAAGGTTCACTCGGCACGGAAAACGCCGCGACGCTTTGATGATCTTCTTCACATCCCCGTCTCCGTCGTTGACGCCGTCAAAGAGAATATACTCGAACATCACATTCTTCCGGGTCTTGCGGCAGTAGTATTCGACAGCGTCCAACAACTCTTCAACGGGGAATTTTTTTGTGATGGGCATGAGCCGGGTTCGCGTTTCATTGTCGAGGGAATGAAGAGAGAGTGCGAGCTTTGGCTTTCGCCCTTCGTCCGCCATCCGTTTGATCTGCTCTGCATATCCGGCAGTGGAGATCGTAATGCGCCGCGGGCTGATTCCCATGCCGATGTCGGATGAGAGAATGTCGATCGAGGTCATCACGTTCTCGTAGTTCAACATCGGCTCTCCCATCCCCATAAATACAACATTCGTGATCGGCTTGTCACTCAACGATTGCGCCGTCAAAACCTGGTCGACGATCTCACCCGCTGTGAGATTTCTGCTAAAACCCATTGTTGCTGTGGCGCAGAATTTGCAGTCGAGCGGGCAGCCGACTTGTGTCGAGATGCAGAGTGTCAGCCTCTTCTCGGCATCAACAGATTCCTTCCGCGGCGGTATGAGAACGCTCTCGATCTTCATCCCGTCCGAAAGCGCGAAAAGGAACTTTGTCGTTCCGTCGGATGCCGATCGCTGCCGCTCGGCAACGGAAAGCTGCCCAATGACCGCCTGTTGCTTGAGGCTTTCCCGGAGCGATTGCGACAAAGTCGTCATAGCGTCGAAGGACGGCACGCGGTGTTTGTACAGCCAGGCGAAGAGCTGCTTCGCGCGGTATTTTGGCTCTCCTACTGAAGCAACAAAAGCTTCCAATTGCTGCAGCGGAAGCCCTTTGAGGTTTGTCAAGCCCATCTTCCCGGAAAAAATTCTCATCAATGTAGACATTTTTGCGGAGGGAAGCAAGGGAGGGAAAAGCGAAGCAATGTTTACGTTTGTAGAGCTGTCGGACACCTTTTCGATTTACCTTGCCAAGCATTTCTACTTATCGGGATTTATGTGGCAAGGTGTCCGACAGCTATGGATGACGGCATCGCCTGACTCTATCTTGCAAATAAAACTTTATATCGTTATTCTTCATCGATGTTTATTTCTCTCTTAATGAATCTCTAGGCATGGCAAAGAAATTACAACCGGCGATCTCTCCGAAGGAATTCAATAGTCCTCCTAGTGCGAAGAAACTTCTTAGCATTCGGGGCGCCCGCGTTCACAACCTCAAAAACATCAGCGTCGATATTCCTCGAAACAAACTCGTGGTTATCACCGGAGTGAGCGGCTCGGGGAAGTCGAGCCTTGCGTTCGATACAATTTATGCCGAAGGCCAGCGGAGGTATGTCGAAAGCCTTTCATCCTACGCGCGGCAATTTCTCGAACGCATGGATAAACCTGACGTCGACCTCATCCAGGGAATGAGTCCGGCGATCGCCATCGAACAGAAGACCAATACGCGCAATCCCCGGTCCACCGTCGCTACGACCACGGAAATTTACGATTACCTCCGCCTTCTCTTCGCTCGCGTCGGAAAAACCTACTGCAGGGTCTGCGGGCGCGTCATTACCAGAGATTCGGTTCACTCCGTTGTCGACCGCGTTTCGCAGGAAACGGAAGGGACGAAGTTTTTCATCACCTTCCCCATGCGCGAACACGAAGGTCATTCGCTGAAAGAAGAGCTCGCATCATTGAAGAAGCGGGGTTTTTTCCGCCTCGTGGTCAACGGCGAGTTGATCGATCTGAATGAGCGTTCATACACGTCGTCAAAAAAGGGGATTTTTGTTTTGGTCGATCGGTTTGTCCTTCGGAAGAATGAAAAGGCAAGTGAAACGAGGCTTGCAGATTCCATCCAGACCGCGTTCGTCGAGGGGGACGGCTATGCCATGCTCTATGACCTCGAAACAAAGGAACAGCTTTCCTTCAACCAGCATTTCGAATGCCCCGTCGACCATATACGTTATGAGGAACCGGAACCGCATCTTTTCTCGTTCAATAACCCGATTGGCGCATGCCCGAAATGCCAGGGGTTCGGACGAGCAGTCGGGTTGGACATGGATCTCATCGTTCCCAACAAAGATAAGACGCTTCGTGACGGCGCTATCCAGCCTTGGACGACGCCCAAATTCCGTGAAAACCTCCGCGACCTCTTTTCTGTTGCGGCGGAAGCAAAAGTTCCGATGAATGTGCCGTTCGCAAAACTCACTCCCGGTCAGTTAAATATCGTCATGAACGGCTATGGCCGTCAATTCGACGGCATCAACGGCTTCTTCAAAATGGTAGAGCGCAAGGCGTATAAGATTCAGTACCGTGTCCTCCTGAGCAAGTACCGCGGATATACGACGTGCGATGAATGCGGCGGAGCACGTCTCCGTAAGGATGCACTCGATGTAAAAATTTGCGGAACAACGATCGCCGGACTCGTGGGGATGACGATCGAGGCGGCGGACGAATTTTTTAAGCATGCAGAGTTCTCTGACTTTGAATTGAGCATCTGCAAAAGAATTCTTGACGAGATTCAAAAGCGTCTCCGGTACCTGGTCGACGTCGGTCTCGGGTACCTGACACTTGACCGGCTTTCATCGTCACTCTCCGGCGGCGAATCGCAGCGGATCAACCTGGCGACTTCGATCGGTTCGTCGCTCGTCGGCTCGATCTATGTTCTGGACGAGCCGAGCATCGGACTGCATCCGCTCGACAACGATCGATTGATCCGCATCCTTAAGTCTCTCCGCGATATCGGCAACACCGTGCTGGTGGTCGAACACGATTCCGACATGATGAGGGAAGCAGACGTTCTTATCGATATGGGTCCGAAGGCCGGCGAACGCGGCGGCGAGATTACGTTCTTCGGGACATACAATGAAGCCGTCGTCGATGCTTCTTCTCTCACCGGGAAGTATCTCAGCGGAAAGCTTTCCATTCCCGTCCCGAAAATGAGGAGAAAGAAAGGGAATACATCGTTGCGCGTGTTGAATGCGTTTCACCACAACCTTCAGAATATTGATGTCACCATTCCGCTGAACATGTTCGTTTGTATTACCGGAGTCAGCGGTTCCGGCAAAAGCACGCTTGTTCATGAGGTTCTGTACGAAGGGCTGAAAAAGAAGCTGCAGGGACAGAGCGGGGGAATCGTTGGGGCCGCCTCTGTCGAGGGAGTCGAATTGATTTCGGCGGTCGAGCTTGTGGACCAGTCGCCGATCGGCCGCTCGCCCCGTTCCAATCCTATTACGTACATCAAAGCATTTGATTTGATCCGTGATTTGCTCGCCAATACTCAGGCGGCAAAGATTCACGGGCATGCACCCGGCTATTTTTCATTCAACGTGCCCGGAGGTCGCTGCGAAACGTGCGAAGGGGATGGTGTCCAGAAAATTGAAATGCAGTTTATGGCAGACCTGTACCTGACATGCGAAAGCTGTAAAGGAAAGCGGTACAAGAAGGAAGCGCTTGATATCCGTTACAACGGGAAAAATGTCGACGATATTCTTTCGATGACGGTGAACGAGGCGATCGATTTCTTCAAAGGTCACGCGGACGGAAGACGCGTTGCGCAGAAACTCAAGATTCTGGACGACGTGGGTCTCGGCTACCTGAGGCTCGGCCAGCCTGCTACGACATTGTCGGGAGGCGAAGCCCAGCGCGTGAAGCTAGCCGCGCATTTGACGACGCAGTTCGAAGGACAGACGCTCTTTATCTTCGACGAGCCGACTACCGGTCTGCATTTTGACGACATCGCAAAGTTGCTGAAGTGCTTCGACGCCCTACTTGACGCGGGGCATTCTCTTCTCGTGATCGAGCACAACCTTGATGTGATCAAATGCGCAGATTTTATCATCGACCTGGGACCGGGGGGAGGCGTGAACGGCGGAAAAGTTGTGGCTGCGGGGACTCCGGAAGATATCGCAGCGAGCGCCCAATCGTACACCGGGCATTTTCTAAAGAAAATTCTTCCTTCAAAATAAAAAATCGCCCTGCAGACTCGAAAGCCGGGCGATCCTCAGACGGTCAAAATCCAAACGGCATGCTTGAGTTGCCGGAAAGTCGAGCCGCTAGAAAGGCGAACCGAAATTCAGCGTAATAAAAAATCCTCCGAAATCCTTCATCCTTTCTATTGAACCATCGTTGTTTTGCATGCTGTCGATTCCTCTCTGGAAATATTCGAAATAGTATCGAATGTTGATTCCGGTTAACGTTCCCCTGTCAGAACCGAAATAGGCTCCAAACCCGACGAAACCTCCGGCAGTATAGTGCGCTTGTCCGTATCCGATGCTGTTGAAAAATTCCCTGGAGTATGGTGTCGCAAATACCATCGACGGTCCGACTGCTGCATTGACGTACGGACGGAAATTGTCGAGGATATCGTCGGCAAATAATCGGTACTGTATCCCCACGTTTATGGGGATCAAGAGAAAACGATTGATTTTTCCAGGTACAAATGTCTGGCCGTAAATGTCTTCCTGTTCAACTTCGTTGGGGTCGTTGACTTCCGAGAATCCTATGGACAGCGTCCCGAACAGCTCATCGGTATACTGATGGCGATAAAACCCGCCGAGGCCGAATCCGCTGTTGGAAAGCAGGATATCAATTCCCCCGGCATCAACGAGAGACGCAGTCTGCTGAGCGGCTGTGTAATTCTTGTTCGGAGATTCAAAAACGATATTCGAATCGGAAGCGCTGTTGAAGTCTAGTCCATGAGATACTGAGAATGTGGTATTGACTGAAGCGGCGTCCTGCGAACAAGCCGCCGCCGCCGAGAAAAGAAGCATCGCCAATACCTGACGAGTTCGTGACGATAGAGTTGGTTCCATGCTCTGCTCCTGCAATAGACTCAACTATAGATAACAATTTTAGGAATGAATAGTTTCGGAGTTAATTGGCTATTCGACCGAAAGCAGGGCAAATTTCAGGTATTTGGTCTCGGGCATTGCGGGTAATGTCGGGTGGTCCGGCGCAGCCCCTCCAAAATGCAGCAGCCTCGCTTTCCTGCCTGCTTTGACAATACTATCATTAATTATGTTTAAAAAGGTCTCTTCCGAAATATGATGTGAACACGACGCGGTTGCAAGAATCCCGCCTGCGCAAAGCAATTTCAAGGCGTTCGTGTTGAGTTCTTTGTATCCTTTTGCCGCAGTCGCAACGGTCTTTTTATTTTTTGTAAAGGAAGGCGGGTCAAGGATGACGAGGTCGTATTCTTTCTTCTGTTCAACCTCTGCCGTCAGGGTTGTAAACGCGTCGGCGCATGTGGAATTAATTGAGTGGAGATTGTTCAACGTCGCGTTCACTTTTGATTTCTCGATCGCGAACTCCGAGCTATCAACGCTGTTAACGCCCTTGGCTCCAAAGTGAGCGGCATAGAGGCCGAATCCTCCTTCATTGCAGAAACAATCGAGGACGGCGGCGTCTTTCGAAAACGGGCGCAGCGCCGCTCTGTTTTCACGCTGGTCAAGGAAAAAGCCGGTCTTTTGTCCCTCGAGCAAATCGACCCGGAATTTAAGATCATGGAGTTCGATGATGGTCGGTTCCACCGTGCCCCGAACTACGCCTTTACGCGGCGGGAGCTCCTCGAGAGAACGGAGAGGCGACTCGTTCCGTTCGACAATGCCGCGGGGCGAAAATATAGAAACGAGAACATCGCAAATCAGCGTAAGCCGCGAGTCCATGCCGGCAGAAAAAGTCTGGACCGATAGATATTCATTATATTTGTCGACGATGAGCCCGGAGAGAAAATCGCTTTCGCCGTGGACGACCCGGTATGATGCATTCTTTGGATATAATTTTTTCCGTAACGAAAGGGCAGAAAGGATGCGCCGTTCGAAGAATTTAAAATCAATGTCTTCGTCATCCGCAGAAAGAAATCGTGCAGCGATGAGCGAGTGTGAGTTGTAAAATCCGACACCCATCCGCTTCATGTCATGCCGAAAGATCTCGACGATATCGCCGCTCTTGGGCACGCCGTTCACCGTTTGAATCTCGTTGCTGAAGACCCACTGGTGACCGGCCTGGATACGGCGCTCTTCGTTCTTCTTGAGGACAATATTTTTTTTGTGGATGATCGGCATGATTGTGAGATGATATCTCCTGTTACGTTTCCAAATCTTGACAATGTTTTATTCACACGCAAAGTATCAAGAAAGAGGTGGAATGTCAAGGAACGCTGGCAGTTGGTGGAGTCCTAATTTGAATGGACATGGAAAATGCTTGAAGAATCTTTCTCGCCGCATAGACCCTTCGCTCTGCTCAGGGTGACATATAATTGTGAATGCCTTTATCAAACTCAAGCACTCCAACCCCACAATGTTATTCTGAGAAAATTCTATAGTTCAAATGATTCAAAGCTAGAACACTACTTGGCCGTCGGTTTGCAGACACCGTTTCGCTGGAATCGCGAAAAGCTTAACCATACCGAATTGTCCCTCACCGAGGTGTCCGACATCCTCCCAGGCGCGGTGCCATCCAAAATGCTCTTGCAACACAGGCGGGTGTTTCGTATATTTTTATGAACGTAGTACCACTGAACCTGAAACTTACTCACATCGGAGATGATCATGGCTTTAGATTTAGAGAAACTATTAGGGGCTGATGCGAAGTTGCTGCTTCAGCATAAATGCACAACGATTCCGAAGGAGTCGCTTCACCTTCCCGGACCCGATTTTGTCGATAACGTCGTCGCTTTGTCCGATCGTCCGACACCGGTCTTAAAGAGCCTGCAGGCGCTGTTCGAGCATGGACGGTTGTCAAAAACCGGCTATCTTTCCATCCTTCCCGTCGACCAGGGGATCGAGCATTCGGCAGGCGCTTCATTCGCCCCGAACCCTATTTATTTCGACCCGGAGAATATTGTAAAGCTGGCGATTGAAGGGGGAGCAAACGGCGTTGCATCGACACTCGGCGTGCTCGGCGCAGTATCACGAAAGTACGCACATAAAATTCCCTTCATCCTTAAGATCAACCACAACGAATTTCTTTCTTATCCGAACACGTACGACCAGACACTGTTCGCCAGCGTTAAGCAGGCCTATTGGATGGGTGCGGTGGCGGTCGGCGCGACGATTTACTTCGGCTCGGCTGAATCCCGCAGGCAAATCTGGGAAGTCAGCCAGGCATTCCAACAGGCGCATGAGCTTGGGATGGGAACGATCCTGTGGTGCTACTTACGCAACAATGCTTTTAAGACCAAGGAAAAAGATTTCCATGTTTCCTCCGACCTCACGGGACAGGCGAATCATCTTGGCGTCACCATTGAAGCCGACATCATTAAGCAAAAACTTCCCGAGAACAACGGCGGCTATCCGGCGATCAATTTCGGGAAAACGAGCAAGCTGGTCTACGAAAAGCTGACCACCGACAATCCGATCGACCTTACACGGTACCAGGTGGCGAACTGCTACATGGGGCGTGCAGGATTGATTAATTCGGGAGGTGCTTCATCCGGAGCGAGCGACCTCGCAGAAGCTGTCCGCACAGCGGTGATCAACAAACGTGCAGGAGGAACGGGCCTCATTTCCGGACGCAAAGCGTTCCAGCGTCCGATGAGCGAGGGCGTGCAAATTCTGAATGCAATCCAGGACGTTTATCTCTCGAAAGATGTGACTGTTGCATAAATGAATTCTTTCGCGCCCTGCGTATGTGGGCAGCGCGCGGGCGCACGTTTTTGAGAAAACACTCTACAACAAGTGAAACACAATCACATTCGGACATGAACGGGCGTCCCGCCGTGGCGGGACGCCTTCTTTATTTTTGTTCTCATGGAATATTCATCGAGGCAGGAGACCGAAAAATCGACGGTCGCCTTATCGTCCATCGCCGGTGCGTTCTGTATTACCGGGCTGAAGATCGGCGTCGGCATCTGGACCGGCAGTCTTGGCATTCTCTCCGAGGCGGCACACTCGGGTCTCGATCTTCTGGCGGCAATCATTACCTACCTTGCGGTGAAATTCTCGGCGCGGCCGGCCGACAAGACTCACCTCTACGGACACGGCAAGATCGAGAGCTTTTCTGCGCTCATCGAAACGGTGCTCCTTCTTGTCACCTGTTTCTGGATCATCCATGAGGCCATTCACCGCCTTATCCACCCCGGGGTGGAGATCGAAGTGAACTTCTGGAGTTTCTTCGTCATCATTTTGTCGATCGTCGTCGATGTCTCCAGGTCGCGCGCGCTGCATCGTGTCGCAACCAAGTACAAAAGCCAGGCGCTCGAAGCCGATGCTCTTCACTTTGGCACGGATGTGTGGAGCTCAGCCGTCGTGCTGTTCGGACTGCTGTTGACGCTCCTAAAGATACCGGTTGCGGACTCGATCGCAGCATTGATCGTCGCCATGATCGTCATCGGTGTTTCCCTGTCGCTGGGTAAAAGGACAGTCGACGAGCTTCTCGACCGTGCGCCAGCCGGGATCGAAGAGAAAGTAAAACGCACCGCCGAAGGGCTGAAGGGAGTCCAAAGCGTGGGGAACGTCCGCGTGAGAAATTCGGGATCGAAGACGTTCGTTGATCTGACGCTTCACCTGAAGCGGACACTGCCGTTTGAAACGGCCAACACGCTTGTTCACGAGGCGGAGAAGGAAATCCAAAAAATCCTCCCCAACGCCGATATCGTCATCCATCCCGAGCCGACGGAAACGCCGGACGAGACTCTCGTCGATAAAGTGAAATTGATGATGTCCAAACGCGGGCTCAGTGCGCACGACGTGCAGGCGTTTCAAGTGGAAGGAAGATACCAAGTTGAGTTTCATCTCGAATTCGACCAGCAGCATGAATTCGTCAGCGCCCATACAACGGTCGATGAGATAGAGTCGAGCATTAAAACCGAGTTTCCGAACGTCGCATCGGTCATTGTGCATCTCGAAGACTCACGGGAGCGGGTCGTTGAATCGGTCGATGTTACCCGCACGTCGCAGGAACTCATCGAAAGAATCAACGAATTGGCTCGGTCACAGCAGGGCATCCAGGAATGCGTCATTCTCTCCATCCTTGATGTCAAAGGTAAATACCGTGTGGCATTGAAATGCATCGTCGATAAGAGGCTCTCTCTCGAGGACGTCCACACGATTTCAACAGCATTGGAGAACAACATCATGGTGAGGTTTCCCTACATACAGGAAGCAAATATTCACGCCGAGCCCTCGGCTGAATAAATGATATGTGCCACGTCACGATAATTATTAACAGAAGGACAAAGAACTAGACCTTTGAATCACTCGAGTAACCAGCATCGTCTGCAATGCGTCATCTTCGACATGGACGGCACACTAACTCAAACAAATCTGCTCATTTATGAGTCGTTCAATCATATTGCCGAAAAATACATTCATAAGCGGTTGAGTCCGCAGGAGATTATTGCACTCTTCGGTCCGCCGGAAGAGCAAGCGGTCGAGAACATGATCGGCTCGCAGCATATCGAAAAAGCAATGAACGAGTACTACCAGTTTTATCAATTGCGGCACAACGAGCTGGCGTCGCTTTATCCGGGCATCAAAGAACTCCTGGCGTTCGTGAAAGAGCATGGAGTTCTGGTTGCTCTTTTTACCGGCAAGGGGCGGCGCACGACAGAAATTACGCTTCATGAATTCGGCATTGAGCGATTCTTCGACATGGTGATCACCGGCGATGACGTCGACCATTTTAAACCCTCCGGCGATGGAATCAAAAAAATCATGCAGAAGTTTTCGCTGCACTCGGATGTAGTGCTGATGGTCGGAGATGCTGTCGCCGATGTCACCGCTGCCCGCGAATGCGGCGTTCCAATCGCCTCCGTCGTGTGGGATTCATACGGCAAGGAGATGGTGATGAAGACAAAGCCGGATTTCCTGTTCCACAGCGTCGGCGAGCTTCGCACGTGGCTGGAACAAAAGCTTTTACAATGAACAATGATCAATCAACAATGAACAATCAACAATGAACAATAAAGTGTTGACGAAAAAGCAATAACTATGACAAGAGATCAGGCAAAAACATGACAGACGATGAACACCGCCTCAGAACCGGAGTTGTGGGAACAGGCCACCTCGGGTCGCTCCATGCAAAAATGTACTCGGAAATTCCGGCCTCAGTGTTTGTCGGCGCATTCGATGCTGACAAGCCAAAATGTGATGCGGTCGTTTCCCAATACCAGAATGCGAAATCCTTTTCCAGCGTTGATGAACTGCTGGCAAATGTCGATGCCGTCAGCGTTGCGACGGTGACATCGCAGCATTTCGAAGTGGCGAAACGCGCGCTCAACGCCGGCGTACACGTGCTCATCGAAAAACCGATCACTCAAACGGTCGCCGAGGCGGATGAACTGATCGCGCTGGCAAAGGCAAAGGGCCGCACGATCCAGGTCGGACATATAGAGCGCTTCAATCCGGCAATCCTCGCTCTTGAGTCGTACGACCTCAGGCCGATGTTTATCGAGTCTCACCGGCTGGCGCAATTCAACCCGCGCGGAACGGATGTCGCCGTTGTGCTTGACCTGATGATCCATGACATTGACGTGATCCTGAGTCTGGTCAAGTCGCCTGTCTCCCGGATCGATGCGAACGGCGTTGCCGTCGTCTCCGATTCCGCCGATATTGCAAACGCCAGGCTTCAATTTGAAAATGGATGCGTTGCGAACGTCACTGCCAGCAGGATCTCACAGAATAAAATGCGCAAGATGAGAATGTTCCAGGCCAACGGATATATTTCGATCGACTTCCTCCAGGGACTTGCGGAGGTATTCCGTCTTGTCGATGACGGTGCCAACGTAGGACAAACGACAATGCTCCTCGGTCAGATAGGCGAAGGAAAGAAGAAACGGAACATCGTCTACGAACAGCCGGAAGTGAAGGACGTGAATGCGCTGAAATACGAGTTGGAGTCGTTCGTCACCTCCGTCAGGGAGAAGAAAGTGCCCGTCGTTTCGGGGGTCGACGGGCGTCTGGCGCTTGACGTGGCGCAAAGGATCATGAACTCGATTCAAGTGCAGAAATTCGGCGTTTAAAATTTGCATGAGCGGAACGAAACAACATATCGAAATTCAATCCCCGGAACTTCGGTCGATAGGGGTGCTCGCAGATAGACTCCACATCGACGCATACGTAGTCGGCGGCTATATGCGGGATCGATTGCTTGGCAAGGATTCGCATGACGTCGATGTGCTGATCGTCGGGGACGGCGTAGGATTTGCAAGACGCGCCGCGGAAGAGTTCGGAAATCGGACTATTGCAACGTACGAAAAATTCGGTACTGCCATGCTTCATCTCGGAACGCTGCAGGTCGAATTTGTCGGAGCCCGAAAAGAAAGCTACTCGAAAGATTCGCGCAACCCCGTCGTGGAAGCCGGTTCGCTTCACGACGATCTTGCCCGGCGGGACTTTACCGTGAATGCCCTCGCGGCATCGCTGAACTCGGCGTCATGGGGAGAGATGATTGATCCGTTTGACGGCCGCACCGACCTCGAGGCGAGAATTCTTCGTACACCGCTGGAACCGTCGAAGACTTTTACCGATGATCCTCTGCGGATCATGCGGGCGATGCGGTTTGCCTCGCAGCTCGGTTTCGTTTTGGAGAAGGGGACGCTCGAGGCGATCTCAACGATGAAAGAACGGCTCGCTATCATCGCGCAGGAACGGATCACCGACGAATTCATGAAAATTCTTGCCAGCGCGAAACCGTCTGTCGGCCTGCGGCTGATGTTCGATACGGGGGTCATGGGCATCGTATTCCCGGAGGTCGCAGAGCTTTCCGGCGTCGATCAACGAGACGACCACCACCATAAAGACGTCTTTCTTCACACGTGCGTTGTCGTCGACAACATCTCCACGATGACGGAGAACGTATACCTTCGCCTCGCGGCGCTCGTTCACGATATTGCAAAGCCAAAAACAAAGCAGTTTCGCGAAGGGATCGGATGGACGTTCTACGGACACGAGGAGTTAGGGGCACGAATGGTGAAGCACATTTTCAGGAAACTGAGACTTCCGTTTGATAAGATTCCCTACGTCGAAAAACTGGTCCGGCTTCATCTTCGGCCCATGGCGCTCGTTGACGAAGAGGTAACCGATTCCGCCGTGCGCCGCCTTCTTTTCGACGCGGGAGACCTGGTCGACGACCTGATGATTTTATGCCGGGCAGATATCACATCAAAAAATCCGAAACTTGTGCGCGAGTATACGACGAACTACGACCTTGTGTATGCGAAAATGAAAGAGGTGGAAGAAAAAGACCGGCTGCGCGCATTCCAACCTCCAGTTCGCGGGGATGAAATAATGCAGGTCTGTGGTTTGGAACCGGGGGAACTTGTCGGCGTTCTGAAGGCCAAAATTGAAGAAGCGATCCTAGACGGTTTCATCGTGAACGAACACGACGCCGCTCTGCAGTATCTCCTCTCTATTAAGGATCCTGTTATACGGGAATTTCGGCACGTTTCCTAATAATTCTTCGATAATTGATGTTTTAAGAGAGGAGCATGCTTCTCTGGAGCGAAAATACTATATTATGCTAAAGAAATTCACAATTATATGAAACTTTCATTGAAACTGTGCGTCTACTTACAAATAATGAACGTCGGTGCATGGAATATATCGGAGAATGATGTATGAAACAGCTGTTTTTCACGGTTCTTTTTCTCTCGTTCGCGTCAACCCTTTTCGGCCAGGCAGCTCCCGCTAAGAAGCTCAGTCTAAAGCAATCAATTGGATATGCATTAGGCAAGAACGTGACGGTGGCGCAATCTCAAAATAACATCGATGCCGCACAAAGCGGTGTCCTGGCAGGATATGGCGGCTACCTTCCGTCTCTTTCTGCGTCGGGTTACTGGAGTAGGCAGCAAACAACAGAAGCGTTTTTTTCAGGCGTGACGTTTTCCCATCCAACCACGACAACGAACTATTTTAATTCAAGTGTAAATGCCAACTGGACGATTTTTAACGGATTTGCACGTGAGGCCGCTCTGAAGAAGGCAAATGCCGGGGCTCGATCGACCGACGAGATCTTTGCGAGAACAAAACAACAAATTGTTAATTTGGTGCAAGCCGATTACCTCACGGTTTTAAGGAATGAACAGCTAGTCAAAGTGAGCGAGGAGAACCTGAAACGGGATCAGCGGGAACTTGAACGTATTACGGAATCTCAGAAGGTTGGGACTCTTGCCATAGCGGATGTCTATAATCAGCAATCGGTTGTCTCTGCCGACGAACTGAGCCTTCTTCAAGCTCAGAACACGTACGATGAATCGAAAGCCGACCTTATTGCATTGATCGGATTAGATCAATCCGATAACTTTGAGGTGGCCGACGAATCAATTTCTCAGGACATCAGTCAATCGGAGCTCGGCGACACTGCAAATAGCTATCAGAACATGGCAATGATCCGAAGGACTGCGATGGCAAATCGTCCTGATTATCAAAGCGCATTAGAATTAGTAACGAGTGCACACGCCGACGAGACTTCGGCGATTAGCAAATATTATCCCGGAGTGAGCGCAAGTGCCTCATATTCTCTTAACAATACGGAACTTTCCAATCTGACGCAGAACAAGGGACTAAGTTGGGGGTTAAATATCTCCTGGACCTTGTTCGACGGTTTTTTTACAAACCAAAGCATCCAAACAGCTAAAGTTGAACAGATGAACGCAGAGTTAAATGTCCTTCAAACGGAACGCAACGTCAGTGTCGATGTGAAAAAAGCATTGTTGAATCTTGAGTCCGGACGCAAACAGTACACTGCAAGCATCAAAAGCCTTCAATCGGCGACCCAGAATCAAAAAGTTGCGGAAGAACGATATAATCTTGGTGCCGGAACGCTTGTTGATTTGTTGACGGCCAACGCCGGGCTTGTGAATGCCGAAGCGAGCAAGATCAACGCTGCCTTCAACTACATTATGTCAAAAATGAATTTGGACCTCGCAATCGGTAACGTTACATATTAAAAAGAGTATAAAGTCGACATTATTCTTAAGGAGTAGCACGAAATGGCAAACGGACAAGGGAAAAGATCCAAAAAGAAGCTTTTTATTTTTTCGGGCATTGGCGTGGTGGTGATAGCGCTGGTCCTGATTGTGCTGCTGGGGAGTAAACGAGAAAATGTGGTGAACGTGCAGACGGAGAAGGTGCAGCGAAAATCGATTACTCAAATTGTTACGGCGTCGGGGAAAATTCAACCTGAAAAAATGGTGAAGATCAATGCCGAAGTCAGCGGCGAAATTATTTTGTTGCCGGTGAAAGATGGACAGAAAGTGCAGAAAGGAGACCTGTTAGTACGCATTAATCCGGATGTCTACCAGGCCCAGGTTGACGGCGCAGAAGCAGGTCTCGTAGCGGCCAAAGCTTCGCTTGCATTAAACCAAGCCAACCTTGAAAAATCGGAAAGCGAATATAAACGTGCGCAGGGTTTGTATGAGAAGACCTTGATGTCCGAACAGGATTTTGTCGGATCGAAAACCACGTACAAGGTTGCAAAAGCCCAATACGAATCCGCAGTTTCCGGTGTCACTCAGGCGGCTGCGAACCTCAATCAGTCCAAAGAAAATCTTGCAAAAACATCTATCTATTCGCCGATTGATGGGACTGTATCTCAATTAATTTCTGAACTCGGCGAACGTGTGAGCGGGAGCAGCTTCACGGAAGGGACCGAAATTATGACGGTTTCGGATCTGACGAGGATGGAGGCTCGCATCAACGTTGGCGAGAATGATGTTGTTTTGATTGCCGTGAACGATACGGCAAACATTCAGGTCGATGCGTATCCGGAAAGAAAGCTCAAAGGGGTCGTCTACGAACTTGCAAATACTGCTACGACGACCGGCGCGGGAACTCAGGATGAAGTCACAAATTTCCAGGTAAAGATCCGTGTGCTCGACAAAGATATTGCTCTCCGTCCGGGCATGTCGATGTCGGCAGACGTTCAAACGGAAACCAGAAACAATGTGCTGGCGGTACCGATTCAAAGCGTTACGACGAGAACGCCAAAAGCCAAGGAAGGCGCCAAAGCCGATTCTTCTTCGAAATCACAGAAATCTGACAATGCAACCGCCGACGCGAAAAATGTGATGGGAATGTCGATGGATAAACCCATCGAGGTGGTCTTTATTGTGGACAAGGGCAAAGTGAAACAAGTTCCCGTAAAGCGCGGGATCAGCGACGAGACGACGGTTGAAATCATCAGCGGTGTCTCGGACAGCGATGAAGTCGTCTCCGGAAGCTATAAGGCGATCAATCGGGAGTTGGAGGACGGCTCGACGATAAAAATCGACAATACGACAAAACGCTTCGGTATGGTGAAGAAGGAAGGGACGTAATCTTCTCAGTATTCGCTGGATCCAATGAAACGATTTTTTCCGACTCTGATTGTTCCCTTCATAGTGTTGGCGTTTGCGATTCCCGCGGCCGGTCAGGTTGATAGCGCCGGCATCAGGCTGATCGATCAGCGAAAACTTGACGAGGCGCGATCGTTCTTTGAAGGAAAGCTCAAGGCCAACCCAAAAGATGATGAATCTCAGTACGAGCTCGCGCGCGTGTTTCTGTTCCAAGGAAAGATGGATGATGCGGAGGATGCGATCGACGCGGCACTGGACCTGAATGAGAAGGATGCGCGGTTTCATTTCTTGCGTGGGCAAATTTTGGGTCAAATTGCGGCGAATGCAAATATATTCAAACAGGGAATTCTTGCCCCCAAAGTGAAGAACGCATTTCTCCGCTCAGTCGAACTTGATTCGACATTTGTGGAAGCTCATATAGGTTTGTACAATTATTACGTCATGGCGCCGGGCATCATGGGAGGGAGCGACGAGAAGGCGCTGGAGCAAGCGGGTATCGTGTTACGGCTCAACAGTTATCGCGGCCACATACTGCTTGCAAATTTTCATCAAAGGAAAAATGAATTCAGCGAAGCAGAAGGTGAATATAAAAAAGCAATAAGCGCAGAACCGAAAAAAACCGGCGGCTACAAGTCATTAGGATATTTCTACGTTGGTCAGAAGAGGTATGATGAAGCGATCGGTCAGTTCAAGAAATACGTCGATCTCGATCCTTCGAACCCGGACGCCTATGATAGTTTCGGAGACGCGCTTTTTGGGCAGGAGAGATACGATGAAGCAATTGAAAAGTACAATGCGGCATTGCTTTTAGACAAGACCTTTTCCTCCTCGATTTACCAGCTCGGCGCGTGTTACGAGAAGAAAGGGATGAACGCAAAGGCGGTCGAAACGTATCAATGGTACTTGTCGGTCGCACCGACGGGGCGGTTCGCCGAGTCGGCAAAAAGAAAAATCAAAGATTTGTCATAATTCATCAACAAGGTCGAACTATGAACGTCATCAACATCAAGAACATCAGCAAAACGTACGTCATGGGAACAGAGGCAGTGCATGCGCTCCATGATGTTTCGATCCAGATTGACCGGGGCGAGTACGTCGCGATCATGGGACCTTCCGGGTCCGGCAAATCGACTCTCATGAATATCCTGGGGTGTCTGGACACGCCGTCGACCGGCCTCTACGAATTTAACGGAGTCAATGTAAGCGAGATGAACGACAACGAGCTCGCCAAGATTCGGAACAAAGAGATCGGGTTCGTCTTTCAGACGTTCAACCTTATTCCGCGCTCGGATGCGCTTCATAATGTCGAACTGCCACTGATCTACGGCGGTATCAATGCGCACGAACGGAAACGCCTTGCGGCCGAGTCGCTCCAGCACGTCAACCTTGGAGACCGAATGCATCATAGGCCGAACGAACTGTCCGGCGGGCAGCGGCAGCGCGTGGCGATCGCACGGGCGCTCGTGACGAAGCCCTCGATTATCCTTGCGGATGAGCCGACCGGAAACTTGGACACGAAAACCGGAGACGAGATCATGGCTCTCCTCGAAGAACTTCATCACAACGGCAACACGATCATTCTTGTGACGCACGAAGAGTACATCGCAGAGCACGCGAATCGTATCATCCGCATCCGCGACGGCGCAGTTGAGCGCGATGAGATCGTACAAAAGAGATTTGTCCCGAATGTTCCGGCAGCAGTGTAGTCTGGGATCATACCCTCGGAAACAGTGTTTTACCTTCCTAAAAAAATGAGGCGAGGAATTGTATGGGAATGAAAATTGCGGATTTCGCGTACGAGATCAAAGAAGGCTTGTTAATATCCTTCCAGGCGATCCGTGCGAACAAGATGCGCTCTGTACTTACAACGCTCGGCATCGTCATCGGCATTGTGTCGGTAACGTTGATGGGGACAGCGATCGAAGGACTCAGCCGAGGGTTCAACGACAGCATTTCCAAAATCGGAGCGGACGTGTTGTATGTGCAAAAATGGCCGTGGTTCGGCGGCGCTGAGTGGTGGAAATACCGGAACAGGAAGGACGTAAAGTACCCGCAATTTGAAGCGGTTGAGCGTCATGCCACCTTGATCAAATCAGTCACACCGATTTGCTGGACGCAAAGCACGGTGAAGTACAAGAATCAGAGCTCCGATGGTGTTCTGACTCTCGGAGCTAACGACCAGTATCTAGAGACATCCGGCATCAGCATGGACTTGGGGAGATTTTTCAACCAGGCGGAGTCGGACGGCGGACGGCCTGTTTGCGTTCTTGGGTCCGAAGTTGCGGACAATCTCTTTCCGAACGAAACTCCCCTCGGCAAGACAATCCGGATCGGAACATCAACGTTTCGCGTTATCGGCGTCGTAGAGAAGCAGGGGAGTTTTCTTGGGCTCGAAAGCCTTGACAACCGGATCGTTATTCCTATTGAATCGTTTTTCCGGAAGTTTGGTGCGAATCGCGGTATCCAGATTAACGTGAAAGCCGCCGACATCAAAAATCTTGATGATACGAAAGAAGAACTTCGGGGGATTATTCGTAAAGCGCGTCACGTCCCGCCAAAGGCGGAAGATGACTTTGCCATAAATCAGCAGGAATTGTTCGTCCAGACGTTCAATGCCATCGGGGTTGTGGTTGCCGGGATCGGGCTCTTCATTACGGCTCTTTCGTTGTTCGTCGGCGCCATCGGTATTATGAACATCATGTTCGTCTCGGTTACCGAGAGGACGAAAGAGATCGGGATACGCAAGGCGATCGGAGCAAGGCGGGGGACGATACTTCTTCAATTCCTTATTGAATCTGCTGCACTTTCCCTGATCGGCGGTATCATCGGTATCATTATTTCATATCCGTTGAGTTTGCTCATCAACCAGATACTGCCGACTTCGATGCCGATCAGCGTCGTTGCGATCGCTATTCTTATTTCGATCATCGTCGGGGTCGTATCAGGGTTCCTTCCGGCGAACAGGGCGTCGAAGCTGGACCCGGTAGAGGCGCTGCGGTATGAATGACAACTAAGAATTATGAATTAAGAATCATGAATTGAGGTACCGCGCGAAGGTCCGTAAGGCGAGTTCCTTGGTTCTCACTGTTTCCCTCTTGTTCATTAAAGGCTTATGCAGATTCAAGAAAGTTTCAAAATGGCGGTCAACGCCATCCGTGTGAATAAGCTGCGTTCTTCGTTGACGCTGCTGGGCATCAGTGTTGGAGTTTTTTCCATCATCGGTGTGATGACTGCGATGGGCGTTTTACAGAACGCGATCGAGAACGGCCTGAGCGACCTCGGGACGAATACGTTTCAAATACAGAAGTTCCCCACCGGCTTTTTCCGTGGTGATCGGAATCAATTCAAGAACCGCAAGGATATTACGATCGACCAGGGAGAAATTTTTTCCACAAGAATGACGCAGGCGAAGTATATCGGCCTTGAATCGTGGTTTGGGATCAAGCAAGTATTCCACAATGCCGACAAAACGAACCCAAACGTCAGTATGGTTGGCGAATCGGTGGATGGTTTTCCGACGAACAACTGGACCATCAAGGATGGAAGAGCGTTCACAACTCAGGAAGTAGAATACGGGGATTTTGTCTGCGTGCTGGGAAACGGAGTGGTTGAAAAATTGTTCGAACGTGGATCGCCGATTGGGGAGGAAATCAAAGTCGACGGGAATAAATTCAAGGTAATCGGGACGATCGAATCGAAGGGTTCGTTCCTTGGGGGTAACCAGGATAATTTTCTTGCCATTCCGATCTCGACGGCGATGGCTCTCTACGGCCGTCAGCGGTCGATCAACATCATGGTTCAAACGAGGGACCAGGAGAGCTATAACGACGTGATCGAGCTGTCCACGGCGATCCTCCGGACCATTCGCCATGTCCCTCCGGGCGCCGAAGATGATTTCGCCATCTTCTCTAATGACACGCTTATCGGGCAATTCAACGATCTCACTTTTATGGTGAAGATCGGGACGCTTGGCATTGCCTGTATCGCGCTGCTTGCTGCCGGAATCGGGATCATGAACATCATGCTCGTTTCAGTAACGGAGCGGACCAAAGAGATCGGTATTCGGAAGGCGCTCGGCGCGACGAAAGTGAATGTTCTTTCCCAGTTCCTGAGCGAATCGGTGGTGTTCAGTCAAATCGGCGGGTTCATCGGGATTATAACGGGGTCAATTCTCGGAAATATTGTTGCAGTGTTGACGGGAGCTCCCCCAATATTCCCGTGGGACGGTACGGTGACCATCCTCTCGACGCCCTTTATGAACTTTTCAGCGCTCGGTTTGAATTTTGTCGCGCTCATCTTCTGCTCATTTATCGGAATCGTTTTCGGCGTGTATCCGGCATGGAAGGCGGCGAATCTTGACCCGATCGAATCCCTCCGGTACGAATAAGGCATTTACAATTTACAATTTACAATTTTGGATTGCATTGATCATGCTCTCTGCTGTTCCCAATTGTAATTTGCAAATTGTAAATTGAAAATTATCAATCATCTCGCCAACCCTCCCGTAATACCCTCGGACAACTTCGGCAATTCGTCATACTGTTTCGTCAGAGCATCGTATTTCTCGAAGAAATCTCCGACCCCGTTCGCTATCGTCTCGGTTAAAGCATTTCTTCCCAATTTAGTGTCAATCGCGAATGCCATGAGCAAACCTGCGGCGGCGCCGTAATTCTTTTCGAATGAACCCGAAAGGTTTGCATTCATCAGCAATTCTCTTGCTCGTGCATCGGTGATCTTCGTGGACTGAAGTTCCCGCATTGCGTTATTCAATGTCAGCACTGCGTCTTTCGCTTCGTTGAAAATATATGGCGGAAGGGAACTTCCCGTCCGTTCCTGGAAAGATATCCGGTACGCGATCCCTTCGTTCTGCACAAGCTCGGCGAGCGACCAGAATGTCTCTCTGTGTGCGTTGATGTCTCTCCATATGGGGGAAGAGGATTGGTAGACCGCGAAGACTGCATGGAACGTCTCGTGTGCGAGCGTGCTGAGCGTTTCGATGAATTGTATATTGGTCGGAAGGCTGTTTCCGACGAGGCGGAGCAAATTAACGACAATAACCGGCTCGCCCTCATTCTCGCTCACAAAGATCGGGGCGTTGCCCTGCCACACAACCCGCCGGACGAACGCCGCTGCATTCTCGTTGCCAAACGCGACGACATAGACGGAGAGCGTGGCGGAGATTCTCGCATCGGAAGGAAAGAATTGCTCGACGGTAGCAACCACGCGGCGGTCGAGTTCCCCCCTTTTTATTTCGGCGAGCAAAGCCTTGATCTCGCCGAGGTGAGCTCGCGCCGGCACGAAACCGAACACATCGTCCGGACTTTTAGAATCGTCCCTCAGAAGTTCCAGCTCGTGGTGAAATATCTCCGCGGTTAACTGCCTCCGTGCGAGGACTGCGCTTGTCGCGGCCGCGAGCTGAGTTCCACGGATGTCTGCAACAGCATTCACGTTGTGCAGACGGCCTTCGCAAAGGTCGATCAGCTGTTCTGCCGATGAGTAATCGACCTGAAGATTTACGTTAAAATTTGGGTTCGATTGTGAAAAAAGGGAAATCGGGACGAGAAGCACCGAAAGGAAAAATCGTATAAGCATATTGTCTACCCTTGATGATTATCTAAAATGTATCCTATTTCCCTCCGATAGTCAAAAAAAGGCGTCCCGTTTTGCGGAACGCCTTATGAGATCTCAAAGAATTATTATTTCTTCTTCTTCGCGGGCTTTGCCGGCGGTGTTGCGGCCGGCGTTTGAGGCACGGGAGCTGCCGTTTTAGTCACGACTCCTTCCAATTCGTCTGCCAGCGGTGCCGCGTCGTACACTTTGCGCAAACATTCGATCATCGCAGCAGTATGGACGGAAACTGCGCGATTCTTTGCGCCGTCGAAGAGAAATCGTCCCGGGAGGCTTTCGATATTCCCGTCGAAGATCAATCCGACAAGTTCTCCCTCCTTGTTAATGGTGGGGGATCCGGAATTTCCGCCGATGATATCGCACGAGCTGACAAAATTGATCGGAGTTGCGAGATCCAGTTTTTCCCTTCGCTCTTCGTATCGTTTTGGCAATGCGAAATCGCCTGTGTTGCCGAAACTATAGGCGCGGTCGTAAAGGCCGTAAAGAGTGGTTCTCGCAGGTGCCTTCGTTCCGTTCATCGGGTACCCGCTCACCGTGCCGTAGGACAAACGGAGCGTGAATGTTGCATCGGGATATGTATTCTTACCGTATACCGCGAACCGTGCTTTTCCAATCTTCTCAACCGCAGCGGATTGGACGCTCGTCACATTTGATTCGACCCACTGGCGTCTTTCCCGGGCATCGGGGTCGAGCTTACGGGCCAGCACAATAAGTGGGTCTGTTGACTCCGAAACAGCTTTCTCTCCGCCTTTCACGAGCATCTTGCGAAAATCCACATCGCTGATTTTTGTTCCCGCGATCAGATCTTTTGCGACATCTGAGGGTGAACGTCCGCCGAGGACGGTTTGAACAAAGGGATCATTCGGTCCTAATTCATCGAGTGACTCTTGCAATCCGTCGGCGAGAAGCATTTCCTCCATGTCGTTGTATATAGGCGCGCGCGAGTACAGGCGGAACTCCAGCGAGGCAAGGTTGGCGTCCTGGAACTCCGCGAATCGTTTTTCATTCGGCTTTGTCACTTCCGTAACATATTGAACGATCTGCACTGCCAACGCAGCCAATCTCGACCCGCGAAGAGTCCGGTATGTATTCGGCGCCGTTACCGCTTTGGATCGTTCGGTCGAGACAATGATAGAATCCCATGCCTCGCCGTATCCCTTTTTCCAATCGGGATTTCCGTTGACGCGTGACCTCAGATCATTATCCTCTTTTCTCTTCTCTGCCATCAAGCCTGCATCGAGTAATCCCTGGTATTCTCCACGTGAGGCTTTTAAAGTGTTTTCAAGACCGAAGATTTGATTAAGGGCTCGGCGTTCCTGTTCAGGTCCAAGCTTTGAATATTTTCGTAACACCGCAAGGCGGCGCTGAAAGATCTTAAATCGCAGGGGATAGTTGTAATCCCGAAGGTACTCGAGCTGTGCTGTGGTCTGCAGCCTGTTTGTCGACCCCGGGTGTCCGGAAACGAAAACGAGGTCACCATCTTGCGCCCCTTTTGAATTCCACTTCAGATAGTGGGCAGGTCGGACCGGCTTATCGTTTTCGTACACTCTAAAAAGGGTCATATCAAGATCGTACCGCGGGAAAGTGAAATTGTCCGGATCTCCTCCAAAGTATGCGATCTGTTGTTCGGGAGCCATGACCAGGCGGACGTCTGTATACTTCTTGTACCGGTACAGCCAATGTTCGCTCCCTTGGTAAAACGCAACGACGTCGGATCGCAAGCCCGTTTGTTCAAGGCTCTCCTTCGTGATCTTCGCGATCTCCTCCTTTTGTGCATCGTACGCTTCTTTCTCAGTCATCCCGGGTTTCACTGCGGCCTGCATTCGTACGGTGACATTCTCCATTGAGAGAAGAACGTTCAGTTCGAGATCCGGACATTTAATTTCTTCTGACTGAGTCTTTGCATAAAAACCGTCGGCAACGTAGTCTTTGTCTTTTGACGACATTTTTTGGAGCTGTCCGAGCGCGACATGATGATTGGTGAGCACTAGTCCGTTCGGGCTGACAAATGAACCGGAGCCGCCGTCGTTGAAGCGAACGCTCGCGAGGCGTATGTGCTCAAGCCATTCCTGCGTCGGCGTAAAGTTGTATTTCTCCTGAAGAAGCTTTGTGGGAGGATTATCGAACGTCCACATGCCGTCGTCCGCGAATACCGGCTGAACGAGGTAGCATGCGAATGCAGCCGTAAGAATAGCAAATAATATTTTCGTTTGTCGTTGATTCATCAGTCTATGTCCTTGTCTTGAGTGAAGTAAATGATAATTGTTCATTGTTGATTGTGCATTGAAATCACGCTTTCATTCTCTTCCCTTTTTCCTCTTCTGTGAAAATCCATCCGACGATTTTTCCCGGATCGATTTCCGTGAAATTTTTCCAATATTCGCTGTTGCGCAGGTAACGGGAACTGGTTTCACTCTTCGAAAGCTGGTCCGCAATGTCGATCGCTTCTGCGAACCTGCTTTTCCACTTCTCCATGTTGCCGGTACGGAGGTCTACCCATCCATTCTTTGCCCAATCGTCGATGAGCTTGTTGCTGACTTTCAGCTCATTTTCGCCGCGATATGGCGGAATTTTTATTTCCTTCCCGCGGAGGAGCGTCTTGCCGTCGGGGAGAAGAATGGGAATTCCGATGGAGATAATGTGTGAACGGAGTGTCTGATTATCTTTGATCAGCGTCGTGAGGGCGCTCGAGAGTTCTTTGGCCGACGTTTGAACGACGGTTCTCATCGTGATAAAGGCAACCTTGAGAAGATAGGCTTCATAGAGGAGTTTCGAAAGCCGCGGCGGACCGAGTATCTCGAAGGCAACGCTGTCAACATGATGTTCCTTCTCCAGCGCCTTCATTTTTTCCAGCGCGCTGTTGAACATGAACCCTGCTCGGTAGGTCGGCTCGAGCGTTGCATTGTCGAGGGCGTTGATGATGTCGTGTCCTGTGTTGCCGCCTTTAATTTCGTAGATCACGTCCTGGGCTATTTCTTCGGGCGTGACGTATTCCATCTGTCCCGGAGTGGATATCGCTTCGAATTCACCTCGCGAAAAAATTCCGTTCTCTCCCGTATCGATGAAGACGGATTGAAGCAGCTGGTCTGTCGGTTCTGCAACGTTTCCATCGGACTTGATCTTGAACGTGTTCTTGAGAGAAATTCCTTTGTCAGGAGGGCAGTCGTAGAGTTCGATAGGCTTTCCACGTTTTGCAATCTGGCCGAAGCCGATCTTTTTCCAAGCAATCGCCCCGGTAGGTTTAATTTCCTTCGTGATGGGGGCATCGGGCGTCCGGCCCATCAAAAAAAGGAGGAGGGTATGCGCACCGGCCACGGCTGATTTGCTCAGCAGAACGCTCGACGGTTTTTCTTCGCTGTGAGTGTACGGGATATTCAACCCCATTCCGCCCGTTCCGCTCGTGCCGATCTTCACGTAGACGTTCGTTCCTGCTTCGTTCATGGACTTGTAGAAGATCTGAACATGGCGAATGAGCTGCGGAACGTAGAGCGTGCAGAGAAGTTTCTCGATCGATTCGTGCAGCCCTCGCGTTCCTGTCGCCGACGAATCCTTTAAATGCTTCATCACGTCGCGCGCGCTTTGAAACAGATCTTGGTAAGCGATAGCGGTTGCCGAGTTGATGCAGTCGATGACGACGTCCGGCTTAAAATGTGACAGGAGCTGATACAGGGCAGAACGATGGAGGACCGGCTCGGTGAGCTCATCGACAATATCGTCGATATACATGCCTCTCAATTTCGGGTCGTTGAGAATATCCTCGCGGTTCACGTCCTTCAATTCATGCCGTGAAAACACATTTCCCCACCAGGGGACGAAGAAATTCTTCGCGGCCTTCGGATATTCTTTCTTCATTTGCGCAACGGCGTCTTTCGCTTCGGATTCCTTCAGCGATGTGATGATGATGCGCTTCGGCTGTTCTTCCATCAAGGAACGGCATACTGCGGACCCGACGAGCCCCCAGCCGCCGAGCACGAGGACGGTTTTGTTCTGGATATCCATGAGATTTCCTTTGCGATGATTGTCTAAATGAGCGAACTGCGAGGCCGAACGAAGAGCCGTGAGCTAGCCGGTTTGCCGGAGCGTGCTATTGGATCCGTCATATTTTCTGCACGAGGCATGCGGTGCCGTACGCCAGAACTTCGGTGACGCCGTTCATGATCTCGGTCGCATCATACCGAAAGCCGATGACGGCGTTCCCGCCAAGCTGTTCCGCATGCTGGATCATGACCTCGTATGCGTCTCGCCGGGTTTGTTCGCACAAGCTGGTGTAGAGCGTGATGTTCCCGCCGAATAGAATCTGAAACCCTGCTCCGATATTGCCGAACAGCGAGCGTGACCTGACGATAATGCCGCGCACGACGCCGATGTTCTTTACGATCTTGTATCCATCAAGCTGGAAGTTCGTTGTCACAAGTGAATGGTCCATGGATGCTCCGAAATACAATTAAGAATTATGAATTAAGAATTGAGAATCAATGCCAACACGTCATCCCTTTGGTACGACGGTGTCATACCAGGTTTTTTTCTCTCGTTGACCAAGCTCGTCTATGTGAACATGTTTCGATTCGGTGTACTCTTTCAAACCATCAAGGCCGAACTCGCGTCCGATGCCACTTTGTTTGTAGCCTCCGAATGGCGCTTTTTCAGAGAGCAAATGCCATTCGTTGATCCATACGGTTCCAGCCCGAATCTCGCGGGCGACCTGCAATGCTTTTTCTTTGTCCGATGACCAAACACCTCCGCCAAGTCCGTACGTCGAATCGTTGGCAATCCGTATCGCTTCCTCTTCGGTTCTGTATTTGATGACTGAGAGGACAGGCCCGAAGATCTCTTCCTGCGCAATTGTTGACCGATTCTCGACATTCGTAAAGATCGTAGGTTGGATAAAGAAACCGTCCTTGATTTCAGGGGAAGTCGGAACCCTGCCGCCGCAAGTAAGTTTTGCTCCTTCGGCGGTTCCTTTTGCAATATAGCCGAGAATTCTGTCTTGTTGTTTCTTGGAAATCACCGGTCCCATATCAGTGGACATGGATTTCGGGTCGCCAAGCACTATTTTTTTTGTCTTTGTGGTCAGCTTCTCTATAAATTCATCGTGAAGCTTTTCGGGAAGAAGCAGCCGGCTTCCGGCTTCGCAACATTGGCCCGCATGATAAAAGATCGCATACAATGCACCGTCGACCGCAAGCGGGATATCCGCGTCATCAAGGACAATGTTGGCAGATTTTCCTCCGCATTCAAGTGTGCATTTCTTCAACGTGGATGCGGCAAGAGACATGACTCGTCTTCCGACCGGCGTTGATCCCGTAAACGCTACTTTGTCGACCATCGGATTCTTTGCAAGCTCTTCGCCGACGTCCTCGCCGAATCCGGGAATGATGTTCACAACTCCATTTGGGATCCCGACTTCCCCGCAAATCGCAGCCAGTTCCATGGCCGTGCATGGAGTGAGTTCGGAGGGCTTTAAGACGATGGTATTGCCCGCAGCCAGTGAAGGACCTAGCTTCCATACTGCCATCTTCAGCGGAAAATTCCATGGGATAATGGCCGCCGTGACTCCTACCGGTTCGCGAACCAGCAGGTTTTGGGAGAAGCCGGGCTTAGACAACCCCTCGACATTCTCGCTGAGATCGTTTCCAGCGATCTTTGAATAATAGTTCATGCACCGCGCGCTGAGAAAGACGTCCTCCTTTGCCTTGCGAATTGTTGATCCCGAATCATCAACTTCCAGCGCGACAAGTTCCTTCGATTTAGCATTGATCTTGTCGGAGACACCCTTGAGCAGAGCGCTTCGCTCGCTCTGCGGCATTTCCCTCCACGGCCCGTTGTCGAACGCCTCTCGCGCCGCCCGGATCGCCTTTTGCGCATCCACAACACCGGCTCGCGCCACTTTCGCCACGACCTCCTGGCTGAAAGGATTGAAGGATTCGAACGTCAATTTCGATTCGGCATCGATGAATTCACCGTTGATGTAGAGCTTGTACTCTCGCATAGAGATGAATTACAATTAGCATTTGTTGGGTTAAGATTGCTACTTCACATTTTCAACAATCATTGAAATACCCTGACCTACGCCGATGCACATGGTCGCAAGCCCATAGCGTACACTTCGGCGGTGCAACTCATGAACAAGCGTCGTCGCGATACGGGCGCCGCTGCATCCGAGCGGATGTCCTAATGCAATCGCCCCGCCGTTAACGTTGACAATATCTTGCGGAAACTTAAGTTCACGAATGACGGCAAGCGACTGTGCCGCGAAGGCTTCATTCAACTCAATTAATTCCAGGTCGCTTGTTTTCAGACTTGCTTTCTCTAATGCCATGCGGGCTGCCGGAACGGGGCCGATCCCCATGTACCGGGGGTCGACTCCGGCAACGCCCGTCGATACAATTCTTGCAAGCGGATGCAATCCAAGCGACCTTGCTTTTCCTTCGGACGCGACCATCAAGCCAGCCGCGCCGTCGTTCAACGAAGATGAGTTGCCGGCTGTGACAGTTCCGTTCTCTCTGAACGCAGGTTTGAGTTTTGCCAGTTTCTCTGTTGAAGTGTCTTCACGCGGCCCTTCGTCCGCCGTAATCAAGATCTTCCCGCTTTTCATGACTGAATCAATGGAAACAATTTCTTTCGAAAATTCCGTCCTTGCCTCAACGGCCTTCCTATGGCTTTGGAGAGCAAATTCATCCTGATCAATTCTGCTCACCGAATGCTTTGCTGCCACGTTTTCGGCCGTTTCACTCATAGATTCAAGAGGAAACATTCTCTCCAATTTTGGATTGGGAAATCGCCACCCGAGTGCCGTATCGTAGGCAGTGAGATTTCCGAACAACGCGCCGCCCGTAACATCTTTCTGAATCGCATACGGTGCACGGGTCATGCTTTCCGCACCTCCTGCGATGACGAGATCGTTCTCGCCGGACCAGACGGCTCGCGCTGCTTGAATGATTGCTTCGAGAGAAGAACCGCACAAACGATTGATTGTCGTACCCGGAACCGAGAAAGGAAATCCTGCAAGCAATAGCGCCATACGCGCAACATTCCGATTATCTTCTCCTGCCTGGTTGGCACATCCCCAAAAAACATCCTCGACGGAAGCAGGGTCGATTTTCGCTCGGTCGACGAGAGCGCGGAGAATGACTGCACTCATGTCGTCAACTCGGACAGCTTTGAGCACGCCGCCGTACTTACCGATGGGGGTACGGACCGCGTCGACGATCACCGTCTCGTGAATTCGCCTCATTAGAATCCTACATAGTGAGAACAAAACTGCTTGTTTCTTCGATCGAGAAACACATCAAACGGATCACGGCGCAAGACGCACATTTGGACTTAGCAGAACACCGACGCCATAAGCGATCGCAGCCGTCAGTAGACCGACCAGCGTCATTTCCAATCCGCTCCGCCACCAGCTGCGTCCTGTGACAATTGTTTTCAACACACCCACGAGAAAATGCGCCAGCGTGCTGATGACAAGACTGAGAATAATCGCGGCCGTGCCGAAATAAAACATGAAAGGAATGACCGGAATAATTCCGCCGGCGGCAGTCGCTGCCGTTGCCGAAAACGCTTCTTTTACCGGATTTGGAAAGCTGGATGCTGAAAGCCCCAGCTCTTCGTGCGCCAATGTCTTTAGAAATTGGTCAGGGTTCTGCGTGAGTCGCTCGGCCATCATGGCAGATTCTTCAGGTGTGAAGCCCTTCAATTGATAAAACAACTCGAGTTCCTGTTTTTCCTCCTCCGGGTTTTCTTCGATCTCTCTCCGTTCTTTGTCAAGTTCCGCTTCGTACACTTCGCGCTCCGACTTTCGCGCAAGATACGCACCAGAACCCATTGAGAGAGCGCTCGCGAGCGTGCCGGCAACTCCGGCCACCCATACGACGTGGCTTCCGCCGGTGTAGCCTGCCATTCCGGTCACGATCCCGAAGACGGCGCCGAGCCCGTCATTTGCGCCGTAGACAGCCTGCCCGATCCATCCCCCGGAGTGGCCAGCGTGCCATTTTTCCCGTTTGAATATCGCTTCGAGTTTCGCCTGCGGCTGATCGTTCTCCGTCATCGAATGGAGGATCTTTGCATGAACTTTTTCTTCTTTTTTGATCTCGTTCATGGCCGCGCTGTCGCTCTGATTGTTCGCGAGAGTCGCCTCCGCTTCGTAGCGTTCGGTGTCACGGTCCTCTTGCTCTTCGAGACGCTTTACGGCATTAGAGGTTCCGCTCCGGACGAGGAGCCATCGTCGCATTTTCTCAAATGAGGAATCGACTTGCTGCGGGGGAGCGGCGCCGAGTTCCTTCAAACGGGTTTCCCATTTCTTTGCATGCTGCTCTTCGGCCTCGGCGAGCTTGATGAGGATGGCTTTTTGCTTATCGTCCCGTTCTCTCGAGGCGAGCTCGCGGTAAGTTCTTGCGCCTGCTTTTTCTTTTTTCCAACTCGTTTGGAGAGATTGAATCAACTGCATGTTATCAGGCATAGGAAGGTCCTATCTTCGAAGGGTTGATGGCGTTCAATTTGTCAGAATCCCATGTTTGGGGATTTTATTTGTCGAAGTGAGACAGGATTAACTGCCATTAAAAAAAGATACTGGAAAAAGGTTGAAAGGGCAAATTCAAGTTATGAAGCCTCGCGTGACCTTGGCGCCCTTCGTGTCCTTGGCGGTTAAAAGAAAAAAAGCGATGGCAAGGGAACGGATTGCCTTTATATGCTCCATGCTTGATTTTCAGCACGAAAGTATTTATGATTGTGCATTACCATTTCGTTGTCCAACATTGGAGATTTGATGAGAGAATATCTTGACCTCGTCGACCGGGTGTTATCGAAAGGTGTATTGAAGAAGAACCGAACCGGCGTCGACACGATTTCGTGTTTTGCAGAACATTACATCATCGACCTGAGCGAAGGGTACCCTTTGCTGACAACGAAGCGGATGCAGACGAAATCTCTCTTTTACGAAGTCCTCTGGTATCTATCGGGCGAAGACCATATCCGCAACCTGCGGAAGCAGACGAAGATCTGGGATGCGTGGTCGGATGAAAACGGCAACCTCGAAACCGCGTACGGCCGCTACTGGCGCCGATTCCCAAGCGCACAAGTGAATACAGCCACGGGAAAGTATGAAGTAAAGGAAATCGACCAGATCGCCGAAGTGATTCATTTGCTGAAAACAAATCCGACCTCGCGCCGAATGGTTGTGAGCGCGTGGGAACCGGGGAATGCGTTGCACAGCAAGCTGCCGCCGTGCCACTACACGTTCGTGTTCAACGTCCAGGGAAATAAACTCAATTGTCATCTCACGCAGCGTTCGGGCGATATTGCCCTCGGCATTCCCTTTAACATCGCGGCGTATTCTCTCCTCACGCAGGCTGTCGCTCAGGAAGTGGGACTCGACGTCGGCTACTTCAGCCATACAATTGTCGACGCGCATATCTATGTCAATCACATTGACGGACTGAAGGAACAGCTGAAGCGGACGCCGAAGCCCCGCCCAAAACTGATCATCGCCAAGAAGCCTTTCGACCAGCTGCAGTACGAAGATTTCTCGCTCGTCGGATATGAATGCGACGAACCGATCAAGTTCGAAGTTGCCGTATAGCCGCATCATTTTTCCTTACGGGTTAATATCCGATGAAACTCATCATCATTGCCGCTTTGAATAGAAAACGGGTCATCGGCAGCAAAGGAAAACTTCCCTGGCACATTTCGGAGGATCTGAAGCGTTTCAAGCGCCTTACGGTTGGTCACACGGTGTTGATGGGGAGAAAAACGTATGAGTCGATGGGGAAGCCGCTCCCTGACCGACGCAACGTTGTCCTTTCGTCAAAAAATATCGCGGGTCTCGAAACTTATTCGTCCATCGATGCGGCGCTGGAGGCGCTTAAAGCGCAGGACAAGGTCTTCGTTATCGGAGGGGGGAAAATATTCGACCAGTTCTTAGACCGGGCCGATGAGCTCCATCTCACCCTCGTCGATATCGATACCGACGGCGACGCATATTTCCCTCCTTACGGGCATCTTATCGGAACACGTTTCGTGCTTGTGAACGAAGAGAAACATGAGGGCTATACCTTCCAGGATTACAAAGCTAAATAAAATCCGTGACAAAAGATTCATGGCAGAAGTGTTTGCCTCCGCGACGTCGAAATGTCGGATAATTATTCAAAAAAATTTCTTGCACCTTAGCGGCTATGCGAGAGAAAATTTTTTGATGTTTGTACTCAAGAGCAATTCTCAAGTGATCGTATGAAAGATATTCTTCGCTCCGGTTCAGACCGTGCGATAAAATACCTTGAAGGGCTGGACAGCCGCGGAGTGCGGCCCGATCCCGCCGCCGTTCATCGGCTGAAAGAACTCGATATTCCGTACCCTGAAAAACCGGTCGATCCCTCGGCAATTCTACAAATGCTGGACGAGCTTGGTTCTCCCGCAACCATGGCTATGGCGGGACGAAGGTTCTTCGGTTTCGTTATCGGCGGGTCGATTCCCGTTTCGCTGGCCGCGAACTGGATCGCGGGCGCGTGGGATCAGAACAGCGCACTCTATCAAGTGACTCCGGCGACGGCACATATCGAACAAGTCGCCTTGCAGTGGCTTATCGAACTATTCGGACTTCCTCCGACGAGCGACGGCGCATTTGTTACGGGTGCAACGATCGCCAATTTCACAGCGCTTGCCGCAGCACGGCATGCGGTTCTTGAACATGAAGGGTGGAATGTCGAAGCCGATGGATTAATCGGATCTCCGCCGATCACCGTCATTGTCGGCGAAGAAGTACACCCTTCGTTGATCAAGTCGCTTGGACTGTTGGGATTGGGCCGCAGCAGAGTACAGAAGGTTCCGGTCGATGGTCAGGGAAGAATGCGTTCCACTTTGATTCCTGCGATCAAAGGACCGACGATCGTTTGTGCGCAGGCAGGGAACGTGAACACTGGCTCATTCGACCCGCTGGATGAAATTTGTCGGCACGCTCACGAGGCCGGCGCATGGGTTCACATCGATGGTGCCTTTGGACTATGGGCCGCCGTTGCACCAACGAGAAAGTTTCTGATCAAAGGGATGACGGACGGAGATTCCTGGGCAACCGATGCTCACAAATGGCTGAACGTTCCCTACGATTGCGGCCTTGCGTTCGTTCGAGACCGCGAAGCGCTGCGGGCCGCAATGGCCATCACCGCTGAATACCTTCCGACAGAGACTGAATTTCGAAATCCGTCTGATTATGCGCCAGAGTTGTCGCGGCGCGCGCGGGGAGTCGAAGTTTGGGCGGCGCTCATGTCGCTCGGCCGCTCGGGTCTCGAGGAAATGATAGAACGATCGTGCCGACAGGCGCGAAGGTTTGCGGAAGGATTGACTAAAGCCGGTTATCGGATTTTGAACGAAGTGGTTTTGAACCAGGTCCTTGTTTCTTTTGGGGATGCTGAAACGACAACCCGTGTGATCGAAGAAATTCAAACGGATGGTACATGCTGGTGCGGTGGGACGGTGTGGCAGGGGAAAACGGCAATGCGCATCAGCGTCTCATCGTGGGCGACAACGGATGACGACGTCGAGAAAAGTTTGAAGGCGATGATCCGGTGTGCAAAGAAATGTGTTGGATAATACCTAAAGGCTAACAGCTAAAAGCTATTAGCTGTTAGCCTTTAGGTTAGCAACTGGCTTTAGATTCTTCTGCCGCTGCTTCGCCTGCAACGAAACCCGTAGAGAACGCGGCCTGCAAATTGTATCCTCCGATCGGTCCTGCCACATCGAGAGCCTCGCCGCAAATATATAAGCCTTTCAAGATCTTTGACCTCATCGTTTTCGGTTCGATCTCGCGAAGGTCGACTCCTCCGGCGGTTACCTCACCTCGTTCAAGAGGGATTTCCTTCACGATGCCGAGATTCCAATCTTTCAGAGTTCGAACGATCGCGCTTCGTTCCTCTTTTTTAAGTTGGTGGCATTTCTTCGAGGCATCGACGCCGGCGGATTTCAGAATGTAGATTGCCAGCCGCTGTGGCACAAACAACTCAACCAGCGTTTCCGTTTTTCTTCCTCCGTTTGCGACAATCTCCGCACGCAGATGTTCCTGAAGTTCAGCTTCGATTTCGTCGGGCACGGCATCAACCGAAATATCGACGTGTGGATTTTCTTCCAAAGCAATAAACGCATCACGGCTCATTTCAAGAGTTGCCGGTCCGGAAATTCCTTCGTGAGTGAGAAGCAAGTCGCCGCGAGCCTCAGCCGTAAGTTTGCCTCCAACTTTTGCTTTCAGAATGCAATCTCGGATCGATATTCCTTGCCATTCAGGCGGGGGAGTCGGCTGCAAGAGGATTGGCGCCAATGAGGGGCGAAGTGGAACTACCGTGTGACCAAGTTCTTCTAGCCAGGGAAATGCATCTCCCGACGTCCCTGTTCTGGGGTAGGATGCTCCCCCTGTGGCAAGAATGATGTGGCGTGCCTGAATTATGCCATCTGGGACTCTCACACCACAGACGCCCTCATTGTCCCTCAGTATTTTTTCTACTGGAGTCGAAAGTCGGATCTCGACTTGTTCATGTTCCATCATTCTTCGCATAACGTGGACAACGTCGCCGGCTTTTCCGCTTGTTGGAAAAATCCGTCTGTTCTCCCGCTCGTACGTTTCAACTCCGAATTGATTGATCTGAGAAATGATGTCGCGGTTAGTGAAGCGGTAAAGGGAGTGTTTCAGGAATTTCGATTCATTCGGCTTGAATTGCCCGCACAGGTCTTCGATCTCTCCGCCGTGAGTAATGTTGCATTTGCCTCCGCCGGAGATTAGAAGCTTGATTCCGAGCTTAGGATTTTTCTCGAGGAGGATCACCTTCGCTCCGAGTGATCCCGCGCGCCATGCGGCGATCATTCCTGCTGCGCCGCCGCCGATAACCACGAGGGGGAGTGTTTGGTTACGATGCATTGGATAAGATAAGTAATTTTAGAGAGTGTTCCCAAATTCCAATTGGCAACAGTTTTGACGAAGCAGAGCTTCTTTGCCGTAACGTTCCCAACGGGACGTTGGAAACGAGATGATCTCGTTGAGATCTCGATCCCATATTCTGTTTGGGAACAGATATATCGAAGCAGAGCTTCTTTGTCGTAACGTTCCCAACGGGACGTTGGGAACGAGATGAATAACATTCCCAACGGGAGCTTGGGAATGAGATGCAACTCGTTCTTTTACCGATGGGATGGCCTCGCCAGATGCGTGGAGCGAGAATACTGCGCCACTCACTCGAAACGCATAAGCTTTTCTGCGATCCATACCATCAAACAGTATATGTTCAACCTCTGCGGAGGGTCTTGCCCCGCAAAATAGCCCATTATTCTCCGTTTTTCATTGACTTTTTTTCGTTAAAAGGTTAACTTATTCTCTAGCGTTGCCGTGATTTCCCGCTATCCATATCGAGGAGTTAAAGGTTGAACAAGGGTCCCGTTCATGCAACAGGTCAGGACAAGAAACTGCAAGAGCAATTACGCCATGGCGGAGAAATCCCGCAGCACATTGCCATTATTATGGACGGCAACGGCCGGTGGGCGCAGAAGCGTTCGCTTCCGCGCGTGGCAGGGCATCACGAGGGAGTAAATTCGGTCCGGGATATTGTCGAAGTATGCGGACAGCTTGGAATAAAACACCTCACGTTGTATGCATTTTCGACCGAAAACTGGAAACGCCCGAAGGACGAAGTGTCGATGCTCATGCGGCTTCTGCTGAAGGCGCTCCGCGACGAACGCGACCGGCTCCACGGTAACAATGTCCATTTAGAGAGCATCGGCGACATTTCCGCGCTTCCCCACGACGTGCAGGATGAATTGCTCGACGCGATGGAACTTATGAAGCACAACACGGGTCTAACGCTAGTACTCGCGTTGAGCTACAGCGGGCGCTGGGATATCACGAATGCGGTGAAAAAGATCGTGACCGACGCCGGCCATGGAAAGATCAAACCCGACCACATCAACGACGCACTCATTTCACAGTATCTTTCTACAAAAGACATTCCCGACCCCGACCTCTTGATCCGTACAAGCGGTGAGCTCCGTATCAGCAATTTCCTGCTCTGGCAGCTTGCGTACTCGGAGATGTACATCACCGACCTCTGCTGGCCTGAATTCCGACGACTTTCGCTGTACGAAGCGATCGCATCGTTTCAGGGGCGCGAACGCCGCTACGGCATGGTGAGCGCTCAGGTGAAATCAAAAAGGAAAGACACGGCAACAACATATGTCGAAAAGTTTCTCAAAAGCGTTACAGGTAATTAATGTGAAGAGCTTCATGCTCACCCGATGTTTTGTTCTGTTGTACCTCTCGTTGTTTGGATGCTCTCTTCTATTCTCGCAATCGACGCGGCCGCAAGTTCAACAGTACAAGATTCTTGGCATCTCCGTTGATGGGAACAAGTCGGCCGAGACGCCGGCGATCATTGCCAATTCCGGCTTGAAGCTGGGGGACGAGATCACCGTTCCCGGCGAACAAACCCGAACGGCCATCACCCGTCTATGGGCCCTGCGGATCTTTTCGGATGTGGAGATCGACATCGAGAACACGATCGGCGACGGCGTTTATCTTCTCATCAAGGTCAAGGAACATCCCCGGCTGGATAAAACGGTTATTACAGGAAACGATGATCTGAGCGAAGATGATCTATTAAAGAAGGTCAATTTGCTGAAAGGTCAGATCCTCACGCCCGAGGAGATCAGCCGGATCATCAGGACGATCAAGAAAGCGTACGAGGACGACGGATACCTGCAGGCCAGCATCAAAGCGGATATCGTGGAGAGCACGGACAGTCTGGCACGCGGCAAAGTGATATTGAAGCTGACGATCGACGAAGGGTCGGAAGTCCATATCGGGGCGATCCAGTTCTACGGCAACAAGTCGTTCGATGCCGACGACTTGAAGGGAGAGATGGACGACACGCACGAAAAAGTCTGGTGGAAGTTCTGGCGCGGAACGAAATTCGACAAGAAAAAATACGCGGACGATAAAAAGAAGGTCATAGATTTTTATCATAAGAATGGCTACCGCGATGCGGAGATCCTGACCGATTCCACCTCGTACAACGAAAAGAAGGACCGCATGATCATCCGGCTTTTTGTCTATGAAGGGCCCCAATATAAGATCCGCAATATTACGTGGGACGGGAATACGGTCTTCAAGACGGAAATCCTTGACGAGCGCCTCGGCGTAAAGACCGGCGACGTCTATAACATGGAAAAATTCGACCGGAATCTGAAACAAAACGAGGAACAGACGGATGTCGCTTCGCTCTATCTCGACAACGGATATCTTACGATGTCGATCGACCCTGAAGAAGTCAAAGTTGCTCCGGACAGCATGGATATCATCATCCATATCCGCGAAAGAAATCAATTCCGCGTCGGCACGGTGGAGATCCGCGGCAATACGAAGACGAAAGAAAAAGTCATCCGGAGGGAATTGTATTCCCGGCCAGGAGATTTTTTCAGCCGGGCAGCGATCATGCGCAGCGTACGCCAGCTCTCCGTGCTCAATTATTTTAACCCCGATAAGATCAAACCCGACACGCGCATCGTCGACGACAAAACTGTCGACGTTATCTACGACGTCGAAGAAAAGTCGAGCGACACGTTCAACATGTCTGTCGGCTACAGCGGTGCGTTCGGCTTTACCGGTGCGCTCGGTTTGACGTTCAACAATTTCGAGTTGGCGGAGCCTCTTTCCGGCGGAGGGGGACAAATATTAAGTTTTGATTGGCAATTCGGCGAAGGGAGCACATATCAAACGTTCTCTATTTCATTCCGCGAACCGTGGCTTTTTGGCAGCCGGACCTCCTTCGGCTTCAGCCTCTTCGACACGAGACAGAATTATATTTATGACGTCGATCAAAGGGGAGGCACCGTCAGCATCGGGCGCCAGTTCAAATTTCCAGATGACTACTCGAGAGGTGACTGGATTTTCAGAGTTCAGCGGATCGACAATCTCAGCGCAAGCGATTATTATGGACCGCCCGGTGTCATCGACCAGTACAGCATTACACAGATCCTGACGAGAAACAGCATCGACAATCCGCTGTTCCCGTCGCATGGAAGCAACATCTCCCTTTCTACCGAGCTTTCGGGTCCGCCTCTTTTGCCCGGAACTGCACGGTATACGAAACACATCATCAGCCTCGATTGGTATACACCGATCCTGAACAACCCAAAACTTGCATTGTATATCGGAACTCAATACGGTGAAATCGTTACCCTCCAAAGGACGCTGGCAGCCAACGAAGTGCCGTACATCGAATATTTCTCGATGGGCGGAACCGGTCTCGGGCAGATCAACGTTACCCCGCTGCGGGGCTACGGCGACCGGGGGATTGGCCCCTTGAATTCATCCGACCAGGTGTTAAGCGGACTGGTCATGGAGAAGCATACCGCAGAGCTCCGGTACAACATCTCCATGAATCCGATCCCCATCTATGTCTTGTCATTTGCCGAGGCCGGCAACGTATGGAACGATGTGCAATCGACAGAACTATTCGACCTGAACAGGTCTGCGGGTCTCGGCGCGCGGATCATGATCAACCCGATCGGACTTTTAGGGTTTGATTACGGCTATGGGTTTGACGACCCGACGAAAACCGGAAGTCCGTCAGGGTGGCATTTCCACTTTCAATTCGGAAAAGGATTTTAATCCACAATTATTCTCATCCACTGTCCGGCGGCAGGCTTTCCGGACCAGTGAAATTTTTTCATGAAACAATAACGAGGGTACAGTGAAAGCTTCCACATCTACAACGGGACGAGTGCTGGCAGCGCTCATTCTTTTCATCATCATGTCGGTTGCAATTGGAAACGCACAGCAAAAGATCGGCTATGTCAATTCGGAAAAAATTTTGGCGGAACTTCCTGCGGCGAAAGAGGCAAAAGATTCGCTGGCAACGATCGTAAAGATCTGGCAGGGCGAACTGGACAGGATGTCCCACGACCTGCAGGACAAGTATGAGGATTACCAGAAGAAACAGGGTCTGTACAACGACCAGACGAAACAGGTGGAACAGAAGAAACTGATCGAAGAAGAACAGAAGATGAACGACTACAAGGCCCAAAAGTTCGGGCAGCAGGGGGAATTGACGCTGCAGCAAGAACGCCTGATGCAGCCGATCAAGGATAAAATTTTTGCCGCCATCAAACAAATTGCGGTGGAAAACAAGCTAGCGTTTGTTTTCGACAAAGCCGGCGACGTTGTCCTGCTGTACGGGGAGACAAGCGCAGACTACACATACAAAGTGATTGACCGCCTTAAACGAGGCGACAAGTAATTCCGTACTTCAAGGAAGAGGTTGAACATGAAGAAATATCTGTGCGTGATGGTCGTGTTGGCCGCGGCCGCGGTTCCAGTGTCGGCGCAAATGAAGATTGGCTACATCAATTCGGAAGCGATCATGCAGCAGCTGCCGGAAGCGCAGGATGCGCAGAAACAACTCGATGGAATCTCCGCGGACTGGCAGGCTGAGCTGACGAAGATGCAGACTGACCTTCAGCACCGGTTCGAGGACTATGACAAAAAGAAGCTGGTCATGTCCGACAAGCGGCGTGCAGAAGTGGAAAAGGAACTGCAGGACTTGGAAAAGAAGATGGTCGATTTCAGGACCTCAAAATTCGGCGCCAACGGAGACTTGTTCACGAAGCAGAACGATCTCATGAAGCCGATCCAGGACAAAATCTTCAAAGCGGTAAAAGACGTTGCCGACGAGGGAAGCTACGACTACGTGTTCGACAAGAGCAGCACAACCCTCCTGATGTACTCGAACGAGAAGAACGATCTGACGTCCAAAGTGCTCAGCAAGCTGCAGCAGAAATAATATTGCGCAAACAATCAAACGCCTCTTGATGACAGTCCGCGAGATTGCATCCCTGCTGGATGGAGATATTGTTGGAAATGCATCGCTCGAAATTGTCGGCATTGCAAAGATCGAAGAAGCGAAGGCTGGCGATCTGACCTTCCTTGCGAATCCGAAGTACGAAAAATTTCTCGAGTCCACGGCTGCTTCAGCGGTCATCGTGAGCCGCTCGTTGGATCTTGCCAGATACCAGAAACTCCCTCCATCGCTGATCCAGGTTGATGATGCATACGCATCTTTTGTTATTGTGATCGAGCACTTTTCGCCCCGCCCAGTTCTGATCCCGCAGGGAATTCATCCGACATCAATCGTCGATCCTACGGCGAAGATAGGAACGAACTGCGCCATCGGCGCCTACGTTGTGATCGGAAAAAAGTGCGTCATCGGTGACGGCACGACCGTTCACCCTGGCGTCGTCATTGGTGAAGGAGTTCATATGGGAACCGGCTGCCTTGTCTACTCGAACGTATCAATCCGCGAGTCGTGTCTCATCGGGGACAGGGTGATTATTCAGCCTGGCGCCGTTATCGGAGGCGACGGTTTTGGGTTTGCCCCGAGAAAAGACGGCTCGTATAAAAAAATTCCGCAGCTGGGGATTGTGGTGATCGAGGATGATGTTGAAGTCGGTTCCAACACATGTATCGACCGGGCAACGATGGGTGAGACTCGAATCAAGCGCGGAACAAAACTGGACAACCTTGTTCAGGTTGCGCACAACGTGACGGTCGGTGAAGATGTGGTGATGGCGGCGAATGCCGGTGTTGCCGGAAGTTCAAAGATCGGCAACAATGTTATGGTCGGCGGCGGAGTTTCGATCACCGGTCACGTAATTGTTGCAGATAAAATAAGCATCGCGGGAGGGGCCGGAGTCTCGAAGTCGCTGACGAAGGAAGGTGAAACATATTTCGGGTATCCTGCAAAAGAAGCCGGAAAAGCGCGGCGGATGGAGGGTGCACTCCGCCAACTTCCCGATTTGCTTCCTACGATCCGGGATTTGGAAAATCGGATCCTGGAACTCGAAAAAAAAATCCGGGAGATGGAAAGCAGCCGATGAGGATTTCCGATGCAATAAAGCGGATGTTTGTGCGTCCCATTATTTGGAGGATGGATGTTAGTTCAGCAGAGAACGATTAAAAAGGCTGTGGCGATGTCTGGCGTCGGCCTGCACACTGGAACCCAGTGCACCATGACGTTTAAGCCTGCGCCGGAGAATTTTGGCATCCGTTTTCGCCGCGTTGACCTGGGCGGGAAGCCCGAGATACCGGCGGACGTCGATCATGTCATCGACGTCTCGCGCGGCACGACGATTGGCATCGGCGAAGCGAAAGTCCATACCGTCGAACACGTTCTTGCTGCGATCGCCGGACTTCAAATTGACAACATCGTGATCGACCTCGAAGGGATTGAGCCTCCGATCGGCGATGGAAGCGCTAAGCCGTACGTGGACGCTCTCCTCGACGCAGGTTTCGAAACC
>Ga0265336_10000141_pt1 | contig 51077 bp, 77 predicted proteins | sample 42119metaG_FD_193583 | JGI IMG/M metagenome (GOLD analysis project Ga0265336, IMG submission 193583) | Rhizosphere microbial communities from Carex aquatilis grown in University of Washington, Seatle, WA, United States - 4-21-19 metaG | ecosystem: Host-associated > Plants > Roots > Rhizosphere...
GACGTTATTTTGAAAGGACGTGTAAGATGTTATTGGTCGAATGTGAATCACTATCCTTACCCTGCTGATACACTTTAAAATAATCTACCATTAATTTGGTAGATTCAGATATTTATCATATCTTTGTGCAGTTCATTGAAATGCTTGGATGGTGGAATTGGTAGACACAAGGGACTTAAAATCCCTCGGCTCAACAGCTATGAGGGTTCGACTCCCTTTCCGAGTACTAGGGCTTGTAGCTCAATTGGTTAGAGCATCTGACTCATAATCAGAGGGTTTGGGGTTCAAGTCCCCACGAGCCCACAACAATATAAGGTAAGTCGATAGTGGTACAAATGGCAGATCGGCACTGTCCGTAACAGGGTTCCCACGATGGAACTCGTGCCTGTTATGTAGACTACCTTTTTAGGAAATTAAATTTGGTAGATTCATTTATTTTTTCTACCTTTGTTTCAGTTCATTGATAAAGATATTCTGGTTCTGGTTCCCTCACAAGGGACGTAAGCTGGTGAGCAGTCGGGCTCATTGGTCCAACATGGCAGCGATGCTTGTAGTAGTTTAATCAAAACACGGTGCCCAAAAGCACTGGTTGGAGGTCTCGAATCCTCTCTACATAATACAAAGCTATGGAATCAGATAAGGTGCCACTGGTTAAACATACAATTTGAGCGTTGTATGGAGCGACTGGTCCTCCGTGAGCGAGGGCCTTAGCGACCAGTGGAGCTCACACCTCTTGGACCAAAAGAAGGCCAAGCCAGGTAAGGCCAGAGCACTGGACCAAATAAAAGAACAAGGCCAGCTTAAGCTGGATTAAAGATATGTTGCATGGCTGCAATAGGAGCTGGTAACTCCAAAGCGTTGGACCCCTCGAAAGAGGTGGTCCTTTTGCTTTTTATACTGGTCCTGTACACATTTGACATTTGTAAATATTATTCGTATATTTACAAATGAGTTATGATAAAACGACAAAAATATCTTGAGGCTAATAAAGTAAGAATTGCTAAACAGAAAAGGGATTATTATGATACTAATAAAACTGATATGTTATCTAACCAAAGAGAATGGCGTGAAAATAATAAAGAAAAACAAACTCAATTCAGACGAGATAAATTGAAGAACAATAATCTACATAAGATAAAATGTAGTATTAGAACATTGATAGGAAATTCATTTAGATACAAACGTATAAGAAAATCTTCAAACACTGAGTTAATTTTAGGTTGTTCATTTCCTCAGCTTAAACATCATATCGAATCTCAATTTGAGCCTTGGATGAATTGGAACAATAAAGGTTTATATAATGGTGAATTTAATTATGGATGGGATATAGATCATATTATTCCATTATCAACTGCAACAACCGAAGCTGAATTAATTCAACTTAATCATTATAGCAATCTTAGACCACTTTGTAGTTATACCAATAGAGTTATTAAACGTAACGTATAGACACATTTGTGTACATAGGTGGACCGAAGACTCATCTAAACAAAGATAATGCAACCAAGAGCCCCTAAATAAGAAAGGCAACCCTTTCGGATCGCCTTTTCTTATACTCTAAGGTTTATAGCTGTACCTTCAACTTGCCGTTGCGAGAGATGGAATCGAACCACCGACATTGCGCTCTACCACTGAGCTATCTCGCAGTATAATTTAACTACACTCACACGTACCATAATCACAGCAACAAGTACTTGACCATACTTGACAACAACTACACCAACTCATATATCCATCACACATACTACACTTAGAGTCTCCATGTCCATATCGGTAATACTTATCCTTACGTTTAGCTTTACGATTCTCCTTGCGTAGATAAGTACGCTTGAGTCGTTCAGCAATATAAGCAGAGTCTTTCGATTTTGACATTTGACAAAGATAGTAATTAATTTCTAATAAAACAAATTTGAAGTAAGGCTATTTAAGCCCTACCATTTTTTTCAATTCAGCTTTTATTTCACGAGCTTTATCACCTTTCCAAGTGGTTGCGTTTGACAAAAAGTACAACACAACACTTTTTGCCGTATCTTGGTAATACATATCCTCGATTGAGTTGAGGGTTTCCATTGCTTCCAAATAAGGCTTAGCCCCAAAGTAAAGCTTAACCCAATCCTTGCGGATTTCCTGAGCAATTTCAGATAAAGGACGATTTGTGTTTGTCATAGATAAGTTGTTTTAATTGGTTGGTGCAAATATAGATTATCTTTACCAATCTACCAAATTTATTTTTATTAATTATTTTACTGGATTATTTGCAGAATCAAAATATTTGTTTATCTTTGCCTCAACCAAATAAACAAAGCCATGAACTACTACGAAAATCAATTAAGCAACGTTAATACAAAAAGTGAATTTGCCCCTAAGATTAAAGTTAATAGTGGTGAAGGTAATGGTGAAACCAAATGGATGGATGTTAATAAAGAAAGTGCTGAGGCTTTGGTAAAATGGCTTACTGCAAATTTTATCAAATAAATTTGCAGAATCAAAATAAAATACTATCTTTGTCCCATACCAATTAATACTACTCAGTCATGGAAAAACTTGAATTTATTATCGGATTTGAATTTGGAATGCCAATCGTACATACCATTTGGATACCCAAACGACAAAAGAAAACTTATCAAAAATCTTCCAATTAATTTGGAAGTTTCAAAATTAAGTACTACATTTGCTTCACATTAATAACACAGCCATGACAAGCCAAACACCTGATAAAAGTGGAGCAATTGCTCCAGTACGTGAAGTTAAACCACAACACTAAAACCTAAAAGGTATGCCGAATAAAGGTCCCCCTAGTATATAGCGAAGGCTTAACTACTATAAAATAATTAAAGATAACTTAGACTGAATAAAAACAAAAATAACCCATCATTAATTTGGTGGGTTGTTTTATTTTACTTATCTTTGCCTTGTTGATTGAGAGATCAACGGGACGACTAGAGTCGGAAGGTATACTCCACGCTACACATATCTCAAAAATACTTGAAGATAAATTTGGTGGATTCAAATATTATATCTATATTTGTCTCACCAATCTAAACCACATAGCCATGCACATTACAATCAATACTCCAAACCAAATTTTTAAAACCATTGGTCACACTGAAAAGTTTGAGCCAGTCCTTTATTTTAAAATTGGACAACGTAAACAAGCGATTAAAGACCTCACAGACTACTTTAATGAGTTTGATAAGGTACTAGCTACTGGTATCCAATTTACCGAAAATGACTGGGAAAAATATGCTACTCAATTTGAAGAGAAAGCTAAGGTTAAAGCACTTGAAACGATTGAGCGTGTTGTAGAATTTAACAATAAATTTTTTACTTTTTTACCTGTTATTAAAAAATAATACTTATATTTGTCTCATGGATAATACACTGATAATATCACAGCACAAGTAAGAGAGAACTATGGAACTCCTGAAAAACCACACTGGAAAAATAAGGGTGGACAAGTGTTTAGTCTCAATGTAGATAGCGATGCTTTTATGTACGTTGAAAAAGAGTGTATTGAAGCGATTAAAACCCTATTGGCGAAACGCTCCAATGCTATGTGTATTTATGAATACGTTGACCATGAATTGATTTTTACGGGTATTGAAACCCTTAACGATAAAGACTTTGCTGAGGAACTGCAAAAGAATTGTGAAAAGAACTATAAACCAACATAGACACGAACTAGGACACTATGTCTATGTTAATGTCCTAGTAAAATATAAGGTAGATCGGAGTATACTTCCCGACCCAAGTCGTAACGTCATCCATTGACAAGACAAATGTAGGTAAAAGATTTCAATCTACCAAATAAAAATAACACAAAATAAATTTGGTAATTAGAATTATTTGTTTATCTTTGCCTTAACCAATTAAAACATATCTACCATGACACCATTTGAACAAGCACAAGAAGACGTTAAAAATAAAAAACTTACTACTCCAAGTGTAACAGTAGGCGCAAAGCCAATTGATTATTTTGGTTATCAACTGGCTACCCACAAATTTAACCTTAGTCTTATGGCAAAAGGAATGAAATTTAGAGGTATCAAGTTTAGCGATATTAAACACTATTACGGTCTCAAAGGTCGCTCTGCTAAAGACTGCCTAGAGCAATACGAAAAAATCATGGCAGACTACAAAGAAAAGTTTGAGAAAGCTAAAACAGAAGAATAAAAATAATCCTCCATTTATTTGGAGGTTTCATTTATTTGATTTATCTTTGCCCTATCAATTAACAACCTAAAAATACCAAGCCATGTCACGTAGCAAAAATACCATGAAAATTACCAAAGAGCAAGTTTATACCTTTGAAAGGGCTGCTCGTAGAAATGCTGATATTGAAATGGGAACTCCTCATTTTAAACACAAGGCACACAAAACCGCTAAAGACTATAACCGTCAAAAGTATAAAAAATTTGAAGACTAAAATATGTGCAATTAAATTTGCACATTCAAATTATTTGTCTATCTTTGCATCAACCAATTAACACATACCTCTTATGAAATTTGTAACCGAAAAAGAATTAGCACAAATACTATTTGAAACCAAAATAATCAAAGGTATGCCACTCTTTGCAAGTGTACTCCAATACACAAGCGCAAAGTTGGTGCAAAAAAGCCGTACCAATAAGGAAATCAAAAATCCTTATCCTAAAGCAATGAAGGTATCTAAAGTATCTATCCTTTTGAATAGCAACTACGAAGTTGCCGTAACCAATCAATTGGTACGTGAAGGGAAAGATGTTGCTGAATATCAAAAGGGCGAAAATACCATGCCCCTTATCTTTAGCGAGAATAACCAATTTATTGGTATCTTTAAAGGTGAATTTGTCCTCCAATATCGCCCAAACGATAACGTTAAACCACGTACCAAATATGTGGATAACGGTAAGATTATCGACAAAGCGAAAATCGAAGAATTTTTACCAAAGGTAAGCGAAGCAGAAAATCAAGGCACTGACCGTGAAATCCTTTGGCGCAAATTGTACCTTAAAAACGTACTTAAGTTGACACTGAACGGAGAAACATACAAGGTTATCCGTTAATAAATAAACCTCCATTTATTTGGAGGTTTCAATTCTTTTATATATCTTTGAGCCATGAAAACAGCTATAACAAATTGGACCGAATTTGAACGTGACGATCTTAATATGATCCCTACGATGGTAGCGAATGGTTTTACCCCCGAATTTAATTATAGTGATAAAAATACTGGACGAACAACGCCACAAAACCCACCACTTGATGCGGTAAAATTTGTTAAAGGAAATTTATACGTTTGGAAGTGTTATAAAAATACTGGTGGGTTTTGGCAAACGGCTGAATTGATTGACGGGCAATACTCAAATCATAAACCTGTTGATAACTTGAATGATCTTTTTAACATAAAAGATTTGGTAGTCTAAAGTAATTTACTTATATTTGTAATGTGAAAGATAAACGGATCAGTACAACTACTACCATTGACGAAATTAAACAGAACCCAAAAAACGTTATCAAATTATATCGTAGCAAATTAGGTAAAAGGTTTACCATTGAAATCGAAACCAAAAATCCTATTGCATTTACCAGTCTAATATACACAAAAGAAATTGATCGGGATGCGGATTATTTGACACTGGACACAGAGGTATTTGAATTGCTGGACTTTAACCCCTATACCACCCCTCCCCATGTACCCCTCCCCCCGTTACCCCCCTTATATACCCCCCCGTCTACCCCCTCCAATAGGGCCTATGATGATGTTCGCAAAATTTTTTTGGGAATTTTTTGACCTTTATTAAGGCCCTACCCCTTTTCAGAAAAAATTTTTCCCAGAATTTTTGGCTTAAAATATAAGAGACCTCTATTTTCAAAAAATTTTTCTGGGAAATTTTCGACCAAATTATTTGCTTCTTTATCAAATAAGCAGTATCTTTGTGAATATGAAAAATCTTATGCTGGCCATAGCCATGCTGATTAGCCTATCTTGTATGGGCCAAAGCTATTTAATGCCTCATGAATTAACTCCTTATGAAAGGAAGGTAGATTCAATCGTATTCACTAGATCACTCACTCCAATGCAGTATAAGAAGCAAAGGGACATGATGCTAACATGGATGCCATTGCATAAGATCAAGGTAACGGTAAAAACACGTGTAAACAAGGATATCATAAGCAAGATCGTTGTATCTGATGGATTAAACGACATGTTCGATAACCTAGATACTGAGGACTTCTTAAGCCTTGGTGCTTATGATGTTAGAGTTAAGTTATATGTAAGTAGAGATATAAGACTGATTGGTAGGGTTTTAATCGCTGGTATTCAAACGCAGAAGTATTTTTATTCATTTGGAATTAATTTAAAATTCTAAAGGCTTGTAAATCAGGTTAAAAACTTATTTTCAGTTATATGTAGATGTAGCCATTAAAAGCTATATTTATTAATAGGGGAATGAGTAATGAGATACAGTTATACCAAGGCATTAGAGGTAATTAAAAATTGGGCATTGAAGGAGGGTTATGAGACCATTTCCTTCAATCACAATGATATTTCTTATATTGATTGGGAGACCAAGACGCTTAATACTCCAAGGGTGATTAAGATTGAAGGGAAGTATCCTATAGAGACGAAGGTTTATTTACTGCTTCATGAATTGGGTCATCATCAATTGCGTAAGGATTGGATCAAGTTCAAGAAGACGCTTCCTATTGTGGCATTTGCCGAACACATTCATATCTTCAAGAATGTAGGTAAGTATAAGAGAAGGGTTACATATAGTGTTTCGTGTATGGAGGAGGAATTCAAGGCATGGGAAGAGGGGGCTAAACTAGCTGAAAAGCTTGGTGTTAAGATCAACATGAAGAAGTGGAATGAGTTGAAGACGAAGTGCTTGATTAGTTATATGCGTTATTACGGAGCAAAGAAGTAAATAAATTTGGTGGAGTTGAAAATCTTTTGTACCTTTGTTGTTCAAACCAATTCATTCGTATGAGTAAGTTATTAACGGAGCCACGCATTCCAAAAGCCATAAGTGAACCAAAGCCAAGAAGAAAGAAGTCACCTAAATCTGATGTGCCTGTAGAAGTCACCTTCAAGTTATTAAAGGAATCCAGCAAAAAGAGGGTTAATGAATTATTTCGTATATACAAGGAGAGTCCCTTGCATGCAAGGGTAAAGTTCTTCAATTCTGAAAAAAACATCTTTTCATTTAATAGACTAGTTGTCTTTGAATTTGGCAATGGGGAGTTTGAAATCAGTTATTTTAAGGTTAGTTTTGGTATCAGTGTTACAAATAGGATTTATTCTTCACAGAAAAAAGAATGTAGCATTACTTATAAGAAGGGAAAGTTTTATTATTTTAATCCTACTCGTAAAATGATCTTCCCATTAACCTATGGATCATTTATTAATTTCATTAGGGAAACAGAAAATGTGCATCTTAAGACCTTTAATCATAAAGGTTTTCACGAAGATGTCTTGGGAGAATTACAAGAAATATTTAACAAGTCTAGGGTTTATACTTATTTCAAGGATCGTTTTCCATGGATAAGAATGCTTAGTGAACATCCATTATCAAATAGTGTTAATTTTAATGTTCTTATATCTAAGAAGCTTTATGGTGGAAAGGATATCAACAGACATGTGATGAAGATTCCTAACAATATTGCAAAGTTGGTATTGAATAGTCAGCATCTTGATCATTTGAAAAACAATGAGCATGAGTGTCCAATCAAGCAATGGTATGAAATCCTCAAGGTCCTTGAGCATGTTGATCATTTGAGAGAGGATATGCTCAATGATCATTTATTCATTGATACTTGCAAGATGGCAAGAACGCTTGGTCGAAAGGTAAATTGCAAATGGGGACTTAAGCGATTGAAGGATGAGCATGATTCGTGGGTAATGGAAATTACCAATATCGTATTGGATTGTGAAGTTGAGTATGACTTGAAGATCAAACCTGTATTTGTTTCATTTGCTGAATTTAGCGGATACAAGCTGCTAAAGACCAATAAGGATTTGCTACGTGAGGGTATGCTTCAACATCACTGTGTTGGAACGTATATTGATCAAGTTAATAATGGCTCATGTGGTATCTATCACGTAAATGGCTATACACTTCAAGTAAAGATGGATGCAGATCACAAACTAATTAGGGAGCGACCAAAACCTGATCCAGAGAATCCAGATAAAATATTAATGACTCAAAGCAGATATGTGGATATTCCTAAACTGAGTAGCAATCAATTAAAGACTAATCAATTCAGAGGAATGTTTAATGATCCAGCACCAGTTGACTTAACATTAGAAGTTGAGATGAAGATGGTAGAATTCAGACTTAGTGGTGAATTGGATAAAGCATTATTACCACAACCTAAAGTAGAGAAACTCTTTGAAGAAGACGAAAATGAAATTGGTGATTTTGAAGAAGTATTGGATTTTTAATAAATAGAATATGCACAACGATATAGAACGATATGATTTTTGGCATCGAGAAAAAGATGCTTTTTTGAAACAAAGAGAAGAAGAAAAAGCTAATGAGGAATTGAGAAAGGTTATTTCTCAATTGGTAAAGACGAAGATATCTAAGATGAAAAAGTTTACGAACTAATTATCTATTGGTTCGTGCTTTCATTGCATCAATCTTAGCCTTGATCATCATTTGTCTTTTTTCAAATTCAGCTGCCTTTTCTGGATCAAGACTTATTTGAGATTTGCCTTTTGGTTCCATGCCAGTTTGTTGATAGGTGGACCATTCAGAATCTGAAATTCGTCTGCCTATTTTTCTTTCAAGGTCTTTCTTTTCTTTATGAAGAGATTGTTTTGGTGACATCTTCTCTTTGGCTATATCTGCTGCTTTTTCATCGTTATAGCCAGAATCACCTAGGAAGTCTAGTATTTCATTTCTAAAGATCACTAGGGCCTTATTAGCAGCATCTTCAGCTGGGCTAGCACCAACAGCTGACTTATTCTTTCCAGCTTTAACAAAGCAGTATCTAGCAATATTTTGAAAGGTCTTGCAAGTTCCAATATCACTTGGTTGGAATCTTCCACCTTCTTGATTCATATCACCACTTGCTTTGATATGCTTGGTTTTGATTTGACCATCATGTCTGAATTCAACTTGATAGAATCCATCACCTTCCATTGGAGAAATGAAATAATTATCTTGAGGGTTTGTCGTTTTGAATTCATTTGCGATTGAAGCAGCTTTAGCTATTCTGAACTTTATCTTATTTAAATCCAACTTATGACTTGGTTCATTAAGACTGGAATATGAAGCTGCTTTCATTTCTGGTTTGGGATCGTATGGTAAGTGCTTGATTGCTTCTTGCAATCTTTTCTTGATGAAGTCTTTCATATTATCCTATCCATTTAATATTTGGCAATTTGAATATCTGTCCACTAATAGCATGAAGTGCTTGGCCGATATTATTATACTGAAGCGTTTCCCAATGCAATGGAGTCTTGTTGTTATTAAGACTAACAGCATTTTTAACCAAGCCTAACTTTTTAAGCATGATGCTTGGAGTTCCCCAAGCTACACCTTGTGCTTTTAATTTACCATCGATGATAGATAGACGATAGACTTGATTTCCAAGAACGGCCATTCTAGCTGGAACGCCTTTTGTCTGATCCATTTTATTTCTATTCAATTCTGATAGATTCTTTATGGTTGTGACATAGAGTCTTTGTTCATCGCCTTCTAACTTTTCTCCTAGGATAAGAAGCACACCACCTTGTTCCCATATCTTTCCTTCATCAATTCTTTCAACAACTGACATTAGGTTATCATAGGCTTTTGCTTTATAGCTATCTAATTGGTCCATGAATGGAATTCTTCTAAGGACCTTGAAGACTAGATTTTCCAATGAGAGTTCGCCACCTTTTTCAAGTCCAGCTGTTCTCATATCATAAATCCTTTCTTTAAGCTTTTTAACCTTATCAACAACACTTTTATATTGTTTATCTCTATAATCTTGACGAATACCTCTAAGTTGATAGATGAATTTATCAGCTTTATCTTTAATGGCTGATTTATCCAATTCAAAAGCTTCACGTTTAGGTTTCTTAACCCATTTATTTTTCATTACAGAATAAACGGCTGTAGCTTGTAATTCGGCATTTAAATCTTGTACATATATTTCTACTGGATATCCAAAAACGCTAATATCATGTTCTTCATTCCAGATTGCTTTTTGTCCATAGAAATAATCTTCTAGTATCTTAGGCTCAGCTTCGAATTGTTCAAAATCCAATACGATATGTAGATCAATATCTGAGTACTTGGACCAATTATAATTGGCTAGAGAACCTGTGAAGATGATATCGGATATCTTAACTTCTTGTGGAAGATCAAGGTCTTTGATAAAGTCCTTGGCTATTTGCATTAGCTTGGCTGTAATCTTTGGATTTAATTCCTTATCGGTTGGCCAAATTTCAGGGTTAAGTGATTCTTTGATTTGGAAGCTGTTTAAGACATCTTTTGGAACGCTTATGTCTTTACTCATATTGGCTTCCATTGAATTGGCCAATTCGTCAATCTCATCCAGTTGAATGGGTGGAGTAACGTGGTTTGATTCAAAGATAAGACTTGGGTCAAGACGGTAAAAAAGCTTCATTAATGGTGATTTCTATATAAATATTTGGAAAATCGGAATAAGTTTATTACCTTTGCCTAAATAAACAACAAAACTATGAAAAAGGTATTAATGATTTTTATGTTAGCACTAGGTGCAATTATCTGTCAATCATGTAATGATGAGACTTATGAACAAAGAGCAGCTCGACTTAAAGAACAAGGTAACCTTTTACCTGAATCAACTTTTGAATACTCACCTTTAAATACTTATAAGGTAATTAAAATTGGTAATTGTGAGTATATTGCAGGGTGGGGTGGTCAAGGTAATGGTGGACCTTATTTAACACATAAGGGAGACTGTAGTAATCCGATACACAAGTTCATGAATTCTGATTCACTTAAAAAGTAATCCAATGAAGAAGCTGGTTAATATCAGACTTAAGGATGAGCCAAATGCTCGTTTGGTTGCCATGAAGAAATTCAAGGATGAATTTCATATTGGATTAGCTGAATCTAAAGATGAAGTTGATAAGTATTTAAATGCTGGTGAATTTATCATTGATAAAACACATACATGTCTTTTTGAAAATGACCCATCATATATTGCTTATCGATTACAACAAATTTTTGATTGTGAAATTGAAGGAGAGGAAGAAGATGAATACTTTCCTAAACGTAAACAAGATGAAGCAACAAAAGAAGCATTAGCTTGGTATGAGGAACAATCAGATGATATTAAGTCAAAGATTGATTTGATTGGCGTATGGAAAAATCCACAATTAATAGCAGTAGGTTAAATTAAAAACAAATAATAAATCATGGCAACTATCTTAGATAAAGAATTGACACGTGAATCTACTGTTACAGTGAATGATCGTGTGATTAAGATTACGCTTACTGAAAAGCAAACCATCTTCATGTTATTGAAGGGAATGAAGTCTGGTGGTGTTGAAATCAGCATTGAGGATTTATACAAGCAATTGAAGGGTGATGTTGAGGAATCAGACCCTGACGAAAAGAAGAGCAAGCCAGTAACCATTTCTCATGAGAACAGAGGTAAGGTTAAGGGTGATAATCCTATGATTTCACTACATGATTTGAGAACCAGATGCAATATATCTGGATTTGATTATGCTGTAACAGCAAAGCTTGATGGATTGATTAAATCGTTAATTGACGAAAATAAATAAGAGATTGTTAACTGCCGACATAATCGCCCTCCCCCAGCCCCCTCCCAATAAGAAAGGAATATATTATGAACAAATATGAAGACTGTGAATTGATTGCTGAATGGATGGGTGGAGTCGTAACTCATGTAGAGGAATACGAAGCACCACATGGCAGTCACAGTGATATTAAGATAAAGCATTGGAGACTTCCAGAAGGAATTCCTTCTGGAGATTATTATGCTAGCATTGGTCATTTCCGTTATGATAAATCATGGGATTGGTTGATGCCAGTTATTCGCAAGATCAATGGTCTTGGGAAGGAGTATAGCTTTGCCATCTTCAAGACATATGTTGCTATGAGTGTTGAGAAGTCTGGAAAGATGTATAAGGATTTTTCATTTGCACATTCTGAATACATTACTGGTGAACAAACAGATATCCAAGCTGCGTTTAAATTGGTTGTGAAATTTATTAACTGGGAAAAAGAAAGAGGAAAATAATATGAAGAATTGGGATGAATTATTTGTAACTCCTGAACTGGCAATTAAGCTTAAGGAAAAAGGATTTAATGAATGGTGTTTTGCCGTTTTTACACCTGAATTTAAATGTGTTTCACATTATGGTATTGGTGAAGAATTTACTGGTATGTGGAAAGCATCTGAATCTGATTCGTTAATACCAGCACCACTTTTTGATCAAATAGGTGCTTGGTTTAGAAAAAATCATAAGTTGAATATTTGGCTTGATTGTGATTCTAAAGAACGTTGGGTTTGGACTATCAATTTCATGACTAAAGGCGATTATATCCAATGTGATGATGAAGACAATGGAGTTGAAACGATTTGGTTTGATGATTATTATAAAGCTTATAATAATGCAATAGAAAAAGCCTTAACACTTATTTAATCATGGAAGAATTTTTTGTACCATATAACTTATCACTTAAACTTAAAGAAAAAGGATTTGTTGATGTTTGTTTGACTTATTACAAAAAAGATAAATATTTGAATAAAGAAATTGTTTGTGTAACTGGGTCCGTTTTTTGGAATCTACAAGACATTGAAGAAATTGGAGCACCACTTTATGAACAAGTACTTGCTTGGTTTAGAAAAAAACATATTCATATATGTCCATCACATAAACCTACTTCTCAAAAATATGGATTCAGTATTACTGGAAAATATCAAGATAACGAAGGTAAAATAATTGATGCTTATTTTGAAAAATTGGAATATAATGAAGCTCTTAATAAAGCTATCGAAGAAGCACTTAAATTAATATAAATTTTATTTCTTTTTTGGTGGGTGTTTACCCATTTTTTTCTTTGCTGTTTTTCTTGCAGATTTTCTAGTCTTGCGTTTTCTTTTTTTCTTATATCTCTTAACTTCAAAGATTCTTTTTTTTCCTTCTTTGATATCGATGCTATATGGTTCTTCCTTAAGAATTGATAGATCAAGGGTCCATTGATGGAGTGAGCGTTCTTTATGTATTTCAAATGATGCTATTAAGTGTTCATTGATTTGTTGAATGGACCATCCATTTACCTTGGCCAACTGAGCGAAGCATTCAGCTTGTTTTCCAATTATCATTGCTCGTCCAATATGTTTAACTTGATGACAAGTTGGACATAGGGAAATTAGACCAACCAATTTTTGGATATGATTCTCATCATCATATTCCCATATTTCATGACACTCAACGTTATGTTTATAACCTTGATCTTTTCCAGACTCTTTACATATTTCACATTTGTTATCAGCAGCTGCATAGGATATGAATCTGATCTTATCCCATTCCTTTGGCTTAACGGTTGTTCTGACATTGCTGAAGTGACAAGTGGTTGGAATAAGTTCAACGAATAATGTAGGTTTTTTGGCGTTTTTCATTAAAACAAATATAGGTTATGTTTGGTTAAAATCAAGATATTTATTATAAAAGTTATGAAAATCAAAATAACAGAAGGTCAAGCTAATCGTCTTAAACTCATAAATGAGGATGTAAGTATTATCGCAAAATTTGAAGAGTTTTGCAATGCTAAGGTTAAAGAATTGAATGCTCTATATGTTAACATTGGAATGATTTCTATTATTGAAATTATCAACAATGAAATTAGTCTTGCTAAGATAAGCAATCGTTTAGATGCGATTGATTCTGCTTTGATGGATGGTGATAGAAAAGCTTATTCTGTCATTAATGATGCTAATGAAGGCGAAAATTTAGATATAAGAATAGATAATGCACATGATCTGGTATCTCAAAAATTAAGGCCCTTACAAATGATTGTATTGGACCTAGAGAAGCTTCAAGCATTATCTACTGAACATGGTTTAAATAAGTCATTTGATGACGTAAAACCGATAGATGTTACACCTACAGAAAGTTAACCAAAGATTTGGTTATTAATATTTTTATTTGTACCTTTGTGAGTAAATACATAAACCATGAAAAATATTCTAGTTTTACTTGCAGTATTGTTATTTTTGGTATCGTGTCGTAAAGAGGTGATTTATCCAACAGATCAATTGCCATCTAATGTGCCAAGTGTTAATAGCTCACCACGAGTTAGTGCTTGGGGTAAGTTTTTGATTACTGATGCTAAGCTTTATGTTGAAGATCATGAAACAGGAATAAAAACGGTTTATAATCATTTTGGTCCTAACAAGGATACATCCAGTCTAAGATGGGGTGGAAGTGAATTTGATATTGAAACCATTATCCGCAATCAAACAACTTATTCATTTTGGAAACCAGCTGGAAGTACAGGAACTGGTTATGGTGATTTTGTTTTGAATGGTGATACCTCCAAGCATTACGCTGTTTATTATGTTGGTAGTAATACGACTATTGTTGAAGACCCAGTAAATCCACAAGAATTACTGGGTGGGTCAAGCCGACCATTTAGTGGCCAAACTATTAGTTATGCTGATAGTACAGTAGCAATTGAAATTGAGGAAATGGAAGGAAGCATTAATGGGCACAATTGTCATTATTGGACACAGTTGACTCTACAGAAAATAGAATCTTGGTAATTAATCTAAACGTAAGAAGTTATTAAGAACGAGTCTAATAGTTACATCATCACAATTAAATACTTGTTTAAGTATTTCAAATAAATTAAACATGAGTTGTGTTTGTGCTGATGGGTCACTAAGGACATAGATTGATCCATCATCTAAGACGATTGCACGTCTGAAACGCATTTTATATTTAACTCTTGAAACAGGATAATTTCGTTCAAGAAATTTAAACATCATTTTTATGTCTACATCACTATACATATTAAAAGATGCAATGATCACCAAAATCGTCAAATTCATCGATTACAGGTATGATAACAGGAATACTAGGATCAATGATTAATTCTTCATTCATGATTACTTTGCTTTGCAATAAATATTTGAAAACGTTCAATAAATCATATTTTTAAATAGAAAATGAGTAAATATGACAATTATATTTATTTGACAATTTGTGAAGTTTCATTTGAACATTTCAAAAAAACAAATTTCTCAACATATACAAATTACTGCACATCATTTAAATCATCATTACTTGATGGGAAATTATCAACATATGAAAAGAAATGTATCATACACGTTTCTGAAATGCTTGATAAGATTTATGGAATGAGTATATCAGAAACTGGTCGTTATATAAATGAATTTTTCCAATTGGAGAAGTTCAAGGTCTTTGAAAAGGTTGTTCGAACATTTAAAATGCTACCAAAGATGGGTGATTATTAATGGCCATAGATTGGTTTTATCTTAATCTCACCATTTATATGTTGTTTCTTCTTATACTCTAAGAAAGCTTTAATAACAATCTTAAGTAAATGTTCTTTCATTGGTGGACAAAATATTGACTGTACTGAATCAATTACTCTTTCAACGGCAATACTAGGACTTCTGACATTACCACATGCGTATAAGTAAATGACTTGATGGTCATCTGGATATACACGAGATAGATATTTCCAAATTAATTGGGAATCTAATAATTCAGCGTCAGACATTGATTTTTGAAAAGGTTTTATTATATTTATAAGTATAACAAAAATAAAAATAGTAGTAAAGAAAATGGCAATAGAAGTAACTGATGGAAACATCACAGAATTTTTAAATAAAAAAGGCATAAGTGTATTGGATTTTTGGGCTCCATGGTGTGGACCTTGTAAGATGCTAGGACCCATCATTGAAGAATTGGCCAACGATAATAAGTCTAATGATAATGTTAGTATTGGGAAGATCAATGTTGATGATAATGCTGAAGCAGCTGTAAATTATGGTGTTAGAGGTATTCCTACTACCATATTTTTCAAGGATGGCAAGGTTGCTGATAAAATCATTGGAGCTCATAGCAAGGCTGATTTTCAAGCGAAAATCAATGCTTTGTTATCATAATAAACGAGTCTTTTAATTCGACTCGAATATTTATAGATATGAAAAAGAAGTTAATCATAACCGAAAAACAATTACATCGTTTAAAATCAACGATCACTGAGAATGCTGTTCATTCTAGCTTGGTAAAGCAAATGAAAGAAGAATTGGATGCCAATTACGAACCAATAGAAAAATTTGTACGTGAGGGTGGAGAGTATTTTGAAAAGCCAATGGTTACGATTAAAGCAGATAATGAAGCCATTACACCAAAAGCCTTGTACGAATATATGAAGTTCAAGTATAAAACAGGTGATGAATTTACCAAACAAGTAATTAGAGATTGGATGTACGGAAATATTTCGGACAACTATCAGCTTTCGAAAAACATACCAGTTAATTAAATGACACTTAAAACCAAAATAAGAAAAGTTCTTAAGGAACATTATGGTGACTTTGACAGTGTATTGGAACATCAATATGAAACGAAGCTTACTGAAAATCTTATCATTGGTGATTTGCAAAAGAAAAAAGCTTGGGCCACATATAATCAAGTTATTTTAGAATTGAAACACTCCTTGAAGGATATGTTAAAGGTTAAAGAACTTCAATATAAACTTACTGATAATAATAATCCAAATGAAGTTATTATAGAAGTGATTGAAGATGTTAAGGGAACTACACCAGAATTGGAAAGACTATATAATAAAATTAGAAATTTTTAATGGAAAATACATTTAAGGTAAGTTATGTTACCACATTACCAAAAGAAGGTAATGCACCAAGAATTATTATTTCTGGTGATCAACCACATAAGTACAAGGTTAGCTTTTTTGAACGGCTTCCTGATCAATCAATGAATTTAATTTGCGAAGGTTTTTGTGAAGTAAATCAAACACTTATTTGCAAGAGTAATCAATGGTTTACAAATTGGGTTGTTGAAGTGCGAGATGAATCTGATAAAATGATTTATAAAAATATTTTCTCATTGGAGGATAATATCGTCCAAATAAAAATGGATGCTTGGGCTTTAGGTGACAACATTGCTTGGATGCCATATGTTGATGAATTCAGAAAAAAATACAATTGCAAGGTTGTATGTTCAACATTTTACAATGATTTGTTTATCAATGTTTATCCAGAAGTGCTTTTTGTCAAGCCAAATACCATTATTGAAAATCTTTATGCTCAATACTATATTGGAGCTAGCAATGGAAATGTAATTTATTCTCCATTGAATACAAGTGAGAATCCGCTTCAAAGAATTGCATGTGCAATTCTTGGTCTGGAGTATCGTGAGATAACTCCAGATTTAACCATTAATTACGCACATATACCACCTAGAGTGAATAGAAAATATGTTACCTTGTCAGAGTATGGAAGTTCAGATACTAAGCACTGGAAGGCTGAAAATGGATGGCAAGCTATTGTTGATTATTTGAACAACAAGGGTTATTTGGTTTTCATTATCTCAAAAGAGCCTACCAATTTAATAAATGCTGTTGATTTGACTGGTGATATTAATTTGGGAATAAGGGCCAGTGATATACTTCATGCCGATTTTCATTTGGGTATTAGTTCTGGATTGAGTTGGTTGGCTTGGGCCTTGGGAAAACATGTAGTTATGATTAGTGATGTAACCCCTAATTGGCATGAATTTCAAACCAATATTACTAGGTTAAATGCTAATGATTTAAGTAAGATAGATTATTCAGCTGAGGGTCAAACTACAATAGAAGAAGTCATCAAAAAACTAGAAGAATCGGTACTTCCAAGATATTTATAAGTAAATAACGACTTACTTAAACAATACCGATGAACGCTAATAATTTCTTATTTAAGGCTGGTCAAGGTAAAAAAACTACATTAGACAAGGCATATAACAAGCACATAAACAACATATTAGTTAGTATTGATGAAGAGGAAGAGGATCGATGGGAAACATACAGCTTAATAGTGCAAGAATTAATTAATCAAGGAAAAGGTGATTATTTCAAAGAAATCAAATATAGGATAACTGATGGTGAAAATGCAAATAGAGTAATACTAGATATCATTGAAAGAGATGCTGAAGGTATGAATAATTTTGTATGGTTTTTCAAAAGAAGAATAGAAGAGTATTTGGAAGAGGATTTTTTTAGACGATTTTATCTTTAAGCTCTTGTTTATTTGGAAAAATATCAGTACCTTTGTGAAAAAGTATAATGCAAGAGACTAGTAACATAACTGATAGATTAACCTTCCTAGCCGAACAATTTGATGTCTTCGATATTTATCAAAGCAAAACAGCTGTTGAAGAAAAGATAGCTGAATTAGTTAAGGATGGTTATACTACTTCATTAATCAAATCACATAATGATTCGAATGATGAGTCAAGTCTTGTTATTGCTATTTTATCATCAAAGATAAATGAAAAAAATCGTGTTCTGAAGAAAGTTAGTATTTCTTCTACCATATTTTCAAATATGATAGTTGCTGATCCAACAGAGAATAAGATTTATTTGCAATGGATGTTAACTGTTTTCTCTAGACAATTAAAGGATACTAGAGAGAATAGTATTGAAGCAGCTATTAGATTTGTAAGTGAAGACTTACCACAAGCAAATGTTTATCTGGTTTTATTTGAAGATAATAAGAGAAAGAAAAAGTTTAAAGAGTTATGTTTATCCAACTATAGTCTTAAACATGTTGGTGATCCTACAAACATTAATCAATACAAATCTCTTTCTCAATTATTTGATGCAGTTGATCCATTTATTGAAAGGGAACCAAGTGCTGTTGAGAGGACCATGAATAAATTTGTTACTCTTGGTCAAGCAATAATACCAGTATCTGATAGGAAGTTTGTTTTATATATTCCTAAATCAACAGCTGCAAATGTTGTTTTTGAAAAGTTTGCCAATTGGTGTACTGCAAAAGAAGGAAATGGAATGTTTAAGAGCTATACTGAAGGTCATAAAAAGCCTAATGGTAAAAACTCGGATATTTATATTATAGTTGACAAGAAGTTCTTTATTGGTGAATCAGAAGAAATGTATCAAATACACTTCGAAACTGGCCAATTAAAGGATAGAAAAAATGGTCAAAACGTTAGCATATTTGAAAGTGTGTTAAATGAAAGCGAAGGCTTATCCAATTACTTCTATGAGGAATTAATGGGAATGGCTAAGGCTTATAATAAAGGAATTGAATCAAACAAGTATTTGGATTACCTAATTCAATTTGGGTTTACTGAAAGCTTGTTTGAAATGTTTGATGAGAATGTGCCTATTTTAAGATTTATGAAAAGAGAAATACCAAAGTTACCAGATTTGAGCAGATTTAAAATGCTTGATCAGCTTATCATTTGTGATGCTAAGTTGGTTGAGTTACATCCGTCTATTGGTAGCTTAACGAAATTGGAGATGTTGGTATTATCGGATAATAAGATCAAATCATTACCAAAAGAAATAGGTGCATTGAAAAATTTAAATTTCTTGAACTTGGTCGGAAATCCGATTAAAGAATTCCCGTCTGAAATTGCCTATCTAGATAAAAGCAATGGTGGGTCGCTATACAGACTAGGAGTAAAACAAGATGAAATTGGAGCAGAAAATTATCGAAAATTAAAGAGGTTGTTACCACAAACTCAAATTGATTAACGATAAGAAGACTCCTAAACAGGGGTCTTTTTAATTAATAACAAGTTTTAAAACAAAATGAAATGGAAAAAGTAAAATGGAAAAGAGGTGATGAAGTAATTGCAGAATTGACTACAAACGCACTTACTAACACAATAGATTGCAAGCCAATCTTAGATTATTTGACAAAAATTCTTGATCATGAAATATCAAGAGGTTACAAGCTTAATGTTAGTATTGGTACTGACTCTCAAAAGGCTGGAAAACCAGGAGTTTATAAATTCGCAACCGTTATCCTTATCTCAACATATGAAGATTTGGGTGGTGGTGTCATTGTTGGTCGTGGAGGTATTGTATTACACACTATTCACTATAACCAATTCAAATTGAGAAACAAAGAACTTGTTAACGAAAGAATGGTTTACGAAGTAGGTAAATCAATTGAAATCGCTTACGAGATTGCTCCTCTATTGGATTTATACGAGATCAAGCTTGAAATCCACGCTGATATCAATCCTAACCCACAACACGAATCCAATAAGGCTTTACAACAAGCTGTTGGATACATTCTTGGTATGGGTTACGAATTCAAGATTAAGCCAGCTGCTATTTCAGCTTCATATGAAGCTGACCGTTTGTGTTAACCATTTATTTTATGTGCTGGTTTGTTATATTTATAATAAACCAAGCACATGGATAGATATGTTTTAACAACCAAAACTGGGGAAAAAATAGCACAAACCAAAGCTAATTGTTTAACTGAAGCCCAAGAATTCTTCTCAAAAATAAAACTTTTAACGATTAATCAATTGTTGGAGATATTTATAGTAGCAAGGGTTCAAAACTAGAAGATTAAGTCTATTCAAAATATTTTGGATAAATTTAATCTTTTTGTTATTTGGCCTATATTTATTATTAAGAAAAATAAGATTTTTTTTAAACCTTAAAGATATGTCAAACACAAAACCAGTAGCAAAAAAAACAGTTAAAATCAAGGAAAATGATCTTGTTGATTTAATTGATGGATTAGTTACAGAAGCAGTTGCAGTTAAAAAAACTGAATGGCTTGCTGAACAAGCAAAAAAAGATGCTGACAAATCTGCTCTTTTAGAAAGCAGACTTAGTGCTTTAGAAGCAAAATTAATCGCTAAGAAGTAATAACTATTAATCAGTAATAGCTAGGGATATTTAACTATGTTCCTAGCTATTTTATTTTCTAATCTTTCCGTTTACTTTATCATTATGACAAGTATAATTAAGCATGGAAAAAGTGATAGAGAAACTGATCAGATCGTCAGAACCATTGACTTCAAGTGTTGAACGAGATGATTTTATTTGTGCCAGTGAAAAAGCATTTGATTGCAAATTTGATGGCACATCTAAATTCTATCCTTGGGAACTACCAATCAAGTTACCATCTAAGTTTAAATTAGGTGTTATTGTTGGTTCAAGTGGTTCTGGTAAATCTACATTACTTTCTAAATTCGGTAAAGAAGAACAACCAATTTGGTCCTTAAATAAATCTATTGTTTCACATTTTGATTCTCCAGATGATGCTATTAATAAATTAGGATCAGTTGGATTGAATACAGTCCCATCTTGGTATAAATCCTATGATGTATTATCCAATGGTGAGAAGTTTAGAGCAGACTTAGCTAGGAAGCTTAAGTCAGGTGCTGTAATTGATGAATTTACATCAGTTGTAGATAGGACAGTTGCTAAGGCTGCATCTATTTCACTTTCTAGATATATTAAAAATAATGACTTGGAAAATGTTGTTATCTCTACATGTCATCATGATATTTTAGAATGGTTGGAACCAGATTGGGTTATTGATACAGATACTGGAGAATTTTTAAATGGTTTTTTTTTGTCCGACCAGAAATCATTATCAAGATATATCGCACAAAGTATGATACTTGGAGAGTGTTTAAAGACTATCATTATTTAGACGGTAATATCAACAAGGCAGCACGATGTTATATTGGGGTGTGGGAAGATGAGGTTGTAGCTTTTGGAGCGTCTATAACGCTTCCTAATGGTGCTTTGAAGAATGCTTGGCGAGGACATAGGACCGTAATTCTTCCAGATTTTCAAGGTATGGGTATTGGTGTAAGATTTTCAGATGCAATTGGCCAGCTTCACTTGGATCAAGGACATAGATACTTTTCTAGAACAGCCCATCCACGAATGATTTGGTATAGAGAGCATAGTCCGTTATGGAAACCAACAAGTAAACATAAAAAATTAAGAAAAGATATAACCCATAATAACATATTTAAAGGTCATTATGCTGATAATAAGCGTATTTGTGGTTCATTTGAATACATAGGTTCTAAGAAAATTATTTAGTTCATTTATTACATTATCTTTGTATCTGATCATTAATAATTGTATGTTATTATCTTTACAATAATTTAATTTTATTGAATCTCTTAATTGTATTTTCTTAAATTCTTTTTCACCACCAAATTTACTGCGTGGTTTAAAGTGTTGTATTCCTTGAAATTCAATACATATATTATAATCTGGTAAGTAAAAATCAAATGGTAATGGCAAAATATGTCTACAATTTGAGAATCTTTTTTGTGAAATAAAATTAATATTTTTTTTATTTAAAAATTCATTAATTATTTTCTCACCTTTTGAATCTCTACAGTGTGGACAACCATTACCAGCTAAATGATTATGTGGTGTTTGTTCAAAATTACCATGTTTTTCACAATTGATGATTATTTTATCGCCTCTACCAGTATAAACAACATTACTATAATTATATTTAGTACCATGTATTTTAATAGCTTTATTTATAAATTCACTTGAATTGCTGCTGGCTAAATTACATCTAGATATGAAACCACATTTTGAACAACCTTTTTTAGATAAATGTTTATTGTGAGATTGTTCAAATTCACCATGTATTGGACAAATGATTTTAACTTTTATTTTGCTATTAATAAACTTGGTCAAAGAATAATCATATTTATCACCATGTATTAATTTAGCTTTTTCAATAAATTGTTCAGTTGTTAATGTTCTTGGCATCTTGGTTTTAATAATAAATATCTATAAAATAGCAAAAGCATCCACGTATGGGATTTTATAGAGAACATTCACCATTATGGAAACCTACAAGTAAGAATAAAAAATTAAGATTGGATATTGATCACAAGAATGTTTTTAAGAATCATTATGCTGATAACAAACGAGTTTGTTTCAGTCATGAATATATTGGAGATATAAAATTAAAATCCTAATCGTTCACGAATCAAACGTTTAATTAATGTTTTGGTATTTTCATTAACAGATTGTTTAATACCTTTGGCCATATCAAGTGCTTTTTTGTATTCTTCATTTTTTGGATTGAAAGAGATCAGCATGTTTATAGCTTCTATTATTTGTAATCTATTTTTATGAGAACGAATTCCTTTGCCAATTATTGTATAGGAAAAACCTTCATAAATTTCTTTAGCTGATAGATTAGCTTGATCAATTTCATTAAGGTCTTCTTGATTAGGAAGTCTATATGCTGTATATGTAAAAATTTTAGGTTCTTTTTTAGTTACTTCTTCTATCGATTCATTTGCATTAGCATGTAAAGCAGCTAGGTATTTTTGAACACTACCATTAGTACAACCAACCTTGGCTCCACCATCTTTTTTATAAACACAATTTCCTTTAACTTTATAAGGCATGACGATTAATATTATTGGTAAATTTCTGGATGTAATTTTCCATACTTTCTTATTATGATTCCAGCGACAGCATTTGCTTCATTTTCAATTGGGCTACCATCTTCTCCATCTTTAAGTGCATCAACTAATCTACCTTCAATATTTTGCAAGTGATGAACCAATTCATGTGCAATGGATCGACATACATCTACAATTGCTCTATTCTTAACATATATCTTTACAAAACCATTAAGACTATAATAAGCAGTTGTTTTAAGATCAGCTGTTCTTTCGAATGCCAATGCTACTTTTACATCATCATCAATACCTAGATACTTCTTGGCAAAGTTAACAAAATCAGAAACAGTTTTGATATCTATTTCATCCTTGGTTAAAAGCCTTTCTCTAAGCAATTGTTTTATAAGTGGTTTCATACTTATAAATACCAAAAAGACCCGAAAAAATCGGGTCTTTTATTATTTAGTTTTAGGCTTTATTGTTTTAATGATGATTTCCTCTTTTTCCTTGTCAAAGGTTACGTTGATTGTTTCACCTTCTCCAATGTTGCCATTTAGAATTTCATCTGCAACTGGGTCTTCAATATAGTGTTGAATGGCTCTACCTAGAGGTCTGGCTCCATAAGCTTCATCATATCCTTGTTTTGATAAGTATTCTATTGCATCTTTGCTGACTTTAAGCTTAAAATTCATCTCAGCGATACGTTTTTCAAGGTTTTCAATTTCAAGATAGATGATTTTATGTATGTCTTCTTCAGTAAGACCTCTAAAGATAATTGCTTCATCAATACGATTAAGGAATTCTGGACGGAATTTTTTCTTAAGGGCCTTTTCAATGATTTCACGAGATTTATTTTCTTCATTTACAATACTCAATGGAGTTTGGAATCCCATATTTTTACCAAATGAGTTAACTTCTCTTACACCAATATTTGATGTAAGGATGATCAATGCATTTTTGAAGTTAACCTTACGACCTAAGCCATCAGTTAACATACCTTCATCAAGTAATTGTAACAATAAGTTGAATACATCTTCGTGTGCTTTTTCTATTTCATCAAAAAGAATAACACAGTGTGGTTTTCTTCTAACCTTTTCTGTTAATTGACCACCTTGATCATACCCCACATATCCTGGCGGTGGACCAATAAGTCTAGATACCGAGTGTTTTTCCATGTATTCAGACATATCCATTCTAATCAATGAATCTGAATCACCAAAAACATATTCAGCAAGCATTTTAGCTAGCATTGTTTTACCAACACCAGTTGGTCCCAAGAAGATAAACGAACCTACTGGTTTATTTTTATTCTTAATACCAATACGATTACGTTTGATTGCTTTAACGACTTTAGAAACAGCAGCATCTTGACCTATGATCTTACCCATAAGTTCCTTATCCATATTCATAAGACGTTTGCTTTCTTGAGTTGATATCTTTGTTAATGGAATACCAGTCATCATAGATACGACTTCTGAAATCAATTCTACACCAACTTCAGTTACCTTTTTATCCAGACTGGAAATCCATTCTTTATGTGCGATATCCAATTCATCAACTAATTTTTTCTCTTCATCTCTAAGCTTGGCAGCTTCTTCATATTTTTGTTTAAGAACTACTTCTTTTTTTCGTTCATTAATTTCAATCTTTTGTTTCTCAAGACTCTTGATATTCTCAGGTTTTTCAACACTGACATTTGTTATAGCACCAGCTTCATCCAATACATCAATTGCTTTATCTGGCATTGATCTATCCATGATATATCTTGCTGCTAATTTAACACATTCATCAATAGCTTCATCTGTATATTTAACCTTATGGTGGGCTTCATATTTTTCTTTAATGTTCATAAGGATCACCTTGGTTTCTTCAAGAGTTGGTTCTACGACAAGAACTTGTTGGAAACGTCTGGTTAATGCTCCATCTTTTTCGATATTTTCTCTGTATTCATCAAGTGTTGTTGCACCAATGATTTGGATTTCTCCACGAGATAATGCTGGCTTGAAAATATTTGATGCATCAAGTGATCCAGATGCATTACCAGCACCTACAATTGTATGTAATTCATCAATGAATAGAACAACATCTGGATTTGCTTTACACTCTTCTAGAATAGCTTTCATTCTTTCTTCAAATTGTCCACGATACTTGGTACCAGCAACAATTGATGCTAGGTCAAGAGTTAGGATTCTTTTACCAATAAGTGTTCTAGGTGCATTACCATTTTTAATGATTTGTGCTAGACCTTCAACAATGGAAGTTTTTCCAACTCCTGGTTCACCGATAAGAATCGGATTATTCTTTTTACGTCTTGATAGGATTTGTGAAACTCTTTTAATTTCAACTGATCTACCAACAACTGGGTCAATCTCTCCTTTATCTACAGCTTTGGATATATCTCTGCAAAAATTATCAAGAACAGGTGTTTTACTCTTAGGGTCAATTTGTTTTTGTTTCTTTTTAAAGGCTTCACTATCTTCACCAGTATCATTTCCATCATCACCTTCATATGCACCATTTTTGAAATCGTCTTTCATTTCTTTCATTGTTTTTTTAAATAGATTATAATTTACACCGAATGTTTCGTTTAGAATTTCGGTCACTGATGATTTTGTCAATAATATTGCCAACATGATATGTGTTGTATCTATCATTGTATCATTCATTTTTTCACACTCAGCATCCAATGCTTTCAACATCAATTTTGCTTCATCGGAAAAGGGAAGTGTTTTTCTCGACATGTTTATCATTCGAGGAGTCATATCATTTTTTCTTAGTTCATATGAAATTCTATCATATAAATCTGAAACATCAACATTCAAATTATTTAATACTTTGATACATTCATTGTCCATATCTATTAATATAGATAAGACGATATGTTCTGGTCTTACTTTAACATCATCAAAAGCTTTTGCCTCTTTCATTGAATGATTGATGATTAATTTGACCTTGGGATATATTTCTCTATTCATGGGTTTGTTGTACAAAGATACTGATTATTTTTAAAGACTACAAGCACTTGATTCTTTAGATAAATATTCGTATATTTGTACAAAAAGTAAATGATGAGCGCAAATAGAGCACCAAAATTCGGAAAAGTAGAATTACTTTTAAAATCCACGACAAATGATCCATTAAATACGACAAAAGTTGAATTCGGAGACTGTGGATTGATGATAACTGGTGATCATATCATTGTAATCATTGATGAGAAAGATGAGTTGAAGAATACGCTGACAAGTACTGGTAACATCTTCAACCTCAGAGATGTACAAGCGTATAAAACATATGCACAATAACAATAAAAAATAAATAAACAAAATGATTGTAAAAAAACAAGAAAAAAACAACAAAATCAAAGCCATGTATTCGTCATCAACGATCTGTGCATCTATCTTTGATACAGTAACGAGAGATTTGATCGTTATTTTCAATAACGGTGGACAGTATAAATATCCTAGTGTTGATCTTACAGATTATACTAGATTTGAAATTGCAGAAAGCAATGGAATTGTATTTAATACTTACATCAAAAAGAAATATACCAATTTCGAAAAGATGGATAAAATGGATGTTTCTACTATCCTTAAAGAAGTTGAAGAATTGAAAGCGGTGGATGATAAGGTTGTTGTAACTGCTAAGACAAAAGATATGTTAGAAGGAATGACATTATTAATTGCTAGTTATATTTCAACTGGAAATATCAATAAAGATTTATTAGCTAAGATTGAAGGAAAGATTGGTGCTTTTCAACAAGCTGCTTACCCAGAAGATTTTAAAACAGCTGTTGTTGCCTAATGAATAACTTAGATAAACAATATACAGATTTACTTCAAGATATCTTAGATAATGGAGTTAAAAAAGGTGATAGAACTGGAACAGGAACTATCAGTGTATTTGGAAGAACCATTAGACACAAGATGTCTGATGGTTTTCCTTTGCTCACAACCAAAAGAATGGCATGGAAAGGAATCGTAACTGAAATGTTATGGTTCTTGAGAGGAGATACCAACATAAAGTATCTTGTCGAAAACAATAATAACATTTGGACTGGTGATGCTTATAAAAATTATTTAAGCAAATTTGTTCCACCTGTTTGTCCACCTAACCTAGATGTTCAACCAGATTTCTATTCACCAATGACTAAAGAAATGTTTGTTAAATCCATATTGGAAGAATCAACAAGAGGTAATGAATTTGCTAAAAAATGGGGAGATTTGGGTCCTATTTATGGACGACAATGGAGACACTGGAGTGTGATGAATAAAGTAAATGAAATTACTGGTGAAATTTTTATTGGTAATCAGTGGATTGATCAAATAGCAATTTTAATTAACGATCTTAAAAATAATCCTAATTCAAGACGATTAATGGTTAATGCTTGGAATGTTGCTGATATTGACAAGATGGTTCTTCCTCCTTGTCATTATGGTTTCCAAGTTTATACTAGAGAATTAACATTATTAGAACGTCATTCATTATCAAATGGAAATACAGATGTTGATGAACCTAATTTAATTGATAAGTTAGATCAATTAAATATCCCTAAAAGATCAATTTCTTTAATGTGGAATCAAAGAAGTGTTGATACATTCCTTGGATTGCCGTTCAATATAGCGAGTTATGGCTTGTTATTAGAAATGTTAGCCAAAGAAGTTAATATGGTCCCAGATGAGCTTATTGGAAGCCTAGGTGATACTCATTTGTATCTTGATCATATTGAACAAGCAAAAGAACAAATAACCAGAGAACCTTTTCAATTACCAATTTTAAAAATTGATCCACATAATGTTGTTCCTAATGCAAATATAGAAACAAACCCACATTTTTGGGATTATGGAGATTTTCATATTGAAGGGTATCAATCACACACAACAATAAAAGCAAACTTATCAAACTAAAATGAAAAAACTATTAACAATTTTACTAGCAGTATCAGTCTTGATTTCTTTCGACTCATGTCAACCAAAACATGCATGTGGAAGTAAGCATCAAAAGAAGGTTAGAAACCACAGAATTAAGCATAACACAACATTTATGACTTATTAAGTAACTCAGAATTATTTCAAACTAAAGCTCCCTAAAGGAGCTTTTTTTGTGTTTCGTTAATATTTATAAGAAAACACTATTAAAATGCCAAGAATTAACGATATACACAGCATTATTGTCCCAGCACAAAGTGCTAACACATCTGCACACACATATACTGAAATTTATGGTGGATCAGCTGGTTGCACTATAAATGTTAACAACGTTTTCATCAATGTTGGTGCTACTTCTAATATTCCTATTTGGGTTAAAACAGTAAGTGGTGGAACAGGTTGTTATTTACTAGGTGATAACATCGATGTAACACAAGGTAGTCCAACGGTTTATTAATTTTTTGGCTAAAATTAGGATATTTATATTAAAATAAAAGAAGAAAAACAAACTATATTATATGAAAAAATTAATCAAAATCAGTCCAGTTGGCCTTAAAGGTAATCAAATCAATGAACGTATGAAGGAATTGATGGGGATTGCTCCAATCAATGAAAACAAAACTTCAATAGTTATTGAATTGACTAAAGTTGGACCAGATGGAAATGCTTATGCAATTGTAAGAGAAAATCATCAATGGTATATTAAAACAACAACAAAGAAAACAAACTTGGTTGCTGAAGATTTTAAATATATCGGTGGATTGATGAACAAGAATTCAGAAGCTTATCCTTCTTACGCTAAAGCAATCAAGCACTTGAATCTTAAATTTAAGAGTCTTGCTGAAGCATATGATTTCACAGGTGAAATTAATGTATTCCAAAACGACAATTTACTTGCTGAAGGTGGAGTTGCTGGTTTTGCTGAAATGACTGGTAACGGTTTTTCAGGTGAAGGTAACTTGGAAGAAAATAAACCAATGATGGAAGAAGAGGAAGTTGAATTGAGTGAAGCTGATGCTGCTGTTGATAAGATGATGGAAGAAACTGACAACACAAATGAAGTTTCAGACAAACCAAAAGATCGTGAAATTAAAGAATCTAAATTGACTATTGTAAGAGCTTTAGAAAATATGGATGCTATTATTGATAGCTTAACTGAAGGCAAGGTAAAAAAAAAAGTATACCATCTAAGATAAGCGAAGAAAAAAGATACAAGTTGAAGCTTGGAGGTTCGTCAGAACCAACACCAGAAGCTCCAGCTGCACCTATTGATACTCCACCAGCAGATGCTGGAATGGATGCAGAACCAATACCAAGTTCAGATGACAAGCCTTTTGATAAGGAACCATTTAATGCTGGTGTAGAAGCTGATGAAAATTCAGACCCAAAAAAATATATTGAACAGCTAACTGGAAAGTTAGGACAATCACTTAGAAAATATACTGAGTCACAAGGACAACCAGATTATGAGTTGGAAAAATTCTCAATAAATTCTTTATTGTCAGCAACTCATACTTCAGAAATGGATGCAAATGATCAATCTGATATTATCAAAAAAGTAAAAAGTGCTGGTAATAAAGATGATGATAATTCAGATGCTGCTGATACAGATGCTGCTGATACAGATGTTGACCCAAATAATGATGATGCTGAATCACCAGATTTAGGCGATGGTGGTAGTGAAAATGCTGGTGCTGCTAATGCAGGGGCAAGTGGAGGTGATTTCGGGGGAGATGTAAATGAGAATGATAATCTTTTCATAAAGCCTAAGAAAAACAACATGTTTCAACCAAATTCTAATGATATCCTAGATAATCACTTGAAGGAATCAGAAAAAAGTAGTATCTTTGGTAAAATAAAGACCAGATTACGAGAAACTTTTAATCAAGAAGATAACATGAATGAACCAATGATTGAACCACAGGTTATGCCAAAACCAAGCACTAAACCAGCTCCAACAAAAGTAGAACCTAACATTGCACCAAGTAGAAAAAATAAACCATTTTTACCAATGCCAAGTGTAAAGCCAGACCCAAAAGCAAGTAAATAATGAACGAACTTTTTTTAATATATGTTAATATGGTTGGAAAGAATTATGAAGGAAAATTTCTTTATGAATTTATTTTTTCCGATACCACAAAAAACATTGATGGTGATGAATGGGATACATTTCCAGCTTCTGGAAGACCAGAAGCCCCTCATGATCATTTTATAAAAAAGGTTGGTAGACTAGAATCAGAATTGAAATTGGATGTCGTTCAAAATAGTGATACGTTTGCAGTATGGGATGCAGTAGATGGTGTTATAGCTTTGGCTTGGGAAAATATAAATGCTTATGATTCTTATCCAGAAAAAAGACTCTGTTTTAAATTTGGAGATACAAATAAAGCTATTGAAGAAAAGTTATACGAGAAAGACCTAATATTGAATTATAATAAACAAAATCATGAACAATCAAAATAAAAAATTGGATGAGATCAATATGGATTATCAAACATACAAGAAAATTTCTGGTACGTTAAATCCTAAAGATAAAAAAGAGGTAACTATTACTAGTCCAAACCCAAATCAACTTTCTACTGCTGATACAGTTGCTGCATCTAAATCAATGGCTTCTGCAATGGAAGAACAAGAAGTTGCAATTCAACCACAGGACCAAGCTACAATTAAATATCTTTCTAATGTAAAGGATTCTGAGTCTGGAGAAGTTTCAAAACCATTTACCATTGGTGATAAAAGATATCAAATGGTTAGAGGTACAACACCTTCAAAAGAAATTGTTATGGGTGTTTATTGTCATGATGATCTAAATGAAAATGGTGAAAACATAATTCATCCAGTTGATCATTTCGAAGAAAACATTGCTAAGCCAATGAAAGAAAGACTTGAAATGCAAGGTCAAGATATTGGTGTAGAACTAGCACCTAAGGTGAAAGAAGGTGGCTATGATCATGCTGCTGCTGAAAGAGAACACCATGATAAAGAATCATTCATGGATTATTTAAACTTGACTGATATCGAACCAAATGCTAAACACTTTTTCGTTAATATCAAAACTGGTGCTGTTACAGCTCAATTCAAATCAACAAAAGAAATGGCTAAGTCAGGTGTCAAATTAGGTCCTGATGAAGATTATATGGATATCAAGGGATTAAAAAGATTTAGATTCGGTGATTATTTCAAACCAAATTTGAATGAAGATGATTTGACTCCAGCAGATGCTGGAACCAACATTCCAAAGCTTCAATCAGATGTAAAGAAATTAGCTAACATGATTAAAAATAAATTTAGCATTTATTTAAGTAAGCTTGACAAACCAATTGAACAAGCACAATTTCTTACAGCTATGGCAAGCGAAATTGGTGTTCCTTTGAATAAGTTGAGTACCATCATTGCTAGCTATAAAGACATAGCTAAAGATGGACAATTGGACACTCAAAATGCCCCTGGTATGAGAGCTGAATCAAAGGTAATCACAAAATCTGAATTGGAAGAAAGTCTTATTCCAAAAAAAGTAATAAAAATAGTAAAAGTTAAAGATATAAAATAATGAGCGATTACAGAAAGATAGCTGAAGAAGCTTTAAGAAAAGCAAGACTTGGAAAAAAAACCATTAATGAAAGTGTGTTATATCCAGAAGGTTTAGCTGAAAGAATGCATCCAAAATTGGAAGATGACTTGGCTAATCGTAGCCATTCATTGGGTAAACATCCAATCTTTCCAGAAGGTGATGAATCAAGCTTTGAAGAAAAGATAATGGGTGAACGTTTTAATGAAGTAACAAAGCGTTACAAAAGAGCTTATGATGTTGATAGCGTAAATAATCAAAGTGTTATGTCAGAGATGATGCCATTGGTTTATGAAACTATGGGACTAGAAGCTAAACATAAAAAAGCACTTGAAAAGATTGCAGTAGAGATGATTCGTGAAGAATATGATATGGGTGAAGATGTTGTTGAGATACATGCTGAATTAACTGATGAGATCAATATGGTTGGGACTAAAAAGAATCCTAAACCAATGAGTGTTGAAATGGAATTTAAAAATCATGATGATTTGGTTAATGCCAATGAAGAAGTTTATAAGAGAAGATTCGTAAATGCAATGATACAAGGTGCTGCTAAAAAATGCAATCACATGTTTCACATGGCTGATGATGAATTAACTGAACTTGATCCAAGACTTCCAAATAAGTATTCTAAGATGATGGCTGGAGCAGATTATGCTTATTACATTACATCTGGTTTAGAATCTGCTGTTAGTGGTGGTGTAGTTAAGGTTCAATTTCCAAGCAAATCAAATCCAAAAGCTGTGATATATGCACAAGCTATGGTATTACCAGTACTTATTCATGAATTGGTTAAAGGTGTTATGGAATTAATTTCAGCACATGGATTACCTAAGAATAAAAAAGTTGGTGAGTATGTGATAAATAAAGCAGACTTTTTAGCTGCTGAACCTTGGGATATGAGATTAGGACCAGGATTATGGTCCCGTTTCACAAACTTAATCGAACCAGACGACTTCAAATTGAAGCATCAGATTTATACTGAATTGGTATCATTGCCAGTAAGAGAATTTAATGTTAAAATGAGAGAGATCATGGCTGGAACCAAAGAAGGTAAAAAGATAATCGAGGATATTGTTAATGAAATTAAAACTGGATTAAAAGAAGATGAATTTAATGAAGCAATGAATGAAGTAAGTAAAAATTCTTCTGTTGCTCCAGAGACATCCGATGATATAAAAGGGTTTGGTTTTGATGAACTCTTTGGTGGAAAGACAGATGATGATTCTGATGAAGGATATGATTTCGAAGACTTATTTAAATAATCAATAAAAATACAAAAAGGCCCTATTAGGGCCTTTTTCATTATATAGCATATTTATAATAAAAGGATATGCTAACAACACGAGAGATATTTAAAGAGTATGCTGCATGTTTAACCAACCCAATCTACGGAATTGAGACTTATTTGGTAACATTCGATAAGACTCAAGAAGGGTTTGTACCGTTTAAATTATTTCCTAGACAAAAGGATATCATTTATGCTTATGAAAAACATAGATTTAATTTAGTTACCAAACCTAGACAAGCTGGTGTATCAACAACAACAGCTGCTTATATGGCAATTAAAGTTGCTTTTGCTGATGAAGAAAACCCAGAAGCTATTCTTATTATTGCCAACAAACAAGAATTGGCATTTGAATTCTTAGCCAAGATTAAAGACTTCTTATCACAATTACCAAGATGGGTTTGGGGTAGTGAGTATTATGGTACATCTAAGAATGAAGGTAAAACAATCTTCTTAACTGATTCTAAAAAAGAAATCAAATTACCAAATGGTAGTCGTGTTAAAGCGGTTGCTACATCTAAAGATGCGTTACGTGGTTTTACACCAACATATCTTGTTATGGATGAAGCTGCATATATCGATAATGGTGCTGAAGTATTTGGTGCTGCCTTAACAGCTCTTGGTACTGGTGGTAGAGCAACACTTATTTCTACTCCACGTGGTATGGATGCGTTATATTATAAGACATATGATCTAGCTAAGCAAAAAAAGAACGGATTTAATATCATTGAAATGAAATGGTATGAGGATTTACGTTACAATAAAGATTTAAAGTGGTATAGAAAGGATGAAGAGGCTGAAACAACTGAAGTAATTGAGGAAACTGAATTTACTTTTGATTCTTATCAAAGAAAAATAGATGATGGATGGAAACCAACATCATCTTGGTATGAAGAAATGTGTCTAGGTATGAATAATGATTCTAAAATGATAGCACAAGAACTTGATGTGTCATTTATTGGATCAGGTGGTAACGTTATTGATGAAGAATACATTGAACTGCAAAATAAAAATAACGTAAGAGAACCAGCTTTCACACATGGTGTTGAAAACGAAACATGGATTTGGGAAGAACCAAAAGAAGGTCACCAATATATCATGGGTGTTGACGTTTCTAGAGGAGATGGAGAAGACTCATCAACGATAACCATAGTTGATTTTACTACTATGGAACAAGTAATGGAGTATCAAGGTAAGATTCAACCTGATTTATTAGCTCAAATAGTAGAAGAATATGGTGAATTATACAAAGCATATACAGTAGTCGATATTACTGGTGGTATGGGTGTATCAACTGTATTGAAATTGCTGGAGTTTGATTACAAGAGACTTCATTATGACACACCTAATGGTAAGATATTATCTTCTAAACAAAGAGAAATAGCTGCTTATGGTAAGGATAATAAGATTCCAGGCTTCCATGCAACTTCTGTTCGTCTTCCAATGATTTCAAATCTTGAATTCAAGATCAGAACCAATGGAATCAAGATCAGATCAACTAGAATGACTTCAGAAATGAAGACCTTTATATACAAGAATGGCCGACCAGATCACATGGAAGGATATCATGATGATTTACTTATGGCATTGGGTATGTGTTTATGGGTTGTTGAACACTCATTTAAGAATCTAGAAAAATTAGAAAAGCAAACAAAAGCTATGTTAAGTAGTTGGGTTGTTGGTGTAAGTGCTGTACCACAAGAATCTGATTTGGACCGTGGAACTGGCTTTGTATCAAAAGAAAATAGACATAAAAAAGCAACAGCAAAGCCTAAATTTAGCCCAATTGTATCAAAAAACATGCAAGACCCAACAGGCCGATATATGTGGTTATTTAGCGGATCAAAATAAAACAAGCTTCTTGGTTGAAGGTAAAGCTTTATTTTTGACTGAAAGACACTATAATTAAGAAAAAAGACTATGGCAAATAAACCCTTAACAATATTTCAAAAACTTGGTCGAGTTATCGGCCCAGATTCTGTTAAACAAAAACAAAGACAACCACAGCCACAAAGATTCAACATTGGAAACAATGAATTACTTAAAACACCAGATAAAGGTGAATATGAAAGAGCTAAATTACAAGCTCAACAAAACAAGTATTTGGGTCAAATGTGGAAAAAGGTTGAAAATGGATTATTCCAACAATCTATTAATTATGAAACAACACGTATTGGTTCATATTCAGATTTTGAAGCAATGGAATTTTATCCAACAATTGCAGCTGCATTGGATGTAATGATGGAAGAATCAACAACACCTAACGACAAGGGTAGAATTTTAAATGTTTATTCAGAAAGTAATCGTGTCAAAGGTATACTAGAAGATTTATTTTTTAACAGACTTGACCTACATACATCATTACCTATGTGGACCAGAAATACATGTAAATATGGGGATAACTTTGTTTACTTAAACATTGATGAAAAACATGGTGTTTTAGGTGGTAAACAAATGCCTAATTATGAAATGGAACGCAGAGAAAGCGGTTTGTTTGATATGATTGCTGGAAGAGATACTACTAATCCTCAAGAAAGTACTTCTGATAAAACAAAATTTTATTGGAGAGGACGTGACGTTGAATTTAATTCATGGCAGATAGCTCACTTCCGTTTATTGGGTGATGATAGACGTTTACCATATGGTACCAGTGTATTGGAAAAGGCTAGAAGAATTTGGAAACAATTAATCTTATCTGAAGATTCCATGTTGGTTTATCGTGTAACTAGAGCACCAGAAAGACGTGTTTATAAGATTTATGTTGGTAACATTGATGATGCCGATGTAGAAGCATATGTAAATACGATTGCTGATAGATTCAAACGTATGCCAATTGTTGACTCACAAACTGGTCAAATGGATTTACGTTATAATCAATTATCAAATGATCAAGATTATTTCATTCCAGTAAGAACTGAAGATGCACCAAATCCAATTGATACATTACCAGGTGCAACAAACTTGGATCAAATTGCAGATATTGAATACTTGAGAAGCAATTTATTTACAGCATTGCGTGTACCTAAACCATTCTTGGGTTTTGATGAAACAACTGGTGATGGAAAGAATCTTGCATTACAAGATATTCGTTTCTCCCGAACAATTAATAGAATACAACAGTCTATGCTTCAAGAATTGAACAAGATTGCTATCATTCACTTATATATCTTAGGGTTTGAAGAAGATTTCGATAACTTCACTCTTACTCTTAACAACCCATCAACTCAAGCCGAAATGCTTAAGATTGAACACACACAATTGAAGGTTACACTTTATAAAGATGCTGTATCTGATGCTGGAAATGGTTTTGGTGCTATGTCTATGACACGTGCTAAGAGAGATATTCTTGGAATGTCTGATGATGATATCAAACAAGATTTACTTGAACAAAGAATGGAAAAAGCAGCAGCTGCTGAATTAATGAATTCTGCAAATGTTATTAAACATACTGGTATGTTTGATATTGTAGATAGAGTTTATGGTGATTACAAACTAGCACTTCAAGGTGGTGGTGGAGCTGGTGAAGGTGGAGATGAAGAAGAAAAAGGTGGTGGAGGCGGTGGTGGCCTAGGTGGTTCATTTGGCGGTGGTGGAGCTGGTGGTGAAGACTTGGATTTTGGAGATGAATCAGAAGCAGCTACTGAAGCTGGTGGTGAAGAAGGGGCTGCAACAGAAGAAGGTGGAGCTGAAGAAACAGCTGCTGGAACTGAAAGTGCAACTGGTGAAGAAGGTGGAACGGAAAGTGTTGCTGAGACAATCAAGAAAATTGACAAGTTATTGGTGGAAGAAAAAGCTGTTTTAAGCAAGAAATTAAACGAAAGAAATAAAAAATATACAGGAAGATTTGTTGAACGATTGGTTGAGTCAATTAAGCCAGACCCAAAACAAATCATAGAGAAGACTAAGATATACGATAAAAATATCAAGATAAACAAGGATATTGATGAGATGATCAATGGAATTGATAAAATGTTGGACGAATAATCGATTTTTACCTTAAATTGAACTATTTATTAATTAAAAGAAATCATGTCAGAATTAACACAAAATATGCAGAATTTCGGAAAGATTAAAGACTTGTTCAATTCAATATTAGTTGAGGGGATGATCACGAAAGATAAAGCCAAAAAACTAGTATTCAAAAATTATGTTGATGCAATAAATGAGAATGGTATTTTAAAAACACAATTCTTGGTTTATACAAACATAGAAAATAAAATTGAGACTGATGAGTCAAAAGCACTTCTTTTTGTAAAAGAGAATATCAATTTATTTTCAAAGTTCAAGAAAAAAGATATCATTGAAGCTAATTTAAAGTTATCAAAATCAATCCTTTTCGATAAAGAAATACAAACTGAAAACGCTGAGCTTTATGAAAATATTTCTAAGCTTATCTTCACAAGTAAGAATCCAGATACTATTGATGTAATCGTGGATGCTACGAGCAATGTGGTTAAACACATTCTTAACAACAAACCAAAAGAAATTAATGAACGTATTGATTTACCTAATAGTATGATAAGTACCATGATGGTTGATAAATACAATGAAAAATATTCAAGTTTAGATGAATCAGAAAAACAAGTTTTAAAGGTTTTAATTGATTCTAATGATGAGCAGAAGAAAAGTGTTTATTCTAGTACACTTAGAGAATGTATTGATTTGATTAATGAAAAACTTACTACTAGCGATTTAGAAGCTAAAGACAAATTATTAAGAGTGAAGGATAAATTGTTGAATGATAAACAAGATATCAATGAAGACTTCATAAAGAATATTTCTAAACTGGTTGAATTGAGGGGTAGTTTGAAAAATAATTAATCCAAAATTAAAAATGTTATGGAAAAGGTTAGTGAAAATATTTTAAAGTTAAGAGAATTAACTGAAAAAATAAGTAAAACAGATCGAGAAGATGAGTATAAGATTCTTGTCAAAAAATTAAAACAAATCGTTGATGATGGAAAGAGCCAGATACATGAATCTACTTCATCACAATCAAAGATAAATTGTTACGAAAAAATGTGTTCAATGATAACATCAATGTTAAGTACCGTAAAAATTAAATAGTTATGTCAGATGAAAAAGATAGCTGGGGAGATTACAGCAAGCTTGTTCTAAAAGAATTAGAACGTCTTAATGAAAGTCATGAAAAAATGAGGGGTGATATGGATACTAAATTCACTGAACTTAATCAAAAACTAAGTGAAGTTAAGAATATTGAACCTAAGCTTACCACTCAAGGAAATTGGATGGATAAGGTTAATGATGTTTGGTCACCTACTCAAATGAAAGAGGCTAAGGATGAGATATATAAACAAAAAACTCGTTGGGCTGCTGCCATAGCAATCATCACATTTGTACAAGTAGCAATTGGAATTGCTATAGCTGTGTGGGGTAAGGTAAGATAGGGCTTGACACATTGAATTATTTTCACTATACTTGTGTATAAATACCAGGTATTATGAAGACAGGAAAAGAATTAAAAATCAGCAACTTTAAGAATTATAATATAGTTTTTGGAAGTGTCAATAACAAGCACCCAAAAGCTGTTTATATTAATATTTCAGCTTGGGCTGAACCCAATGATGAGAATGAAATAAATTATACTAGAGTTATTAGAGATATAAATAAAAAAACCAAACAGGTATTATTTAATATCTTTGATGGGAATTTTCAAAGTGAGTTTTTAAAGGATAGAACAATCGTTGATCTTGATATACGAGAATCTGGTATACGATATGGAAAACGTAGCTTTATGAATTGTGAAATGACTTTATTTTTAAACACAGAAATACCAGTTAATTCAGAATTGATGAAGGATATGTTAGATGACATTGTTAAGTCAGTCATTTCACTGGTATTTGAGGATAATCGATCATTCAAATTCTATAAGAAAAAGAAATAAATCAATTAATTAAAGCCCTATTCATATGAATGGGGCTTTTTTATTTATCTGGTATATTTATATCTATAAGCTAACAAATTATGGATATCAATTACGAAAAGATAAAAACGTTAAAACGTGGTGAAGTTGGATTTGGTTATCTAATTGAACATGATGCTGGTTATATCAGCCCTGATGAACCAAGAAATCAAGTTTTTATCAATGAGTTAAAGAAATTAGAAACTGGGAAACTGGTAATAGTTGAACCACTTGTTGTTTATGTAATTCTACAAAAATATGGAATCTTAAATCGTAACGGAAGAGTTTATCCAGAAGCCATTTTAAAAAGACAAAACGAACTCTATCAAAGAGTAATTAGAGAAAGAGGTGCAGTTGGAGAATTGGATCACCCAGAATCATCAATCATTTCTGGTGATAGAATATCACACAATATTATTGAAACATGGTGGGAAGGTCATACTCTTATGGGTAAGATGGAAATCCTTATGAGTCCTGGTTACATTAACCTTGGAATCATATCTTGTAAGGGTGATGCTGTTGCCGATCTATTAAGACATCGAATTAAAATTGGTGTTTCTTCTAGAGGTGTTGGAAGCTTAGTTGAAGGTAAGAATGGTGAACAAATTGTACAAGATGACTTTGAAATCATTTGTTGGGATGTTGTAACTGCTCCATCAACACCAGATGCTTGGATATTCAAGAACATTGAGGATGCTAAACCATACGTTGAAGGCTTTGAGTCTAAGAAGTTGATGGTTAAGGAGAACTTAAAAGATAATTTAGATAAATTTTTACTTGATTAATTAAGAAATTTTGAAAAAAAATACTGGAATTATGGTTTTTCGTAAAATAACACATATTTATTATCAAATGAGGTAAATATCTCATTCAATTATTTATCTAATAAATAAAATAAAAGAAAAAATGGCAGAAAAAAAATCAATACTTGAAGAAGCGTTACTTGATATCAAAAATATCAACAATGCTTTAAATGCCAACACAAAAGAAATACTTCGTAGCGTTGCTAGAGAAGAAATTGATAGTGTGGTGAAAGAATCTCTTGTTAAAGAGATTTATGAAGAAGAAGATTTAGATCAACCAGAAACAGACAATTTAGGAATGGATGCTGATGCAGCTACATCTGACGTTGCTGCTACAGGTGGAGAAGAATCTCAAGAAGGTGGCTTAGATGACATCCAAGGCTCTGAAGAAGTGGCTCCAACAATGGAACCAGAAACTGGAATGAACGCTGATGCGTTAGGTGGATCAGAAATGGATATGACTACAGCATCTGATGATGACGTTATCGCAATCTACAAGAAATTGAGTGGCGAAGATGAAATCGAAATCGTTGGTGACGAAATTCACCTAAACATCTCTGAACCAGGAGAATACGTTGTTAAAGCTGCTGATGCTGAATCGGCTGTTGGAGCAGAACCAGAAATGGGAATGGACCCAACTAGCGATGTAGACTACGAAATCGAAATGGGTGATGAAGAAGGTGGTGCTGAACAAGCTCCAGCTGATTTAGTATCTGTTGATGATGAAGAAGGTGCAGGGGAAGAAGAAACTGGAGTAGATGCTGGTCAAGAACCAGAAAATGCTTCAGGAGATGAAGAAGAAAAAGGAGAAGAATTAACAGAAGCAATTCCAGTTGGTTCAGGTCAAGCTCACAGAATGCCTTACAAAGCCAAAATTGGTCAACCAAAGGGTGCTGGTGCTGATAATCTTAAAGAATCAAAATCTTCAAATTTAGTTTTAGAAACTACAAAAAAATATAATGCTTTATTAACTGAGTCTAAAAAAATGAAAGCTGAAAATGAACAATTCAGAGCAGCTTTAAAACAATTTAGAAACAAGTTGGTAGAAACAGTGGTGTTCAATTCAAATCTTACTTATGTAACGAAATTGTTTATGGAACATTCAACCACTAAAGGTGAAAAACAAAACATCATCAAGAGATTTGACGATGAAGTAAGCAGCCTTAAAGAATCACAAAAGCTTTACAAAACTATTGTTAATGAATTGGGAAATAGAAAACCAATTAATGAATCAGTAGAAAACAAAATAATCAAAGAGGTTACAACTGGTGCTTCAAAACAATTAACTGAACACACTGCGTATGTTGACCCATCAACTAAAAGAATCATGGATTTGATTAATAGAGTTGAAAAAAGACAACAATAAGAATAATAAAAATTAAAAACAAATAAAACTATGTCACATTTATTAACATCTGGACAAGTGGGTAACATCGGATTGAACCACATGAAAGCTATCCGTAAAGAAACCCAAGCAAAATGGGATTCATTAGGATTCCTTGATGGTCTTAAAGGCCACGTAAAAGAAAACATCGCTCAATTATATGAAAACCAAGCGTCTACATTATTAACTGAGTCTACAACAGCAACATCTTCTGGTTCTTTCGAAACAGTTGTGTTCCCAATTGTACGTAGAGTTTTCTCTAAATTATTAGCTAACGATATCGTATCTGTACAAGCTATGAACATGCCAATTGGTAAATTGTTCTACTTCGTTCCACAAACATCTAGCCGTGTTGACGCTGCTGGTGTTGCTGGTAGCGATTACTCTCCAGCTGCATCTACAGATGTATATGGCACAACATATTCAGCTCACACTGGATTGAATGGTGAACATAATGGAGTTGCTACTGCTGCTGCGTTGCCAGTTGCTGTAACAAAAGCTAGTACACCACTTACACAAATGCAAGCTAAAAACTTGTACGATGCATTCTACAATGATGGATTGTTCGACAATTCTAAAGGTACAATGACAATCGTTGCTATCCACTCATCTTCACTTAATGCTTACACATTAGGAAACGATGGTTCATATTCAGCAGCTGCTGGCTCTTCAACATTGCCAACTTCAACTGATGGATCAGTAAGAGAAATCATCATCGGTCTTTCTGGTTTTTCTGGCGGTGCTGGATCAAACGGAAGAGAAGTATTAACTGGTCCAGACGGTAACAACATGGATACAGAATCATTCTTAGCTTCATTGCACGTTACAACAACAAATGCAATTAAAGATCAAGATAACAACGTTATCATCGCTGCTAACAGAGAAGTTCCATTCAGATTGGTAACTCAACAATACGGTAAAGGTATCGTAACAGGTTCTGGTGCTTTAACAGACGGAACAGGTGTTTGCTACCTTGCATTAGACTTGAGACACCCAGTTGGAACAACTGCAAGTGGAACAGTTAACGCTGGAACTGCTACATATGACGGATATGTTGGTGCATCTGCAACTACAGTATCTGCTTTCACAACCACAGCTGACTTAGTGTTCGCTTGGGCTGAATACAAATCATTAGAACTTGAAACTGAATTGGGTGAAGTATCATTCAAATTGGATGAAGTTGTTGTAGCTGTAGAAGAAAGAAAATTACGTGCTACATGGTCACCAGAATTAGCGCAAGACGTTAGTGCATTCCACAACATCGATGCTGAAGCTGAATTAACAGCAATGTTATCAGAACAAGTAGCTGCCGAAATTGACCGTGAAATCCTTAGAGATTTACGTAAAGCTGCTGCATGGCAATTACGTTGGGATTACAATGGATGGAGAAGAGCTGCTACATCTGCAAACCCATACACACAAAAAGATTGGAATCAAACACTTATCACAAGAGTTAACCAAACTTCTGCTCAAATCCACAAATCAACCTTAAGAGGTGGTGCTAACTTCATCGTTGTATCTTCTGAAATCTCAGCTATCTTTGATGATTTAGAATACTTCCACGTAAGTGATGCTAACCCAGAACAAGACCAATATAACATGGGTATCGAAAGAATTGGTACATTAAGTGGACGTTACCAAGTGTACCGTGATCCTTATGCTCCAGCATACTCTGTAATCATCGGTCACAAAGGTAAATCATTATTGGATACAGGTTACATTTACGCACCATACGTGCCATTGCAACTTACACCAACAATGTATAACCCTTTCAACTTTGCTCCAGTTAAAGGTATCATGACACGTTACGCTAAGAAAGTTGTAAACAACAGATTCTACGGTCACGTAAGAGTTGACGGTGTACCAACATTCAACGTAAACGAATTAAGATAATCAATAATCTTATATAAACTCAAAAGCCTAGTCGAAAGATTAGGCTTTTTTGTTTTATTAAAATATTTATTAATATGAGTACCATAAAATTTTTACTTAGAGAAGCTTTAAATAATTTAGAACAAAATAAAGATATTTCTATCGCAAATAATATTGCTGATAGTATTATTAGTAATCTCTCTTCTCAACAGTTATCAATGTTATCCAATGAATTAAATAAAATTAAAAATATTTCTATTGATGAGAATATTTTTGAGGAAGGAAAAATAGATGCTGACACTAAATTCAAAAATGTTTTAAAAGGTATTGGTATTGATCTTGGTGTTTCTGCTATAATTATTGGAGCTATTACAGCATTTATTGAATCAAAATATGGTCAACAAGCTCATGTTACATTTAATGATATGTTAAAAATTCTACCTTTTATAAGTGGTATTTTAGTGAAAAGAGTTTATTCAAAAGTTGATAAGGAATATGGGAAATCAAAAAACGAAAAAGAATTTGATTTAGGGTCAAAAGTAAATACAGTTAATAAATGATTAAAGTAATTCTATTCCTAAGTTGTATACTTGCTGTTATTGCTGACATGATGCTTGTATGGTATGCAAAGCATGCACACTCATCAATATGGTTTTTTATCATTGCATTCTTAATCAATGCACTTGGTATCTATATTTGGCAATATAGCATGAAGGTAGGAATTGAATCATCAATGGCCATAACAACATATTGTTTACTGACAACACTTGGATGTACAGTACTGGGATACTTTATATTCGGAGAGGTCCTATCACTGGTTAATTGGATAGGTATCTTCTTATCAATAATAGCACTGATCCTGATTACAATTTAATTACTCTTCATCTTCTAGATAAGAATATCTGATTCGTAAATCATCAATATCCATATCTGAAACATATTCATGAACAACTAACCATCCACCTTCATCTAATTCATGCGCCTCTTCTTCATCACCATCGCAAATTTCTTCAAACCCACACCAACCCAATTGAATAATATGCTTAGTTACTTCATTAATGAAATCTTCATCATTCATATTAAACCCTTTTATTTGAGGAATTATCATCTGGAATTATGCATTTATTATATTCTTTAATTATCTTTCTGATTTCACGACCATAGTCAGCATCATTTGGTAAAGCTTTTTCCAATGTTACTATATCACGCATTGTTAGAAAATGCTTTTTTAATAATTCATTTTTTGGGTCCATGATTACTTTTGTTTTGGCATTCGTTCATGACATGTATGTCTATCGCCACAATTACTACAAACACAATCATTTAAATCTTTATAGTTTTCTGGATGATCTGTATCTAGAATAAAACCAGCTAATGTACTTGTATGACCTTCAGAACCACATTTAGGACATAACGCATGATTATCACGATATTCTTTTCTTAACTGTTTAGCTTTAATATCGTGTTCTAAAAAGATAGCATCACATTCTAGACATACCTTATCTGTATATCTTTCACTGAATTCATCAGCATCTTTTTTGCATATATAACATTCCATTATGCAAATATACATAAAAAAACCCATGGTATCAAGTACCATAGGTTAGTTTTATGCGTTAACTTTTATTTTTATTTTTTATGACCACAATTAGCACAGAATTTATCTGTTTTACCAAACTTAGCACTACAATTTGTACAGTATACCTTTACGTTGATATCCTCAGTTGTGTTAACCTTTTGGGATACAGGTAATAGTTTGTATTCAATTGTATGGAAAGCCCAGCTCTCAAACGATTTATTTACATATTTGAAGCTTTGATCAGAGTGACTTCCTTCTTCAACTCGTCCAGTTTCAATGCTTTTACTTTTCAAGCTTTTTGATCTAAGAGAATTTACACTTGATTTTTTAAGATCAAATGATTTGTCTGATAAGAAATCCATTGACGGACCTGAATCAGAACAATTGAAAGATGCTGAGCTTGTTAGTGTTGAATTGTTAGTTGCACCAGCTGATGTTGATAAGGTACCAGATTCATAACCAAGACTTCCACGTAAAAAGTCTTTTGGTATACCATTATAGTAATTACCAAGGCCATTTCTATAATAGATTCGTGGTGTGTGAATAGGGAAGATATATTCTTGTTTCTTTTCTTCTCTGAAGAATTCAACTTTAATATCACCATTATTTGCGATGGCTTCTTTTACTTCATCAGTATTTGATACTTCATAGGTATCAAATAAAAATTTCTTAGCCACATCCAAATAGCGATCTAGAAATACTCTTTGACCTGGATTCAATACTAAGCCACCCTGTGAAATAACAGTGTTGTTCATACTGATCTTAGCCAATACAACATCTCGTGTTGGGTTGAATAATTCAATTTGGAATTCTTGTCCTTTTTGTAGGTAATAAGTTGGCATTTCACCAGCTTTTGTGTAGAGCTTCATTCGGCTCTTGTTGACAGCTATACCAGCTGTTGGCACCGTGTTCGGTGCGAGGATTGTTTGTTTCATTTTTATTAACTTTTAATTTTTGTTATTTGTACTAATGCCTTTGTTGCCTAAACAACTCTAAACCTTTTAAGGGGTCGGAACTAATACGTTAGTTAACGCAATACAAATATACGAAACTTATTTAAATTGTCAAGTACTTTATTGAAAATTTGGTCCTTGTTCACAAATACTTGATTGAATTGCTGTCCACCAAGTGTTAGATTCATCAACCATTGAATCACCAGACATACCTTTTTGTTTAATTTCATTACCAATTAGGGTATTTTCTTGTTTCCAATTATTTAATGGTTTTTTAATACGCTCCCACATAGCTGGATTTTCTTGAGGTGTTCCAATAGCATTTACAATAAGCTGGATACCTTCTTTATAAGTAGCTACGCTCATTTTATTACAAGCAGTTTCAGTACCTTGATTCATGTTTTGTCCATCAATCATTTGTTCACGAAGTCGCTTACGGATAAAGTTTTTCATTATTGGGAATTTCTAAGTTCTACTTGACTTATTATATCGAATTGAATTGAATTCTTAAGGGTGGTTACCTCCAAGTTAGATGTAACCAATACATCTAAATAATAAGTATTTGGAAGAAGACTAGCAGTGTCCAATAAGAAATAGTAATAATTATTAGCCATCTCCACTGGTTGAAAATCGATAACGGTTAATTCACTTGTTCCTTCTGAAACATAAAGTCTATATTTAATATCACTTATAAATTGAGTCTGTTCTATTGTATATGGAATTCTAGCTGAAACCATAACCTTACGAATATCACCACGTTTTATTCTTTCCTTGTTTTGAAGGCCAGCTATTGAAACAGCCACTTTTTTAGGTAGATTATCACTATTTCCGATGTTGTAATACTCCAATGAATCTTTAACCACAAAATCAAGCGTTATATTTGGCCTAGAAACGCTGTTAATGGTAATTCCAGTCCAGACATCAGTATACATGGTAGAAACGTTTGTAAGCGTTGTAGGGACCTTTATATCGATGGAATAAACACCAAGTGTTACATGTGTAACTGCTGAAGAAGTATAAGCTGAAAATAATGCATCATTTTCATCATAAATGTTGACACTAGGAATTGAATCCAAGTTAGTTGGATTTCCAGCTAGATTAACATAAAGGTATAACTTATTTGGCTTATCCAAAAAGAAGTTATTTCGATCATCTTGAATATGGTTATTATATATAGACTCAATGAATGGTTCATAAAATGTTTGTGTGTTATTAGTGAAAAACCCTACATATTGTAATTTAGTTGTGTTCATTTGTTCAAAGCCTCTAGCATACGCTAATCCAAGACCATAGTTGGTGCTTCCAGTAAGAATGCCATTAACATAATTGGTGACATCCATTTCAATGTTCTCGTTACCCTTGTCAAAATGTTGCATGGTAACAGTAATAGCACTTGCAGAACCAGAATAAACACCTGTTCCACCAGACCAAGAAATAGCTGTTTGAGAATTGATCCAATTGGATGGACCATTGGAAAAAGCACAATCACCATTTAATGCTTCGCAAATACTATAATCATAACCAACACCATTATCCCAATCTTGATCAATTCTGAATAAGATAATATCGAAAGATGATGCTCTATCTTTACCACCCATAGTTCCATTTAACAAGTCAGTATCAAAAGATGCTGTATTGGTAAGTCTAAGAGTATGTTTAAGTTTTGTCAGATCAACAAATGTTCCACCAGTATATAAAGACCTTAATCTGGTTTCGTCAAAATGAAATAGAAATCTGCTGTATTGTTGTTCACCAATAGCACCACCATAAAACAATTCAGACACTGGATTTAAGCCAGTATTGACGTTTAAGTTGCTTACTATTGTATTGTTTTTATCAAAAAATGTGCGAACTACCATGATTTCTTTTATTATAAATATCTAAAAATCTTAATTAATTCTAATGTTTTTAGATAACATGGTTTTTTCTAAATCATCAGCTTTTGCCTTGAAAACAGCCAGTGCTTGTTTATCACCAGAAGCAGTTAAATCAGTTGCTGAATTTCCATTTCCATTATGAACATGACTAAATAACGCATCCTTCATAAGTCTTAAATACTCCAATACAAGATCACCAAATAATAATGGATGTGCTTGATCTAGGATATTGGCCAATTCTTCATCACTGATTAAATTATCTTGATTGGTAACATTGAATCTTGGACTTCCGTCTTCATGTGTGATAAGATTAATCTTATTGGCAACAATATTTGTTACGCTTCCTTTTTTAGCTTCTTGTTGATCTGTCTTGTTAACTACTACAACATCATTCTTGATTTGAATGAAAGCTTGAGTCTTAGCATTAAAGCTAAATGGATATGGATTGTTAGTGTCTGGTGTAGTCAATTCAAATTTTCCAGCTCTTAATATTATCTCATTTGTTTTTTGTGTGATATCAGTATTATATCTTCCTTGAACGGAGACATCTTGACTATCTGGGAATACACCTTTCAATTGTGAAATTTGTGTTGGACTTATTTTTGGTTCTTGTGGACCAAATGTAAATCCAGCCAATGCTGAATATTGAAATGGGTCTTTATCTAAAAGAGGTAATTGTGATATGATTGGACCGATATATAATCTATCTGCATGTTGTGAATTTTTGCTTAGTGTAAATATCCAAACAACTTCACCAACTTTTGGTTGTGAAGAAAAAGGTTTTGGTAATAAAGGAAAACACCAAGGTAATTCATTTATCTTAGTTGAATCAATTGATGTATCTGGTGTGTCACCATCACCACCAGTTGATATTGGACCTTTTATATAAACCTTGATTCGACCTAATCCAGTATCCTTAGCACCAGTTTCACTTTCTAAAAGCTTAACTACTCCATATCTTATTTGAAGATATGTGTCGTTACCTTCATATAAATTATTATATCCACTTGCTGCTTTAACGGAACTATTATCAATAAAATACATTATGCTTCTCCTTTTAATCTTTTTACCAGTATTTTATTTGCCTTATCAAAACGTTTTTCAATTTCAATCATCTTGTCATAGTCCTTAAGCATTTTTAATTTCAATGCCTCATAGTCAGCTTCCATTTGTTTTACTTCAAACAATATTTCATTGTTTGATTTGTTTTCTAAATCATTCATAATATTATCTAATTATACCATTACCACTGCCGATTTGTGTTGTTGTACCTTGAGACACAACTGGTGCTCCTAAGTTTCCAACACCAACAGTTGTCACTTTAACACCTGGATCGATTGCCACATTTACAACCGCTTCAGTTAAAAAAGCATTTATTATTTCTTCAAGCCTGATTAATTCCATTGTTTCTTCAACATTAGGACCATCAGCAAAAACACTCCCTACCTGTCTACCAGCTTCAGATTGTCTTGAAATTATTCTTGCAGCAATTGCTTTAGCAGATAACCCACTTCTAAGTCTAGCCCCACTTAAAATTAATTGTGGTGGCAAAGGAGCAATTGGTGGTTCTGGGACTGAAAAGGCAGTCAATATGGTGTTTAAAACACCACCCATTGATCCGATATTTAGTCCTGAACTAGGAATTGGTTTGTCATTTGTCGCCATTATGATAATCCTTTTATTATTCTAAGAGTTTCTTGAGGGATGCCGACAAGACTCAGTAGTTGTGTTAATTTATTTTTGCTTTTTTCAATTTCTTTTTCAGCAATAGATGCAGCAACTAATTCACTTATTCTTTTCAAAGCAATCCTTAAAAGTATTTTAACAATTTCTTCTGTTACTTTTTTAATTATATTATGAAAAAGATTCTTATTCTTTTTGATAAAATCCACACCATCATCAAATGATGCTGTTGGACCATATATGATTTTATAATTAACAATGAAGATAGCAATTACTTTAGGTGATATAATCATTCCAATAATTGACTTGATAAGGTTATTGACTATTTGTTGTATAAATTCTAATTTAACTGATTTAAGGTTAGCTTTGTTTCTAAGATTAAGGCTACTGGAATTAGCCATTTTATTTAAATTATTTGAAATGACATCTTTCTTTTGCAGTGTTGTTGTTGCACCAGTTAATTCGTCATTGAAGGTTGTTAAATTTGAAATTGGAATCGATGATGAGACATTAGTTGATAGGTTTAAAACTCTATTACCTTTTTTTCGATTAGCAGCATCCAATTGATTCTTATATGTTTCTTCATTTGTAAATGTGAAAGCATCGTCTGATATAGGATTTTTATTATCGTTATCAATCATCTTATCAACGATATTATTTATCTTAGCCTCGTTTTCCAATTGCTTTAAACTCTTTCCAATATTTGAAGAGATTGATCCATATATGGTATCAATTAATTGATTAACTATGTTCTCTGTTTTGAATAAAGTTAAACTATCAACAAAATTATTATTTAAATCAGTAAGTGTTTTTGTATTATAACTGGAATTAGCTTTGATTGTGATAGTGTTGTTTGGTGTACTACCAGTTCCCAATGAATTGAATGTGACATCAATTATATTATTCCAAGTATATGTGTTGCCATCATCTTGAATAACTCCATATAAAAATGTATTAAAGTCGCTGCTATTTGTTAATGGAGAGGTAATATCATTATATAATAATCTACCAGCTGTTGATATTGGATCAACCTTGAATTGATCTAGGAAATCAATTTTATTTACTTCAATGATGATTCCTGTTCCTGTTGATTGAATCCAAGAAGGTAAATGTGGATCAACACCACAACTGACAATATCTTTTAATTCTGTCTTAAGTGCAATCTTAACTTCACGTTCAATATCTGATAAAGAATGAGTCAGGATATCAACTACAGAACCAACCAATGCTTCATACCCTATCAATGATTTGATAAGGTCTGAAAGAAAACTGATTGAGTTTCCTCCTGTGTTGATAGAAGAGAATGACGAGCTTAGCTTTAAATTAGGTAATCCTTCAGTTAAAGTTCTTGCTGCTGCAATATTGCCAAAAATCTTCTTTTTTTTGTCTAATATTGACATGATTATTCATTTTCTGTTTCTAGATTATTATCTTTGTTTTTAAGCATTTCTCTTATTGATTTAAAGTCGCTAAGAGAAGCAGAACCCTTGCTTCTTTCTGTAATTGCTGTTTCAGCATCACCACGATTTTTGATGATATCACTTTGAAGCTTGGCCAATTCTAACTTGATTCTAATTGCAGAATCTTTGATTTTTAAAAGGCCACCTTTTTCCTTGGCAATTTTTGTAAGATCATCAACGTCTGTTGGTGTTGCACTTGTAGCTAATTCATTAATGGTCTTTTGTGCATCGTTGATTTGTAGACAAGCATCATTATAGGTTTCTTGCATAAGGCCCTCTAATGAATCTGTATTGTTGACTTTTACGTCTTGTTTCTTTTTTCTTGGCATGATTTCTATTT
>Ga0265336_10000143_pt1 | contig 50984 bp, 50 predicted proteins | sample 42119metaG_FD_193583 | JGI IMG/M metagenome (GOLD analysis project Ga0265336, IMG submission 193583) | Rhizosphere microbial communities from Carex aquatilis grown in University of Washington, Seatle, WA, United States - 4-21-19 metaG | ecosystem: Host-associated > Plants > Roots > Rhizosphere...
AGTTTTTGATTCGGTTACAGGCGAGTTGATGAATGAGCCAATGGAAAAGGCTGTCACTCAGGTTGGTAAAGCTGCATTCGTTACTTATACGCCTGGAATGAATACGGCTATTGTTTTAGCCAATCGAGCCGCAACTGCAATGCTTGATTTGCGAAACTTGCTGACTATTCAGTATCTGGATGGTAGCTGGGAATATGAAGCTATCGTCGACCAGAACGGCGAGCGACAGGATTTTGTTGGCAAGAAGTTTACCGACTATACTGCCGAGATTGCAAACGTTGCTCGGTTGGCGAAGTCGCAGCGTTCTACACTGACAAATTTCCCACGTACAGTTGCTACTTACGTGGAATCCGGTCAGGTTCCAACTATTGATACACCAAAACTTTTAACTGTTGGTATTGCTAATGGTGCGAAGTTGATTACCTTTACTAACGAGGTAAGTGAGAATGCTGAGCGTCTGGATGCAGACCAACAGGAGTTGATGCGCCAGGGTGTAGAAAATGCAATCATTATGTCTCAGCGTAGTTTTGATGAATGGGTAGAAGCGGTACTGGCCGAAGACCCGGATGATACCGATGATAATGAGCCAACGCCAGAAGAAAAGGCAACCCTTCCAGTTCCGACTGCCTTTGTATTCGAGGGTGACGAGCATAAACGAATTTACTTGGCTCAGTCAAATGGTGTTGAAGGACTTGAGACCAAAGAAGTTATGGAAGAGAACTTCATTATTAAGCCAACTGATATGTACGATGCTATCAGTTTGATTGCCAATTTGATTTGGCAGCAAGAACCAGAGTTTGTTCAGGATATCGAAGATGCAATTGACCGCGCAATTGACCGTGCATATATCAAGGAGCGCGAACAGAATGAACGGGATAGCGAGTAGCGTTATTGATCGACTGGAATTGCACTATGTAGGTAGTAATGGGGGCGGCAATTATGCTGGCCCCTGTCCTTGGTGTGGTGGCAGTGATAGATTCCAGTTCTGGCTAAATGACCAAAAAGGGGCACCGGGTTACTGGTGTCGTCAATGTAATAAGTCAGGTAACATTGCTCGACATGGCGATCCGTTGATGACAATGTTGAACCTGAACTCTGAAGGACAATTTCCGGTTTACATGGAACGAAATCATATAGAGGAGTATGTATATCAAGATTATGTTAATCCGACAGATATTATGTCTTGGTGCTCTAATCCTGTTTACTATCGGCGCATATATGAATATTTCTCAACATTCGGATTGAACAACGAGACGATTAAAAAGTACAAACTTGGCTGGGCTCCACAGCATCAGGCAATGGTTATACCTTACATCGCTCGGATTGATGAAAAAGAGTATTATGTGGGGGCCCAGTTGCGTCACACAGGAGATGTTGATCCAAAGAAGCGTTACACTTCTGTCAAGGGGTCTAAAATTTCTGGGTTTACTCACACTCAGCTTGTGTCAATTCCTAACTTTGCTCCAGGACCGGTTCTTCCATATTTATTGATATGTGAAAGCATTAAGGACGCTATACTACTCGACCAGATGGGCTATTATGCAACTGCATTTCGTCCATCCACTTATTGGTATAGCAAACTGCGTACCTGTCTTTGCAATATCAGCAATGTAGTAATCGTTCAAGACAATGATGGTCAGCGTGGTTATGAAATTGCCACAAAGTTTCAGCATGAATGTAAGCGTCAGTCTATTCGTATTGCCTGTCCAAACTACAAGCAGCCAACTGATTTGTATGCCGCAACTCGAAATTATGATTTAATTGAAAATTGGCTCGATTCAGTAGGAGTATATAAAAAGTGACAATAAATCTTGAGGCCATAAAAAGTCGTATTGAAACATCAAAACTCGTTCATGAGAATGGTGAAGACAAAGAACAATACAATTATGTTGAAGCGTATAACGATTCTATTGATGATATGTTAATGGAGATTGAAGCTGAAGAGACTGAAGCTGAGCATAACTCTTATTGGAAGTTCCGAGAAAAGTTTCCGAGTCCAAATATAGAGTTTATTCCCACAAATGTGGTTGGATTTGGGGATATGTTTAAGGATGATAGCTGTGAGCTTCGGTTTAGTTCATATGTATCTCATGAAGACGGAAATCCAGTTGTGGTCAATTGCACTATTTTTTTAGGCAATGACGATATAGATCAGTATTTCTTTAAGAGTCGCAAGGAACTTGAGGTTCTTCGTGATTGGATTACGGAGGTTTTAGGTGATGATAAAGAATAATCGTATTAGTGTTCAGTTATCGATACTTCGTAAACTTCACGATAATTATGAAAAACGCATCTATGATGCAGAACGAAACATTGAAACGCTTGGAGATTATTATGTCCTTGGCCTCTCACATGCTATGTGGGAGGTTGAGGATCGGATAAAGGCGCTAGAGAAAGAAAATGTCTTTAAAACCAAAGTTGGCTGAATTAGTTCCAGCAGGTTGGGACCCGAAACTGTATATTGAGTATCTTAAATATTTGGTTTGGTATTTTGAGAATAAATATCGTACATGGGATTGGACCAAAGAACAGGGACTGAGAGCTGCTCAAGACATAGAACAAAAAATAAAGGATATTAAAAATGAACTGGAATAAAATTTGGAAGTCAAGAAAAAATGTTTCCCCAGCTGCTCCAACTTATAGACAAGGAATAAGAGATGCTATTACCATGATAGAAGACTTGCGTGAAGGTTGGGTTTCTGGTCTCGATCCAGATGCTCAAAATGCTTGGGTATACGGAAAAAACAAAGCTCTCTATGACTGTATTCACTGGCTCGAAGACCGAGCATACGAATACGATATATTCTTGCAAGAAAATCATGATTGATCTTATCGTAGCAATTGTTTTGCTTGGGACGATAGTTGCACACTTCATCATTCAGTTTACACAAGTTGGATATAATAAGTCCGTAACCATTATCGGGAAAAATGGAGAGAAAGTCGAAACAACTGTTTATGTACCAGCAGGTCTGCTGACTACATTTCAGGTGTGGCTATTTTCTTTGCTCTCGTTAATTCTAATAGGATTAACTTTTATACAACTATGGTGAAGTATGCAAGATGCAATCGAATCAATACTGGGTGTTACGCTTAATGATTTTCAGTTAAGAATGTTAAATAGACCAATAAAAACGAAACGTGGTCTTCAATATGTGAATGATATCTATCATGACAGCTCAATGTACAACTCGATAGTGTTGGCAGAGCTGAGGGCATATTCTGAAAGGGAAAACTCCAATTTAGATATCACCGGTCTTATAGTTCTAATAAAGGGCCTAGCTTTGTAATGAACAATAGTTCAATCAAGCATCCAGCAGCAGCACCAGAACCGGGCGTCCTTAGTCCGGTTCTTGGTTCTTATATACAATACGGAGACCGTCGAAGTCTCTATTCGGATACAACGCTAAGCATTACGCCAGGAGAAATCAAAGATCCGTTTCTTTCGGCAATGCTTGGCGCAATTCAAGATCTCGCCATGCAGTCTGCGCCTCTCGATGTAATCTCGGTATCTTCTTATTTATGTCAAAATTACTCTGGTTCTATGCCAGATTACATTAAAGAAGTGCAGCATGTAACAGATTTGGTTACTGCAGTAGTAATGACTAGCTTTAGCATTAATAATCCCGACCAATTACATCGGGCCGAATCTGTAGTTAAGCAGATGATGCTATCGGAAATGCTAAAGCAGATACCGGAAGTGTTGGATCAGAGCAATAAAGATGCCGATCCACCTGCAGTAACATTACAAAAAGTTAGAGAGTTAATAGATACAGCGTCCAGTAAAACTTGGAATACTGAAACTATTATTATCTCTGATGAAAATCTTCCACAGCAAATCGCTTCTCTTCAGGAAAGACTTGAGTCTAATATAGGCAAGCCAGTTATTCGGCTGGCTCAGGCATGGTGGGGTAAATGGTTAGTAAGTAGTATTGAACGTGGACAACTTGTAGTCTTTGCCGGTGAGACATCGGTCGGTAAATCGTCGTTGATGCATCAGTGGGCAGAAGAAGAAGCGTCTCGTATTCCAGTATTGTTTATCCATCTTGAAGATGGACCAGACATGGTGCTTACTCGTGCTGCTTCTCGTCAGTCTCCCAAAGATAAGTATTCGTCTATTGAGATGATTACTCGCGGCGATAAGTTTAATGCACTGGAAAATTACACTCAGCTTAGAAAGAAATGGCGTGAACGGGGCGGCGGAATAACTTATATCTATAAGCCTGCACCGCTTCCAAGTGAAGTACTTACCGAGATATCTCAGGCTTGTGAACGAGCTAGAGTTCAAGGTCGACCATATCAGATGATATTCTTTGACTATCTGCAGAAGGTCCAAGTAGATGCAGAAACTGGCAAGGGAAGTAATCGTACTAACACGATTGATAGTTTCGTCGATCACTGTAGGGCTTTGGCCGAAGCCTATAATGCTGTATTTGTTCTAGGTTCTCAGGTTACAGTTGACCAGGAAAAGAATGTATCCATTCGTGATAGTAAGTCGACCGCCCAGAAGTCTCAGCTACTTTGCTATTATGAACGCTCTACATTAGGTGCAGGTTCAAGCGAGTTCGGTGAATCAAGTTCTGGCAAGAAAATTTCTTTGGCCGAAGAAGGCCAGAAGTCTGGCTATGGGATTCTTAGAGTAAGCAAGCAATCTAACGGTGGAACTGGTATAATTAAGCCACTTTTATTCGATCAGACTCGCTTCGCAGCTTATCATCCACGCTATCTGAAGGAAACGTCAATCCATCCAGAACTGATTGATGCTATACCGCGTATTACTCGTATCGATGAAACTCGTATCAAAGAAATTCTTGAGCGAGAAGAAGCAGTTAATCAATGGTTAATGTCTAACGCAATAAGGGAAAGATGATGGAGTTAAAAGATTTGGTTGGTGTACATATTCTGACTGGTGTCGATACAAGGAATATTCCAATTGAAGATGGCGACAGCAGCAAGTATTTTGGTGTAGAAAATAGCGCCACTATAAATTTTGTATTAGACGACACTATGTATACAGTTATTGAAGATCCAGAAGATGGCTATCGTAGTTCAATGAAAGAAATCATCGTCTCTACTGGCACTATCGATAATTCGTTTCAACCTGTTGCTGTTTTTGCAGTTATGCGTTTTAGCAATTATAGAAATAGTTGCGAAATTCTGGATATTTATGACCTCAAGAGCGGAAAGTTAATTTTGTCTGCAGGAACTGATCGCTCAGATGACTACTATCCGACTTTTGTATATGGCTGGACACCAGAGAATATGTGGATTAATAAGGATAAAGAATGATGTATGCCCTTAAAACTCAGAAGTACTTTCGTGTAAGTGACAGCACAATAGATACCTTTCTGTTTACAACTTTTGATGAGGTAAAAGAAGTTTTTGATAAAATGTTTGCTGTGGCTAACAAAGTAAAAGAAGTAAAGACTACTCTTCATAGTCCTTCTTTGTTCAAGATGGAGTGGGAAGGACAAGACTGGAATCTGTATTCTGCAAAAGTATGGTTCCGAGAAGAAATTGTGTCTTATCCTAAAGATGTAATTGACAACTTTATTGAAGATTTTGATTTATACAGTGAGGAAGAAGATGAGTCTGCCGACTCCACAGATTGACAAGGACCGATTGAATTTACGGAAGATGGTATTCAAAAATTGGCGGCAGCGACTTGGAATGAGAACCATGAGCGTATGTCCAGTATGCGATAAGCAACTGGAATTCAAAGATTGTGTAACTCATGAACTCATCAGCCGCGGAGAACTTGGAGGAGGCAATGGTAAAACATTGCCCTTCTTGTTCTTTATACCAGTTCATTCGTGGTGTAATGTAGGTGGTGGTCCACCAGACCAGCCGCATCCTGATACGCCACAGGGAAAAGTAAAGATATACAAAGCGATGATTAACGTATTTGGTAAAGATATTATGAACCTTTCTCTTGAAGCTTTTAAAGAGATGTATCCACGCAACTGGGAACGCTTTCTTGCGTTCACTGCCGATGAAGTAAGTTATAATAGTGACACAAATAGGGAGTTTGATAATGAATAAACCGACACTCGCAGCGCTTAAGCGTAACAACGAATTGCCAAAGAAGCTTTTCGTTTTGTTGGCCGGTCAGAATGGCTCTGGTAAAACGATCACTTCAATGAAGATGATGGCAAAGGCTGTTGGCCCTGAAGGTAAGATTGCAGTCATTGATACTTTGTCTCAGGCGCATTTGCATTTAGCGGCAATGGATAATCCAGGGCAGTTCGATATCTTCCCAATGGTTCAACCGGACGAACTATCTCCGTCTCAGTGGCTTGATATGGCTAAGCAGCTTATTGCTGTTGGTAACGAAGAAGGAGAAACACCCTATGCCGGTGTAATCATTGATACTATCTCTGAGCACTGGGGGAGTACTCTGGACACTATCGCCAAGCTTCCGTCTTCTAAACGCATGGATGGCTGGAATGATATCACGCCAATTTATGAGAAGTTTTTTGTTCTTCTCAAAAGCGCTCAATTTCATGTAATCTTAAATGCTCAGGTTGAATATCGTTTGAAGATTACTCCGGGTAAGGATGGCGCTAAACAGGAAGTAGTACAGGTCAAGAAGCAGATTCAGCGCCTTAATCGTAGTAATCCTAATCAGTATGTCAATATGGTTATGACTATTGATTGGCGTCCACCCAAGGGAACCAATATCTTTGTTAATAAATCTGCTTGCAGTGTTCCAGTAATCCCCGGCGATAAAGATCGTTTTGCCATGCTCCGTGAAAAAGCGAATTACTATATTGCGAATGATGAACAACTTAGTATGTTCGTCGACCGCTACGCAGAATGGGTTAATGGAGGTACAAATGCAAATCGGCCTAGCTAATATGATAGGCTGGCTGAGTCCGGGTGGTGAATTCTATCACCCGGATAACAATGGCCGGTATATTCACTTTCCGGTTGCCGAGGAAATTGTTCAAGATGTTCTTGGTTATAATTTAGTTGGTCTAATATTAGATGCTGAAAAGGAAGAAGGTCTGCTTTACGCAAACTCAGTTCCCGCTAATTTTCCAGAGCGTATAACTAACCTTCTTCTTGATCACGGGTTTCTTCGGGTTGATATTAACGTTATTAATTATCACGATTATCCAACATTTCAACAATTAGTAGCACTTCGTAAGATGATTGAGATGGAACCACTGCCATATTTCGATGGATTAGATCGTGATGTTATCGAAGCTTTTATAGAAGACGAGATGGATAATGCCACCTAAAAAGAAAACATCAACTAGTTCCAAATTAGTAAAGGCCAATAAGCTTTCGGGCTCTGGTCCTTTCTTTGAAATACAAGGAACGATTGCTCTCAATGCCATCTTAGGAGGTGGCTTTACTTTTCAGCAGCAAGTTTCAGTTTGTGGCGGAGAGAATGTTGGTAAGACGTCTGGTATTCTTGCGTCATGTACTCGCGATGTGATTAATCGCTACGATAAAGATGTATTGTGGATTGCAAGTGAACCGGATAGTTTTCCACTTGGGTTATTCAATGACTATGAACAGAGTCGTGTTGTAACAATGGGCGTTGATACCGGTACTGTTGTAATGGAAGAAATGATTGGTGCCATTGATGAGTTCTATGCTGATCCAGATATTCATCCAGGTCTTATTGTAGTAGACAGTTATAGTAATCTTGAGACAGAGAATACATTTCAAGCAGTTCCGGGCGCAGCTATGATTGCATCGCCAGCCAAGATGTGGTCTTCTATCTCAGGTAAAATTGCATCTGGTCGCGCTAAACATGCAACTGGTATGCTTATTACTATCCAAAAGAGAGCTATTATTGGCTGGCACGCTCCGGGTACGCCAAACTATGATTATCCAGTTCCATATAAACTTGGTCACAATAGCTCTCGAAAGATCGTTCTTAGTAAGGGAAAACCGATTACTGGCGATGAAGATAAAGTGATTGGACAATGGGTCAATGTCAAGGTTGCAAAAGATCGTTTGTTTCCATCTGGTGCTACTGCAATGTTTCCATTAATTAATGGTCGACCAGACGAAGCATATGAAGCAATGACATTGGCGATTGAAAAGGATATAATTCATAAATCCGGCTCTTGGTTCAAGTTAGATAGTGGCGAAACACTTCAAGGTACTTGGCCATTGTATAAATTCTTGCAAGAACGCCGAGATATACTAAGTGTTATAGTTAATGATATCAAGAAAGGGCTGGGAACTGGTGTCGGATCATTCATTGCCGAAACAGACGGAACCGTTGCTGACGACGAAACCGTTGGAGAGTTTGACTGAGTTTGAACAATTAGAGCGTATATTCGAAGTTGATGATATATATGAACTCCCAAAAAAGATCAGAGGGGTTAGCAGTCGAAAAGCTCATCGAGCTAAGAAGCGTTCTAAGAATAAGTCTAAATCTATGGCTTTGCCATATGTAAAAGAAAAAGAGGTTGAAAATGAAACTGAACGGAATATCTGAAATGATTGATGATGGAGAAACCTTTGTTCTTCATCCAAACGATACAAATGAAAAGTTTGTTTTAGTTACTAAGAGTGAAGACTACGGTTTTATATTTGAAGTTGGTTCTGAAACAATGTCCAACGACAATGAAGATTCTGTTCGTAAGTTGGCTCATTGGCTTTTGGAATCTATAGGCGACAAGGTGCCAGAACCCATCACGCGAACTGCACCTCCGATTCAACGTCAGAAAAATCATCCAGATATTGAATTCAAAGATAACTGGGACGATGAATTGAGAATCAATAAGATTTACGATTCTGTGTATATGGAATCTGAAGAAGGGGATACACTGGCTATTCTTGAATTCTCTTTTGATCGCTTTAAGGAAATCGTAAAAGAACTGGAAAAGTGGGCATAATGATTGACGCTTCAGTAACAGTCGGTCAATTCTGGGAAATACTAACTGTAAAATCAGAACAGATGAGACCGGTAGATATATGGATTGCAAAACCAATCGAAAAAAGTAAACTGGAAGAATACGAGATAAGTTTATGGGAATTTGGAGAAGTCAATCGAAGCACTCTTGTGTTTACCCGTGAAGAAATGCTTCAGTTTATCGATAAATTGAAGGAGTTTGTAGGGTGAAGGTATTTCTCCGACACGCATTTGAACAAATGTTCGTTATACTAGTAAGTATTGCGGCATTTGTTCACTCCACCTGGACCATCGGAACATTCTTCAGTGGCGTTGAACCTAACGCCACTTTAGACTTGGTTCGTTGGTTAGAGTGGGTTGGACCTGCTGGCTTTATTGCTTTTGCTCTTGATATCGGTCAGATTAGAACTGCATTTGAGATACGTGCCGGTTCTCGTACAAAGCTTAAATACTTTACGTTCTTTGTGTTCGCTTTGTTTACTTACTATCTGCAGTTTGTATATCTGGCTTATCACTTTCCATCAGTGAGTTTGAGTGAAGGCATTCCAGCGGACTGGGCACCGTTAATTACTGGTGTTGCTCATCTGTGTATCTTTGTGCTTCCGGCGCTACTTCCAGCAACGACAGTTCTTTATACTTTCTCTCATGACAACCATGATAGAAAAGCAGACGAACCAGTTGTTAAAGAAATTATTAAGGAAGTTAGTCCAGTAATTCTTTCGCCGGTAATTGAACCTGTAAATTCAGTTACCCTTGATGCAGCAAAGAGTGATATAATACCTTTGTTGCCGACGCAAGTAATAGCAAGTGCTGCGGCTGTTGTACCGGTTGTTTCTGGTCCAGTTCCTGAGATCGAAGAAGAGGACCTTTCTCAAGAATTAGATTATCGGTTTGATGAAGCGTCTGGAACATATTCGTGGCAGTGTCCTACTTGTAAACAGCAGCTTGGTTACAAGCGGCTTGGTGTTCTAAAAAGGAATGTTAAGATGCATATGAAGAATCATAAGGAGAGCGCATCAACCTAAATAAATAATAAAGGAATGCGCTATGTTACTGTTAGTAATTAGAAATTTAACCATCGTTGGACTGCTTTTCATTCTTGCTCGTTATGTTTGGGCACTTAAAATAAATGGTATAAAAAATAATTTTGAGAATGCTCTAGCGGTCATACCAAAGTACAGCACCTTTTATGGTGTGTCGGAAGTTCAAGATTAGTTGTGGGCCGGAATAACCGGCCCTTTTTCTTTAGGAGAAACAAATGGTACAAGAAATTATCAATGCATTGTGGTCTGAATATAAGGATTTATTGGAACGGGCTAATTCCAAAAACTGCACAAATTCGGAACGGGCCAATTACGAAATGCTGGCTCGCGGTATAATGATTAGCATAATGACTATTGGAAGGTTACATCCAGGCTTTGTAACTGCTGAAACGATAATGAATACATTCAATGAGGATTGGCGATGACACAACAAATGCATCAGTTGAACAGTTATACGGACCTTGCCGAGTTCTTTCAAGCCCTAAAAAATGAAGGGTCTATTGTCGTAACTAGAAACATTATGAATTCTTATGTTTCGGGATATGAGTCAACGGTTCGAGACATTACATTTACCGTTACTATCTATTCTCCTCCTCCACCAAAGCCTCCACCTAACGATGGAATTATTCTTCAGAATTATCTTAATTCTATTATTGATGGAGAAGATAAGGGATGGGAAGATGGAGATTATAATGACTAAGACTGAAAAACTGTTACAGGAAATTGACAGAGTTTATCCTGATGGTACAATATCAGCCAACGAACGTATACTGAAACTTCGTCTTATGAAGTTAGCGGTCGAGCTTGGGGAAGTCGAAGATCTTCTTCGGTTGCTTAGAGAGGTAACAAATGTTAAATAAACAGCAGTGGCAGGAAGCAATTGATGCTTTAACTAATACATGGAATTCTTTGGATGAACCATCAGAACCATTCGAGAGTGGATTTCTATTATGCATTAGTATTCTTAATCAGAATATGGAAGCTGCGCCGGGTAGTGATTTCAATATTGGAATGATACAAAATAAGACACATTGGGACCAAGATCGTTTTAATGCCAACGATGGACGTTGGTGGAAGGACTAACATCATGGATTATGCAGTTGTAGCCGTTGCGTTTACTGTTATTGTAGCTGTAGGAATTGCTTGGACCTATGCAATTCTCCCGAAGTCCTGGAAAAACAAGATTGACAAGGTGGTCAATGGGTTCTTTCTTTGAATATAAACATAAAGACGGTAGTTCGATATACCTTGGTCATCGTAGCAACAACCAAATAGAATTTGATGCTTATAATTCTAACGGAGAAGAAGGAGCATCGTTTCGTCTTAACAAAGAAGATATGCTGCAGTTGCTTTATGACTTACAGCAATCTCTCGCAATACCAAGACCTAAGTATGAAACTGGGACGGCAGTAGTTGTCAAAGGAATGGAAGAGTTTGGCACTTTTACCATCATCGATTATGATTATGAATCTGGACTCTATTCGTGTTATCAGCAGATAAACCGAATAGCATTTCCAACTAGATTTATGTTCAACAAACTAGCATGTAGAGAATCTCACATAGAACTTCTGTCAATATATGAGGAAAAGAAATGAGTACTTTTAATTTAGGTATTCGTCCGATTGAACGAATTATGAAACATCCTAATGCTGATAGCCTAGAGCTGGTAAAGCTCAAGGGTCTCGATTGGCAGTTTGTAACCCAGATTGGTCTTTATAAGGAAGGAGATTTAGTTATCTTCTTTCCAGTCGATACCATTATGAGCGAAGAGCTTATTAAAGATTTCGACTTGGTTGGTAAACTGGGTGGAACAGAACACAATCGTGTAAAAACTATTCGTCTGCGCGGCGAATATTCTCAGGGTCTTATTGCTCCACTTCGTCGTTACTTTGTAGAAGGCGAACAGGTTCCGACTAATCTTGCTGAATACTTTGGTGTATCGAAATATGAAGAACCGCCAGTATTTAGTAAGGCTGGCAATCTTCATGCCTTGCCACAGGGCGTTGAGGTTTACGATATTGAAGGTGCTCAGAACTATCCAGAAGTAATTGAGGCGCTTATGGACCAGCCAGTCTATATTACTGAAAAACTGGAAGGCTCCAACTGGGGATTGTATATGGATAACACTGGCAAAGAAGTAATCTTTCAGCGCCGTTACGCCATAGACAATATAACTGGCGAGACTCATGCGTGGAGAACCGTTGCCAAAGAGCAAGGGTTGTTCGAACTTGCCAGAAACCTTCTTTCCCAAAAAGAAGATTCGATTATTCTTCGTGGCGAAATCTGTGGTCCTGGTATTCAGGGCAATATATATAAACTTAAAGAAGTGCAGATATTCTTGTTTGACGTTCAGATAAATGGACAATACGTTGACACGAAGAAATTCTTAGAAATTACAACGAATGAAACAAGAGTGCCAACTATTGCTATCGCCAATACACTTCGAGAATTTCTTGGCAAACAGAACAAGTCTCTTCTCGAATTCTCAAATGGTCGCAGTCTTTTGCATGATACTAAGCGAGAAGGTGTAGTAATTAAGCCGATGACTGAACAATATCATCCATCAATTGGTCGACTATTTATTAAGCAACGTAGTCCTGAATATCTATTAAAGGCAGATACCTAATGAGTACAAGAATTCCGTGGACTGATGACGATAGACTTGAAATTGGAATCGATGATGACTTAGAGCAGGCAATCATACACAACTTAGATTCGTTTAACAACTTTGATCTCAAGCGCTTTATGAAAGTTGTTGCAGTGGTCGAAGGAGAGAATGAAGGACCGGATTGGTCCTGGCTTATTCAAGTCAGGCCAGATAGTAATGTTACCGGCTATACCAGAGAAAATGGAATGGTTCCGTGGGATAGATCTGTAGGCCGAATTTCTGCATACGAAGATCGATTCTTTATAATAGTTCGTGGTTCATGCGACTATACTGGCTGGGACTGTCAGAGCTGGTGTCGTGTAGTTCATGAAGAATGGTCTACTCCGCTACGAATGGCGGCCTATGAACTAACTGATTATGATTGGTTTAATGATATGAACAAAGATACTTCTGATAATTCTAATTATTGTTCTGGAGAAGATCGATTCTTATGTATGCTCGACCAGATAGCTATAGGACAAAAAGCTGATACATGGCGAGATAAGATGAACCGTGAATATCATTCTAATCACTATGTTGGTCCTAATACTGAACTTGGGTTGTCCATTCAAATTCAAGATCTTCAGGGAACTATTAAGCAACTTGAGGCACGATTGGTTACTGCAGAGCGATTGAAGACATTAGAGAAAGAACGTTTTGAAAAAGAGCGCGAAATCATCCAGCGAAACTTTAACTCTAAGATAGAACAGATCCGTTTTGCTCTTAAGAATGCGAGTGATGTAGCAAATGCCAGATAACTATATGGACTATCTTGAAGGGCTTCAATATCCAGAAGATAACTCTGATAATCAAGTTCGTGAAAACGCATTTAAGGCCCTATTTGAAAGAAATGAATATTTATCTGGTGAAGTCTTGGAAATGACAAACAAAAATTACATTCTACGACTTGAAATAGAAAGTCTTAAGGCGCAGATTGTTGAAGCAAAGGAACGAATAACCAAACTTAGTCAGTGGATACTAAACATAGCAGATGAATATGGGGTGACGTATGGGGAGTGACATGCTTCTCTATGAAGAGGATATACGTCGAAACAATTATCCTATTCTGTTAAAAGAAAACAGGGAACTTAGAGAAATAATTGCAACCCAGTCTACTGGAATTGTAAAACTTGAGAACAGAAACACTGAACTAAGTGTTCTGGTCGAAGCACTTAAGAAACGTATCAATGAACTAGAGAAACTAAATGAAGTTTTATTTCGCTGGGTTCCAGACAACACTTTAGACTTAGATAATGAGTTAGAAGACTTGTAGTTCTTGCAAGAAAAAAAGAGACCCAACCGGGTCTCTTATAATCTATAGGCTGCGCTTGATACAAGTTCGTCGCCAAAAAACTTTAGAACAATGTAACCTGGAGTTCCGGGTCGCCATTTACCTTGATACTGAACTTTATACGGTTCTGCGGCAGGTTTGCAACCCATCCCGCATTCTGCACAGAATACTTGACCGCCTAAAGCAAAATCCATCCGAAGTTGATGCGTATGAAACTGGATAAGCGCTTGCGCATTTATACCTAATACATCTCGCCACTGTTGATACCACTTTAATAGTTTCTCGTAACCAGAGTGGTTCTGGTGGGAAAATAAAACACCTTTGTAATAATATAGATAAGAACTCTCGCCAATTTCTTCGCCAGTTTTTGTTCTGACATCCATCTTGACAATCTCGGCGTTTTCAACACCCTCAATCATAAACTTTAATGGTTCTGGAACCATCCACCGAGCATTGTCCGGTATTATATCTAGTATACGCTTATCATGATTACCCCATATAAATTTCTTCCAGGGCTCCTTGGGGAGCGTTCTTAACCATTCATTAATAGTCTTTGTTTCAAGTTCTGCTGATTTTCGTCGCTCGTTTACATCAAGTGGCCATCTAGAATATTCCTGAGCGTCATACATATCTCCACCAAAGAAAATTCCATCTGGGTTAACTACTTTTATTGCAGCAAGTAAATCTGGATGGGGTGAAGCATGTATATCTCCGGTGACAAATACTGTCTCGATTTTCAAAGGAAATCTCCTTTTATATATCTTTTGAACTGAATCTTTAGTTATTTCTTTTTGGTATTTCTGAGAAAGCTTAAAGGCGATTTGAGAAAAAGACAGACCCTCATTTCTAAGGGCCTGAATTTCTTCTGAATATTCAGAAGTAGTCATTTGTTAGTTACCCTGAACAACGAAGTCGAAGGCAACAGTTGAAGCTGCGTAAGTCGGCGTCACAGAAGTAGGCACTGTTACGACAACCCACACATTGGTATTACCATCAAGCGGCTGAAGCGGATTGAAGTTCTTTTCCTGGAACGAAGCCTGGCTTGACTGCAATTCACCTTCAAAGGTATCGGCAGCGCCTGTTGAATAGATTGGAACGTTGAACATACCGATACGCGCAAGTTCATCGGCCTTTGCCCAGGCAACTGCAGTACCTGAAGCGATCGCAGCCTGACCGACTGGCTTTGAACGGAACAGATGGAAGTTCAGCGCCACGCCCTGATAGTTCGGGTCATGGATACGAACCGCCTGCAAGAAGTTGAGATAACTCACACCGAAAGCATCAGCACGAAGCTGAAAGGGAGCTGCCAGATACTGAGCACCCGTAAAGGCAGATGACTGAACATCTGCAGGAGTGATTGTAGCTGTAGTAAGTTTTGAGAAAATAGGAAGCATTTTATTATCCTTATTTAGAACAGTTCTGTTAGGATTGACTCAAGTTCATCGGCATAGTTACCAGCCTTCCAGTTGTCTGAAGTGCCACCTACCTGCCAGTAAGCAAACCCTCTGGCGTAAGGATACTGCTTCCAGATATTGTATATGCCTTTAATGTCCTGAGCCACGGACTTGTCATCTGGTTTATAACCGTTGTTTGTACCCAACTCAGTACCAAATAACATTGCCTTCGCATTATCAGGAAGTATATCATAAAAGTTTGCGAAGCGCGAAGCGAAATAAGATTCATTTGAATTGCTTAATGAGATAGCGTCGTGATTACTATAGTAGTGTCCTCCGCAGGCATGGCCATTCTTATATGCAAGTTGCATTGCCGCCACTCTGGTTTGCCATAAATTAAGCCAATTTGTTCCAGAAGGATTTCCTGTAGCGTCGTTAAAGATGCAGGCTCGGTATCCTTTGGACTCGCAAAATTGCATGACACCAATGTAAAAGAAGTTGTCGCCTGGATCGTAGGCTTGCTCATTAAGAAACTGCAACCATATATTGTTGGACGGCGCAATTCCTTCGAACTCAGGCCATCTACTTTGTGCATAATTATATCCATCTTGTATTGTCTTCATTGAAGGAGCTGATTCGTTACCAGTTCTGATAGGTCTAAAAACTACTAGACATCCATTTGCTGCCAAGATGTTAGCAAGTGTTTTATTGTTAATGACAGTGGCGAAGAACTTATTAGTCTTCGAGGCGTTAACCAGTAGATTCATTACATTAAGGTCGAGATTATTCATCTCGTCTAATATATGAAACCCAGGAAGAAGTTTTCCGGGAACTGCTGTAGTTGCAAGCACCTTTAAATAAGTAGCACAAATCCAACCACCATCTGTATCAAACCAATATATACCATCGACTGAAACCTGAGAGCCATATACATTTACTACTGTATTCGGAGGTAGTACTTTAAGAGCAGGGACGCCTTTCTCGGCCAAAGGCGCAATACGTACATTAACATAATCGGTTGTTTCATACTGAGAGACAGAGCCTTCCATTTTGAGAAACTCGAAAGCCGCCCATCCTGCAATCGGAAAATCAATCTGTACCCAATGCCAGTCTCCATAATTGACTGGTGCTGTGATTACATTTACTTCTGTTCCTTTTGGAAGCATGGCCATTCGTTGTCCTAAGACACTTGGCCTATTTCTTATATTTAATCCATTTGTATTAACTAGATACTTCATATTCCAGCCCAACTTACTTTTATTATTATCATTACTTCATGACTTACTGTGTCATTGTTGGTTATTGTACCATCTAAATAGATAGAGACAGGAGAACTGGTAGTGTTTTGATAATGGCAGCGCAATACTGTTTCTGGTGCCAAGGCAAGGTCAACATCAGCATAAGGTATGAATACCGTACTACCCGCTGTAAACTGCAGCGAGCCGGATAAAACCGTGCTTGAAACAAAATCTAGAGTCCTTATTTCAACCTCATCTATCTGATAAGATGGATGCAATGAATAGTGAACGCCATCAGCAGTTAAAAAAGTATGTGTAGCAGAAGATGCGATTGTCTCATCTGCAAAGTCTTTAGTAAATACCATGCGAAGAACATCAAACAATGGATCGGATAGTCCAACTGGACTGCTCTCGGAGCTGGCGGCTCCAGTATCGTCGATAGAATGAGCTGTTGCATAAATGTTTGTTCCGGCTGGATGACCAGACAGCGCCATTACAGTTCCAGCATATGAGTTCCCAGCTATATTAACTGAACTAAGAACTGTTATGCCATCCGAGTCGATAAAGGTTATTTTATATTGAAGGCCGGTTCTTAGATCATTGCTAGATATGTATATAACAAATCCATTAGTGACTGTCATGGCGTGGAGCGTTGGAGCGCTGAGAGTGCCGGTGCCAGTTGATGGAGAAGTTGTTGGAGATTGAGAAGATACGGTTACAATACTCAATTGACTATCAGAATAAACATTGCTGACAGTCCATTTATGTGTAGTGCTATTTCTTTGAAGAACAACTTTTTGTCCGACTGAATATGTGGCTGATGGATCTACCTGTACAGGGAATGGTTGAGTAGAACCTATAAATTTACAATAGATAATATTCTTTCCAGGCGGGGTGCTTACTATTTGTGCATCTCTATTTCCGGCTGGTATCTTATTATCAATAAGTTTGTTTATGCCACTGATTGGATTTTTAGGATTATAGAATGACATTATAGTACTATTCCAGAGAACTCTGCTGTTTGTCCAAGTAATGGATCTTGAACAAAAGCATTACCTCTTAAATTTAATGTAGTGTTGTAAGATTTTCCAGGAACAGAAGATATAGATATCTGGTCAACCCAGAATGGAATAAATACCTGGAATCCTTCTATAGTGTTTACTGCATTAAGAACTACCATATCATTAGGCTCTAGTGTTATTGCGCCCGGCAACACTATTGTTCTTTTTACTATTGATTCATACATCTTTGCAAAAAATAACAATGCTTGTTGATAATCGGCGGCTGTAGTAAAACTACTAGTGCTATTTATTTCTTTTGATTTATGACCAACCAATTCCGAAAACATTGGATCTTCTAATTGAACCCAGTTAAAAGCACCAGTCAATCTGATATGGGAAAGTGCCTGAGCATAAATTACGTCTGTTTCATCGCTCAGCAAAAAGTTCCAGTCTGAAGTTTTATCATTAGGAACTAAATTAGTATCTGGCTTTCCTAAAGACAGTCCACCTATTGCTTGAATAATAAGACAATCGTCATTCCACCACGGTTGGTTCTTGCCAGAACTTATTAGTGTTTGGGTTGAGTCGTGAAATATAAATCCCTGAATACCATTCAAACTAGTCGTAACATTGTCGAGTGAATCGTTGATATATCTTCCGAATGGTACATAGCAACGAAGCGTTCCGTTCCCTCTAGTAAATGAATTAATATATCTATCTTCTATGGCTCTTTGAATTGCTCCGTAAAAGTTTTCTCCGGGGTCCGAAGAGGTATATGGAATAATTTCAGCCAAATCGCTTAATCTTATTTTTGAGAAACCTTCACTAATACTCATGTAATTTTTAACACTGGCTGCCGGAACATTAGTAAACGAAGCAACACCTATAATTGTTTCGCACCAATAAGCAACAATATATATTTCAGAAGATGTATCACTTTCATATTGTGATTCATAAACGGCAACTCTAAGCTTTCCGCCGAGTGGCAAATTACTTAAATTATGAGTGCTGTCTATATAATGTATTGGATATGTTTTGGTATAGACATTTTGTAATCCGGTAAACATACCATTACACCAGATTGCACAATACATAGTTCCGTCATGACCAGAAGTAGCAAGAATATATGGATACAAAGATATTCCAATATATGAACTAAAGTCGCTGGTTCCTTTTACCTGAATATATAACGGATTTGTCCATTCAAAACTTGGGTTCACTGTAAAGTCTATTACAAAACTTCTAGGAAGAGCGCCGTTATAATATATAGGAAAAGTTGGAGTTCCTGACGGAACTCCATTATAAAGTTTAACTGGCGAAGTTGTTTGATCAACCCAGTAAGTATTTCCGTCTGGCACATTTCTGTCGACACCTATAGTTTCGCCAAATGAATAATCAAGTATTTCCGATTTAGCAGCATAATACTTATGAGCACTTTCCAGTGTTACTTGAGGTTTATATTCAGCTACCATAAGTCGAGAGAATTGTAGACAGGTCATTACTTTTTACCACTTTTCTTTGCCATGATTACCCCACAGAAGGTTGAATTGGAGCAATGGGGGCTGGGATCGCAGTTGGAACTGGGGTGACATTCTGCATCTTATCTCCAGTGAAAACTGAATCAATAACAGTTAGAATTGCATTAGTAACAATATCGATATTAACAGTGTATCCATGAAGTTTAAGAACGTCGTCCGCGGCTGAAGCGGCCCACTTTATCTTTGCATCCAGTGTTGAATGAACGATACCAATTGCACCTGACTGGTTAGCTGCGGCCCATGCTTCAGTTGCAGCCTGAGTAATTAGGTCCTGAACATTTGAAGGAAGAGACTTTTCGAGACGCTGCATTTCATTTTCAAACCATGCGCGAATTCTGTGATAAAAGAGAACTCCGCCGAGTGTTACGACTGTAGCTAGAAATAGAAAAAGCGCTGACAGAAGTGAATCCTGAAGTGACATATTAGTTATCCTTACTAGGTAAAGTTAACGGACTAGTATCTACTTTTGGAGTAGAAAGTGGACCAGTGCCGGGTTTGGCTGGTTGGGCTTTTTCGGCTGGTATTGCAAAGACATTGAGTTGTGCTATTTGTGCTTGCATTTCTGATATCTGAGTATTGCGACGATCTAGTTCAGTATTCATTATTGATAATTTATTGTTATAGTCATCGCGTTCTTGAGTATGTTTAGCTGCACCAACATTGAGTATATCAATTTGCTTACGAAGCTGGTCGATTGTTTCACGCAGCAACTTGTTTTCTCTCTCTAGAGAAACGATCTGCGCCCGTAATTGAACATTCTGATTCTCATAATCTTTCAGTCTATCAGACAGTGCAGCGTATTGACCTTTAAGCGTTGCAACTTGGTCCGTCCTCTCAACCACCAACCTATGAATTTCGTCCTTCAGATCTGAGATCTGTAAGCGGTTGGCTGCGATTTCTTGCTTCTGACTTTCAATCAGCTCGCTTCGTTTTTTAGACTCCTCTTCAAGAGAAGTCACCCGTTGTTTGGTTAGTTCATCATATTCTCGTGCTTTCTTGATTGCATCAGAGAAGGATCTGTTTATAAATCTTACGATTATTAAAACAGAACCAAGAATTGCTAACGCGATTAAAAGAATTATTCCCTGCACCTCCGGACTGTTGAGAAACTGATTTAGTAACTGTGTTCCCGTGTCCATTTTATTCCATTCTTATTAGAGGTGTATTACTTAATTGTATCTATCTTAGTCTGCTTTTACAACAGGTTCGGTCCAGGTACTAATCTCGCTGACGGCGAGTTTAGCATCCATCGGCACTTGCTCACCATTAATTTGAACAACCTGACCAATTGCAATGACAGTGATGCCGAACTTCCTTTCAAGTTCAGCAACACCATTAATAAAAGCTTCTCTACGTTCTTCTAAAGTCATTTTATGATCCATTCGCTATTACAAGATAATTAAACACTAATGTTTCTGAGTTTCCTGGACTTGACGTGCAGCCCATTACGAATTGTGAGTTCGAAGACGAGAACAAATACGGATTAAGGGCTGCGTTACCATTTGCTGGCGTCAACATGACAAATGGTGTGCTTGTATATGCTGCAGCAAACACAACTTTTGCAAATACTACTGGAACACTGGACGCAGCAGTTACTACAGTAATCTGACCGGCCATGTCAGAACCAGAACCCGTAACACTAGTCAAGTTTGCGGCACCATCCGAAACGTCAATCGAGAATGTAGGCGCTGTACCTTTTGCCTGCAGATGCCCCGTTGCTGATAAGTTTGTTGCATTTACGACACCGGGCGTCGTACCACCAATTGGACCTGGAGTGGTGAGTGCTGTATTGATATCAGCAGATGCTATTGTACCAACAGTTACCGCTGCACCGCTAGAACTTTGTTTAAGAAAACTGTTCGCTGCGCCTGTAGCAGACAAGTCGGCATTTGTACCACCGTTTGCCAACGGCACTTTACCAATAACTGTTGACGGAACATTCAATGTCATTATCGTGAACGTCACACTGGTTGTGTCGATGGTAATAGCTCCAGTAGTACTGATGAAGTACATTGAACCCGCGCCTACAGTTCCTGCAAGAACATCAACCGCCACGCCATAAAATGCCGCAGTAGTTGACGCTGCCGGATAATCTGCTGGTCGAGTCATGGCACCGCCAGAACTATTCCAGGTCCATATACCATTCTGACTTGCAGTTGACTGACCGGTTAACAGAACCCTGTCGCCAGCGGCCATAGATACGCCATCAAGCGTAGTGCCCGGAGCAGAAATAGTTGTGTTAGTGGTAACAACAACTCTTACTGGCTGCTTCATCGCCTGTACCGCGCTTACAGATCCCCATGTCGCATTACCCGAACCATCAGACTGCAGTACAAGACCTGCGCCAGCGCCTGTTGTCATTTTAAGTGTAGTAAACGCACCGGTTGATGGAGTAGTACCGCCGATAGCACCGGGTGTAGTGAGCGCTGTTGCGATGTCGGCAGTAGCGATAGTGCCTACCGTAAATGCCGATCCAGAGCCAGACTGTTTTACAAATTGGTTAGAGCCGCCTGTAGCGCTGGCATTTAATCCAGTGCCGCCATAAGTTACGCCGACAAGGCCGGAAGCAATTGCAGTGCCTGAGAACGAACCGGCTGAAGCGTCCGGTCCAATAACCCACGTAGCTGAACCTGTCGTGGTATTTTCGAGAAGATATTTAGTATTAGTGGTCATGATAATTGCCTTATTAGAGAGAAGTTAAATAGTGAACAGTTGGGCGATGGTGTTGGTGGACGTAATTGTGTTGGCCGCAGCCCCGGTTCCCCAAGTTATAGTCACATCCAATAACTGTGAAGTCGTTGTATTAACCGTAACTGCAGCAGTAACACCGGATGCCACTGACAAGACATAAGATGATGATCCCATATTAACTGTCAATTGCCCGATTACCGTACCAGAACTACCAGTAGTTCTAACCGTAAGAATGCCAATTGCTTCGAAGAACACACTGGTCACTGGACCTGCATACCCTCTGGTGACGGTTGCGGCAATAACAGTACTTCCTAGTTTTAGTTTGAATGTGACGTTCGGTGTGGAGCTGCCTATAGAAAAGTAACCCATAATATGAACTTTGTAGGTTGTGTCTATCGCCATCGATCCAGAAGCAATTGTCATACTTCCTGAACCAGTACCGACAATACTTGTCTCTGCTGCAGTATTAGCAACAGTTGCACTCGCTGTCTGAATAAAAACCGGTCTACTACCACTAGCCGCCGCCGTAACTAGACCCTTTCCGTTTACCGTGATATTTGCATTTGTAAAAGAACCAACATTGGAGTTCACTGTAGCAAGAGTAGTCGCAACGGCACCGGCACTTGTTGTAATATCACCAGTTAAAGCAGGCATTGCAGCAGCAGGAACATCTCCAGAAGACAAAGTTCCTACACTAAAAGCCCCGCCAGAAGAAGTCTGTTTAACAATTTGGTTAGTACCGCCAGAGCCTGATAAGTCAGCACCAGTACCACCATTACCAACAGCAATTCTTCCAGCAATAGTATTATAGTTAGATTGACCTTTAGACCACGTAGTTGCTGTCGTATTAATTGTAATAGCGCCGGTGGTTGTACAATACCAGAATGCAGGCCCGTTGACTGAAGAACTAACGCCAATATCATATACGGTTACACCATAGAATGCTTGCGATGTACTACTTGCAGAATAATCAGTCGGTCTAGTAAGCGGCGTGCTCGAACTATTAAAAACCCAAACTCCATTTTCGCTACCAGTGGATTGACCTGTTAATAAAAGCCTGTCGTTTGCTGACAAGTTCGCATTGTCGAACAGAGATGTTCCCGGATTACTAACGGTCACATTAGTGGTCGAAATTGCTTTTACCGGAGCAAGTAAGTGATAAGCCACAGCACTTGAAATGTCAGCGTTAGTTAACGCCCTAAATGAAGGTGTCGCCGAACCACCAGACGAAGGTCCGGCCAATACTGTGTTTACTGCCTGAACTGCAAAAGCAGCACCACCAGTGAATGTTCCGGCTGAAACATCGGGACCAAGCACCCATGATGATTTTCCGGTTGAGTCTTCTACGAGATATTTTGAACCTGCCATTATTGTTACCTTTATTAATCTGCTGATGGAGTGATAAATGCTTTTGTTAAATAGAAATGATGATTAGAACCGCTACTACCATTTATTGTAAATTGAATTTTATGATATCCAGACGACATAACAACTCCTGGAATTGTTAATATTTGGTTGTAGGTAAGGCTGCCGCTTGTGTAGGGATCAACTGTTCCGACGACCGATCCGTCAATTGATACATCTACTTTTCCGCAATCGTTTTGTATAAGACTCAGAATATTAATGGTATATGTTCCAGTGTCGATTACAAATGAATTAGTGAGCGAGTCTCCGTTTCCATTGGAGCCATTATACATATAATAAGAGTAGTTTTCATTGTTATCGTGAGAACCACCCACTGAAGCCCAAGACCCAGAGATAACTAAGCATTCATCACCCCACAAAGTCGCACGCTTGGGTAATGCAAGACTACCGCCAGTAACTCCTGTGACAACTGATGTTTCGGTAATTCCAATAAGTTCAACAACAGAGCCAGCAAGAAAGTTCGCGGCATCGCTGTTAAATAAGTCTAATTGTGTAATTCCTGAACCAATATATCCATTACTTACACTTGCTTGATATATGTACCAACCAGAAGTTGAATTTGGAACTTGAGTTCTTGCAAAGAAATTTTTTATTGAGGTTGGTTCGGCGTAATTATATATATCGCCTTCGCCAGAGGTCCAGTAATTAGTAACTGATGCGGTTCCCATTGCGTAACCAAAGTAGGCGTTTGATGCCGCTGCATTACTGGCTACAGTGTTCCCCCCTTGACTATAAATAGCAACATAGTTGGCAATTGAAGTGTCGCCATTGAAATAAATACCAAGATTCTGAAAACCTGTTGCGCTCGCAGATCTTATTTTTACGACACGTAATTTCAGATGCGAAAATGTATTAGGTATAGAAGCAAATGAAATTGGCCCGTCAGAACCTAATGTAATTCTTTGAATCAGAGTTTCGGTTTGAAGTGTCGTGCTAGATGTGACTATAGGTGCCCCACCACCACCACTACCCGATGTATCTGCATCTGACAGAATGACATTAGTACAATAGAATGTGTTATTGGAGCTTGCAGTTCCCCACTGCACAGTAACATCAACTAGTTCAGTCGTAGATGTATTAACAGTGGATGTTCCTGTGTTCTCTAAGCCGATTGACATCGGTACGTTATACGCAGACGGGATAATACTGAATAATCTCCCTTGCCCGAACACAGAACCAGAACTGCCAACAGTTCTACAAGTGATAAGCGCTTCAAGTTCGTATAGTTGATTTACTAAACTAGGTGATACTGTTACTGGTGTACTATCAAGAATTACTGTTGAACCGACTTTTACTTTTACTTCTAATGTCGGAGCGACTGCATCTGTTGAGAAATATCCGTACAGCTTTAGTCTTATCGCTTTTCCGCTCACTAGAAACGCAGCAGGCAAAGTCATGCTTCCAATACCAGCGCCAATAATACTTGTTTCCGTTGTGGTATTAGTTACATTGATTGTGCCAGTAGATACATATAAATCAGATGGAGTTCCACCTGCAGAAACAGTTGAGTTAATCCATTTTGATGACGCGGTATCGTATGTCAAAGACTGACCATTGGTAGGCGATGTTATATTTACATCAGTATCACCAGCCAATGTTCCACTGCCTCCACCGCCGCCTCCGCTCGTTGTCGAGATGTTACCCGATGGGTCTACTTGCAATAACTCTGTGCTACCGGGCAAAGACGCAGGCAAGGTTAACGTATAGTCTACGGATAGTGTTGGAACTGCCAACGATACCGAATGTGTTGTATCAAATATTTTAAATAACTTGGCGAATATATTTTTCTTTGTACCAGAAGAATTTTCTATCGACAAATCACCCGAGTTATTTACAAGTCTTACTTGAGAACTGGCAGAGCCGATTCCAAAGTAAGACGATACAGTTGCAATTAGATTAGAAGACCATCCCATTATACACTTATTCCATGCCAACCAGTGGCTTCAGGTGGTAAAGAACCAGAGTAATTTATATAGATATGATCTATATAAGTATGACCGTTATTATTAGTCAATACATTTCCGGCGTTAGTTCCTTGACTATCGACGACCGCTACAACCAATTCATTGGTTATACCAGATATTGGAATAGTAACATCAATGGCTTGATCGGCAGGCCATTGACCAGCTTTAATATCTCCAGAAGCCATTGTTGTACTAGATCCAACCATTATTCCAATAGGTTGATATTGCTGATTTGAGTGACCGGTTATTCTGATAGAGTTAACGGTCCAGAAACCAGAACTAAACGATAATTTACCAACCATACTTCTATAATATATACCAGGACCGGATACTCCAAAACCTTCAGATCCGTATGGGTTTGTTGGACCAGGAGCACAGAACCTTCCATCTGAACTAAAGGTTGCACCGCCTTCTCCAAGGCCAGAAAACGTAATGGCCGGATTTTGCCAGTCATCATAGACGCTAGCACTTCCCCAACCCGATCCGGCATCAACGCTATTCGGAAAATTAAAGTTCCATTCATATGAACCAGTAACGGGTGGAGGGGGAGGTGTTATACTTCCGCCGCCGCCACCATCGCCACCACCTGTACCACCACCGCCCGGAGGAGGAACTGTTGGAGGGGTACTCACTGGGGTAACAATAGTAGTTGGATCTGGTGCTGCTGTGCTATCTTCAGTTGATGGAAAGTAACCAACGACGCCTGCATAACCAGACATTAGCGGACCATACGTCACTGGATTTGAGGCAACCATTGCCTGTGTAGCGTTTAGACCAACCAGGAAGCCATCGATTTCAAAGGTTGGTGGAACGGCCAAAATTGTAGGTGAACCAGTCTTTAGGTTATCGGTCGATAGCGGGTTCCAATACATAAAATGGAATTTGTCGTAAACCATTTCAACACCAAGTTGAAACTCCGCACCACCAATGATTGCCGTAAACTCTCCGCTGTCGAGTTGGAATATTGGCCTAACGAAGAACTCGGGATCTGTAATACTTGATCCAGGGGTAGAGAAAACATATGTACTACCGAACATTGTATTAACATTAATTGAAGAAGCAGGATATGCGCCCGAACTTGGATAGGGCCACATAAGTGCAAGTTGTCCGGAAGGGTTATAGGGTGGAGAATTACCCATTATAAGCACAAAGGCATACCAGTTATTCTTATCAATGCCGCGGAATACGATACCACCAAAAACACATGACTCTGTGTTAGGTGCTGATAAGGTTACTCCACTAGGAAGTATAATTCCTGATGATATGATACCATTTTCAATGGTATCTTTGAATGTCGAGAAGGCAACCCCAAGCCCATTGTTAGTCAGAAGTTTAAGATGATTGTTCTCGTCAGATCCAAAAGTTCCAAGTTGAGGAGCGATGTGTCCAATTCCTGCATTCTGTACTCCGCCAATTTCAGTAAATATATCGTTTCTAATCACTGGGCTATCGTGAGTTATAGCATCGACTGCAGCATATCTGTCTGACATATTTGTGAAGAAACCGCTAGCTGTTATGTCTACAGTTCTTTGGTAGTTAGTATCGCCTTCAATCCTAATATTAATTTGATCAACAATCTCACGTGACATTAGTTCCATTATGGAGCTATCTTCATTACCAATATAATGAAGTAATTCCATACCTCTTAAGTGAGGAGAATATCCAGCAGAAAAATGAAGTGTATTAGTAATATGTCCATCAATATCGTCTAATGAAATTTTGGTCTGTCGGGTTTGCTGAAACTCAGAATCGATTTGTCTGACATAGTGAGTAACATCGATCTGAGTATCGGGATGAAATGGATAATATGGATAAGAGGATTGACGGAAAGCGGTTCCAGTTTTTGTCAGATAATAAAAATGATAACCAGACTGAACCAGAACATATCCCTGATTAATGCTAGCAAATGGAAGATTGTATTCTCCATAGTTAGTTACACCAGTTGTAGTTCCATCAAAGCTAGAAAAGTCTCGTTCACCCTGCGTCCAATTAATACCATCCTTAGAACGATAAGAAAGCGCTATTGGATAATGAACTGTTGAGTCGTATGGCGACCAGTCTCCTTCAGATCCCATAGAAGTAACAACTAAGGTATCAAACAATACAGATGAATCTGAAGAAGTATTGAAGACTGATATCTTTCCATACAATCTGTTTTGGTAAGTAGTGAATGGATTAAGAACTTCTATTTCTTCGTGATAAGGAAATACTATTTTTGTTGCATAGGTTGAACCAGAGTCGGTAAATGGTGCGGGGATAGATGCACCTGGATCTCCGTCAGCAGTCGGCCTGGGCGGCGGGCGGACCACCCAACTTATTATTCCACCAGTCTCTATTGGAGTGCCAATTGGATTACCAGAAACATCCTGAGTATATTGATAATAGGGCGGTCGTTTAGTAACTGCAACTATCAAATGTCTAATATTTTGGTTGGCGTTTAGTGGGTTAATAGACGGATCGTCCGAATTGTCTATAAACCACTGAACATCGAAACTGTAAAAGTAATATGGGTAATAGATGTCAGTGTCATAGATTGATCCATTAGAAACATAGCGAATATGTGTATTACAGTTTCCACTATTTCCGTCGCCAATAACCATATAGACTACTGGATTTTTACCACCATATGCCAAGAACTGAACATCTTCAACTCCGTTATCAGCAATAACACCAGTTGAAGTAATCCAGCTACTGTCGAAAGTCCACGTACTTGGATCAGATATTGGCGCTTTCCAGCAAAATACTGTTGCATTCCAATGTGTTCCATCATATGTCTTACCCATAGCAAAGACATAAAAATAGCTTTCATCGAAGTTTACGCATGGACTACAAATAGAAGTATTGTATTGTTGTACTCCGCCAACTGTTCCTGCATAGATTTCTATATCTTCAAGTTGGACAACATCTGTCGGATGCGCAAATCCTGGAATAGTATAGTCGTAATAGTTGATATTGGTATTACTTAAACCTAACAGAGTAGAAGTTGACCAAGACGGAAGCGTTAAACTCGTTGGTCCAGTATCTTGCAAGAACTCAACATATAATCCGATAACGTTGTCGCCAGCAGTCTCCGAAGTAGGCGTACCAGAACTCCAGGTTAACGTAGTTCCTGTAGTTATTTTCTTAGTGTAAGCACGAACAACAAATCCATTAGCGCCAGCAGCGTCCCATTGAGCATCATCCAAGACGTCAGAAGTTCTGTTTTCAACGGCAATCCATTCAGGCTTTCTGACCGAAAGCTTAAATTGCTGTGTAAAGTTATCTCTTTGGCCTATAAACTTCTTCCAGAGTGTTTCATCATAAGAACCTTGTTTTAGACTCATGGCAATGGCACCGTATCCATGTCCTTTAGTGTAAATTGAATAACCGGATATTGAAGGAATGGGTCAAGGTACTCCTGAACCTGAAAATCTATCATCTTCATTGTTCGAATATAAGGTGTATGATTTACGTTATCATTGCAGTGTCTGACTGGAACAACAACTACATATTGACCCACAAACTGACCTAGCAGATCTTCATAGTATAACGTAGAACTATCGTTGTTATCAATTCGGATTGTATATTGAAAGTCCTTGAAGATCTTGGATTTATTATTACTTTGAGAGGTTCCTGGAACTGAAACGCTCCAGGTAGAATCTCTTAGAGTATGGTCAAGCGGCGTTCCATCAATGGAACGATTGAACGAACTCATAATTTCAAGATGTGGAGTCTCGGTTTGAACGTGTGTTATTTTGTATGGCGGTTCACCATAGGGACCAAAACCAGACCCACCGGCCAAACCGATATGGATATGGTTCTGAATTGTTCTGATTAGTGGAGTATAAGAAGGTAACATTATATTGCCGTCATAGCCCTATCGAGTATTGTAAGAACATCTTTACGGGTAGAGGCAGGACTGTTTGAATGAACATTAACAACTGCATTTCCACCATCAATCTGAATAGATTGTAGCGTATTATGAATCTTTGTCAAAAGCGCAGTAATCTCAGGAGCCATTACTACTGGAGCACCAGCTTGTGGAATAACATATTCACCCTTGTGGACAGTACCGGCTGGCTGATTTTTCATACCATCACCAGTATAACCACCATTGGCGTAGTTATAATATCCACCCGGACTTACCACTCCACCATTCCCATTGCTGGTATAACCGCTGCCAAGATTGGAGTTGGTTCCAGTCAGAAGCTGAGAGATTCTATTCTGTAGGTTCGTGAAGAATGTATCAATCTGTGGACCCATCGACTGAGTGAATTGATACAGAGTCTGACCGGTGTTCACTAACCACTGATTGTATTGCTGAGATTGAGAAACCAGTGTATTGAAATTGCTCATTGTCTGATTTATTGCTGCTAGTGTCTGATTATATTCCTGATTTTTGGCAATCTGCTGACCTTGCAGAACAATCTGCTGATCTTGCAACTGCTTCTGCTTATCCTGAATGGCAAACTGAGCATTCATATACTCACCCTGCTTCTGATAAGCCTCTTTAGTCAAGTCCATCTGGCGTTGTTGGAGTTGATAATCCAAGTCATGATACTTCTTGCTCTGGTCAAGTTGCTGTTGAGAATACTTAAACTGAGTGTCAAAGTATGTCTGTTGACGAGTAAAAGCCTCATTATCCCAAGTCTCTCGCTGCTTAGCTCTATCCATTTCCTTAGAATTTTGACCAGACTGCATTGCATGGGTAAGAACTTGCTCTTGCTGATTACGCATCAAGTCTCTGCGTTGACGACCAGTCGAGAAGCGGATATCTTCATTTGACTGTATCATTGAGAAACCAAACTGAACATCACTCATGTTCTGAGAGAAGGCGATATCCTGCTGCTGCCACTGAGCTTCCTGCACATTATGGCTATGTTGAATGCTTTGTTCATTCTTCTGATACCCATAGTCATACTGTGACTGCTGCTTCTGCAGGTTCCAGCTATCTTGGAATTGCTGATTACCAAGAACCATCTGCTGCTGTTGAATTCCAATTTGTTCACCTTGCTGACCATACTGGAATAGAGTCTGATTACGCTGAATGCCTTCCATTGAAGTAAGAGCAGTGCCAATGGTTGATGCACCAATTGGACCAGACTGAAGTACCTGACCAGCGACCTGCATCTGGTATTCTTGCTGCTGAACGCCATAGTTATACTGTTCTTGCTGTTGCTGGGTTGTTGCAGCTAGATTACCGAGTTGCGTCATATTCATACTATTCAATTGAGCAGAAGAATATGCGCTCCCAACAATGTTTTGAGCACCATGAGTGGACTGGAATGCGGCTCTTTGCATCCATTGAACTGGATTAGTGGCGAATGACATATTCTCGTCAGTGCCAACCTGAAGTCCAGCAGTTCCACCCTGAGCGCCAGTTTGAAGTAGACCAGCCAGCATTGACGAATTAGCGCCTGGACCATTATAAGCTCTGGTTGCTATACCGTTTTGCTGAGCATATATACTTGACTGGGTGGGATCGCCCTGCAGAAAACCCGATACTTGTTGCATTTGTGCTGGCGAGAAATTATAGTTCATTAAGTCTTGAACAGCAGTTCCTATTTGGGAAGTAGGCATCAAGCCTGAAGCAAATGCAGAATTAATCGTTGGGACAAGTTGAGAGAAGTTTTGTTGATACAAAGCACCCTTGCCAACTGCAGAGCGAGAGTACATATCCTGATAGACACTCGACAATGCATCTACGTCATGAGCACCCCAACTCTGAGCGCCTTGCAATTGTAACGCTGCGGCATTTTGTACTTGTTTCTGAGCAAACGAACTGACACCAACCGCAGTTCTTGAGTAGTCGTCAATATTAGCCGGAAGTACTCCGCTTAACCCAGCCTGATTAAACGCTCCGGTTATTCCAGCCGTTAACTGATTTTTTTGTAAAAGACCTGCAAACCCTAATGGATCTCTTGGCGCTTTAAGTACTGCATCGAGAGTACTCTGTGCAAATGTTTTGTATCCATTTGATCCCATTGTCTGACCGGAAGCCTCTTGAGCAGCAGAAAATAGGGCGGCTATATCATTTCCGTTTCCAAGTTGAGAGGCTATTGTATTAACTGATGATACACTGTTGGTAGTTCCAATATTAGTCGCCTGGAACAAACCATTTCCTAATAGAAACGAAGCAGCAGCAGACGCCCCCTGCAGATTTGATATACCAGCATTGGTTAAATTAAACGCTCCCTGAACTGCCCCAGCAGAACCCATTTGATTTCCAATAGCGCTCATCATTTGATTACTGGTGAAAGTGGCAATTGAGTTGGTAACTGCCGATTGAGGAATACCGGAGTTCTGGGCGTATAGATCATTGAATTGAGACATTCCGCCAGTAAAGAATTGAGCAGTCTTAGCTACGTTATTTAAGTCAGTATTAAGATTTTGACCAAGATATTGATTTGTTCCCGCTATTGATGCAAGTTGTCCAGAGGTTTGAAGGTTTTGGATTTGCTGAGTTCTGTCGATTAACGACTGAGAAGAAAAAGTTGCTGATACTGAAGGATTATAAGATGATATCATTCCTTGGGCAGAAAAGGCGTTTTGTGCATTTGAAAACGCCTGCGCTCCTGGTCCAGCGAAGAATTGGTTAACTGCCTGTTGATTAGCGGCAAACATTTTTAAGAATTGATTAGTAGACGCTCCACCATTTGCAGTAAACTGACCGCCCTGCATATCACTGCCAGATGCAGCCCATGCAAGCTGACCACTTAACTTGGTAACATCAACGCCTGCATTGATTAGACTAAAAGCGCTTTGTCCAATTGCATCAGTTGTCGCACCAAGCCCTGCATACTGAGCAGCAAATACAGATGCTTGATCAGCTTGATCTTTGAAGGCAGAACCACCATTATTCTTTTGAAGAGTTTGAGAAAGATAGGATTGAAGTTGTGATAAATCATCGACGTTTCCTAATTTTCTAGAAGAACTCTGGGAAATATTTTTAGCGTTTAGATATGAACTAAGACCGATATTCTGAGCCGTTATTGCATTATCACCAATGCTTCCGCCGATACCGACAAGATTACCGGCAGCTTTTAATGGATTGTGCGCCGCATAATCTATTAATTGACCAGCACCCATTAAAGTGGTGCCAGCATCAGGAGACATTCCTGCGCTAACCCAATGACCCATTTGGTCGTACTGATTATGAGAAGTGCTATACAAAGCATTCAATCCACCTACGCCAGCTACACCGGCACCCACAGCTATCGCTATTGGTGCAGCAGCAGCGGCTAAAAGCGCAGAGCCAGTTAAACCTCCCGCGGCAGTTAAACCTACATCTGCTCCCATGGCAGGAAGCACACCAGTAGTTAAATCAACTCCGGTTGTTGCAGCAAGTTCCGGTGCTACACCTTGAGCGGCAGCAGCAGCAATTTTGCCGCCTACCGATTGACTACCAGCAAGAGCTTTAAGAACATATTCAGTTCCAACACCAGCACCAATTGCCGGTCCAAGAATTGAACTAGCTGTTCCGACTATCCCGCCAATTGCTCCTTGATTGATTTGAGTAAGTGTAGGTGCCCATGCATTAAACGAAGCTTGTTGAAAGTTATTTCTCTGAGCAGCTTGAGCATTTAGTAGTGCATTAGCTTGCTGATAACCCGCTGATTGTTGTATGCCAGCAACACTAACCGGAGAACCTTGCATCAAGCCAGCGAAGTTCGTAGATGCTTGTTTAGCCCAAGCTTCGGCACCAGCAATTTCCGGGTCCATAAAAGCTCTGGTGATATTTTTGAATGCATAATGACCTGTAACGGCAAGGTTGGCGGCAGCATCAGCAAGACCAACGGCTCTCCAGCCGAGACTTACCTTTCCGGGTTCACCAAACGCACCCTGAGAAATGGCCGCATCCCTTATGGCTTTAGAACCTTCGCCCTTCGCCATGAAAACACCAAGTTTTTCAAATCCGCCAAGTTGGGTATAATCAAAACCTTTGCTCGCGGTATTCTTGGCTAGAAAGAATGATTGGGCTGCACTAACTTGTGCTTCCTGCGTATAGAACTGCCCAAACTTAGATTTGGCATCTGAGTAGGACATATTTGTCCCAGGAACAATGTCTCCGCCAGTACCTTGCGATTCCTTTTGACCTGCCGCCTCAACCACTTTTCCCATTGCTGAGTAAAGATCCTCTACAGAAGACTTGCCGGTTATATTTGCTTCCTTTAAGTCGTTCTGTGCTTTTGTAACACCATCTGCAGCGGATACAAGATTTTTGAAAGCCTTCTCAACTGCATCTGACGACTTTATTGCAATACCAGCTACGCCCAATGTTTCGTTCTGGGCAGAAACTGTTCCACCCAGTCTTTTCATCGGGTCGACAACTTCATCTTCTTTGTCTAATCTGTCTAGATATTTAGCAGCAGTTGCCCTTTCCGCTGGATCGCCATGTATTAACGCTGCACGATGAAACTCTGCTTCAGCTTGACGATATTCGTCCATCGAAGCTTTTCTGATTTCCTGCGGAACAGCTTCGTTACCAATGAGACCTTGTGCGGCAATATCGGCCATTTTCTGACGAAGTGGTCTAAGATTGACGTCTGATATAAGACGTTGCGCACGCTCATTACCGGGGGCTTGTTTTTGTTGAACAGCCAATTCCATTGCTCCCGGAACTGCAGAAACTTGCTTTTCTATTCCAGAAACAATATCTTGGTTGCTTGCTGCTTCCCATCGGCCACCAACCTGAACAACATTTGCACCACCAGCATTATTGCCAACAGCGCCAAGACTATCGACAATAGTATCGAGTGCTGCACGAGTGCCACTGTGAGCGCTTACATCACCTTCAGTTTCAAAGTAACTTCTAAATAGATTCTGGTGTATACCAATTTCCTGGGCAGCGGCGGCATGTTTTTCATCATTGGTTCCAGGGCCATTCATAATATCATTTATCTTGGTATTAAGCTGTTTCCTGATAGAGTCATATTCATTACGAAACTTATTGGGCGTGTTTCCGGTTTGCTCTGGATGATCGAGTACTTTGAATGCACCTTCAAACGACTCGCCAAGCCTCCATGCTTGAACAAGAATGCTTGCAGCGCTTTCTTTAGATAATGTTTCAGTTCCACCGGCTGCAGTTGTTTTGTTAAAGTTGGTTGTCTCAAGCAAGCCGCGGAATGTTTCTTTAGCTTCTGTGTGAGCTTTAAGGTCAAAACCCTGTTCGGTAAAAGCAATTTTGTTCTTAGTGTCTAACCCAACAAATGGTGGTCGATCTTTCTTGTTTTTGACTGGAAGAATACCGCCCTTACCAACCGGAACATTAAATGACGTAGGATCGCCAATAGTATTCTGTTCTATACCTCCCGGAGGATCTGGTGGTTCTGAAGGTGGCTGTCCGCCAGTAGTGCCAACAGGTGTCTGTGTGGCAGATGTACTAGTGGGTGTAGGATTTCCGTTGTCTGGCGGTTCGTTACCAGACATTTGATTGTACTGGTCAAGCTCTTCTTGTGACGGAACATAAGAGTCTGAGAACTCATCTGCACCTGTTATATCTGAAGCAGGTGTTGCTGCTGCTGGTGCTGGAGCAGGATTAGTTTGTACAGTCGCGGAAGTTGCCTGTTCTCTTAATGCTTGTCTCACTTCAGTGGTGTCGGGAGTTTCTGGAACGCCTAAAACATCAGGAGACTCCATTAGATCTGCCTGTTGAGGAGCTGTTGGCATTCTGTATCCGGCCAAGTCCTGTGTAGCAATATCGCTTGCAGCAGTATTAACTAGCGGATTAGATACGCCAGAAGAATTGACATAAGAGCCACCTTTTGCTTTAAGTGCATCTCTAACACCGGTAAATATCTGGTTGATGCCTCTGGTTACACCTTTAATTCTTGCAAGAACCGTTTGGGCATGTGGTTGAAGCTGAGACCAGTCGGATGATACAGATACATTTTGTGTATCGGAAAGTGCCTGTTTTAATGCACCGTGCCAACGACCTTCGCCACGAGCTTGACCATTGTCATCAGTCCATCCACCTGCAGCAAAGTTGGCATATGAACTAAGTTGGTCTTTCTTGTTATCAGTTGGGAATGCAGTGGCTGCTTCTTGCTGAGCCATAGCCATAGCTTTATCAGAATCCATCCCCGGATTCTCACTCATTATTTGAGCATGAATTCGCTTAGCGAGATTTTCGTGAAGTTGTTTTTTGTTAACGCCGATTAATGTTACCTTGGCGTTGTTGAGCATAGATTCACGCTCACCCATTTGCTGGCCCTCTTGACTCATGCCAGAGACACCCTGCATTATACGCAGAGACATTTGTTCAGCTATACGTTGATGATTAGCATTGTTTGGGTCAAAGCCGTTCTTTTGAATATCGGCCAAGTCCTGATACATATCATTGTCCAGTATCATAGGACTTACGACGTGAGGATTTCCACCCTGATTAAACAGCATATGGGAACCAACAACATTTACATTACCAATTCTAATTGATGAAGAAGTAGTCGATGGCATTTCATCGCCAAACGCAGCAGAGCCACCTGCTGCATCGGTGATTAAACCAGCTAAAGGTCTAATAGAATGATATTGAGTCGGTTTGTTAGGCGCTCTTTCAGAAACGGCATTAGAGTTCCACAGTTTGTTTTGAGCTGCAGTTTCACCAGTCTGATGAATATCTGCCATAGCACCCTGCACTATAGCATTTACGGAAGACGTCTGAGTTGTAGCTATGTTGAGTGTATCGCCAGATCTAGTCATGCCCGGATAGTTAACTGTATTGTTACGGGCAACTGCACCCATAGTTACTTCGCTCATAATATCCAATGGGCCCTTGGGCGGTTCTGGAGTTGCTTGAGTTGGCGGCGGAGGTGGCGGTGGAGGTGGGGCACCACCATTCTGTGAACCGCCGATAGATGTATCTACTGCAGAAACCTGCTGTGCCTGCGCAGACTGTTCTTTCATCTCGTAACTATTAACTGGTACGCCTTTTGCCTGAGCAAAGGCCTGTATTTCAGATACACCAATTCTCTTGCCTCTTGGTTTTCTAATTTTTGTGGATGCGGCGCTTAGGTCGATACCTAAACGGTTAGCTTCAGCTATTGCCTCTGGTTCATATTTAGAGAATTTCTTTAGAGCCGGATTATTAGTTTTACCGGGTGCAAGCATACCTGCCGATACTGGTTGATTATCAATGCCTTCACCAAGTTCGGCTAAGTCTGACTCATCTGATCCGGTTATTGGGTAATCGAAGAATGTTTCTTGAATTGAACCTTGGGCCATTTGTGGACCTTCCGCCTGCTCTTGAGACGCCTCCATATATAATTGATTAAATGCTTCGGGGTTATCTGATGCTAAGTTTGTTAGAACTCCGACTGTCTGAGAGTCGTTGTTAGCTACTGCTGGATGACGCTCTTTGATATATTTAGCTTTGGCTACAATCTCTTGCTGTGTATCACCAATGTCTTTGGCCCAGTCGAGTGCCGTATTACCAACTGGAACTTTTTCTTCTTTGGACTCTATAGTTGGGCCGCTAGCGTCATTTTGAGAAACATCTGGTGCGGTATAACCTTCATTTGACCACAGTCTGTTACTGATGTTACTGAATATTTTCATACCGGTAATGGTCAATCCATGAATACCTTTTATGGTATTCGATACTGATTGACCACTTCGACCTAAGAACGTAGCAATATTTCTTGCTACTGACTGAGCATCAGCGCCTTCAACACCCTTAACACTTTCAGGAAGAATACGTTGATACTCCTGAAACGTTTTGTTCCATATTGCAGTTGCAAAGTTTCCCGTATCGGCAAGCATTTTCTTGCCAAATCGTTTTTGATATTCATTATCAATGGTATGATATAAGGCTTCGTTACTGAGTTCTACATCCTCTCCTTCGTCACCAATTTCTGCCTTTGTCTTTGCAATAAATTCAGCAAAACTAGCAACTTCTTTTTCTCGATCCTTGCCTTGGATTCTATACGGAACAAGAGACTCGGCAATAACTTCAGCATTAGCAGAACTTGTTGAGGGGTTCTTGTCCTGAGCAAGAGAGAAATGTCTAACATAATCTGCAAATCGGTCGACTATGCCAGCAGTAGAATAGTTTCTTTGGACAGTCTGACCAGACTTCTTGTCATATTCAGTGATATTGAGGCCCATAAATGCAGCAAGACCTTTATCTGGATTGCGCAAGTCAAGCGCTTCCTGATAAGCATTCATTACCGCAGCTTGAATATCAGCAAATCCACCGGGACTTGAACTATTAGTTAGCTCTCTGGCAATAGCGCCCCAGAAACGGGCAGCATTAAAGTCTTTTCCCATTGCAGACTTTGAGGTAGCATTGCTAGTATTAACTTCCATCGCATACTGTTGATCGGTTGCAGTAGAACGCCACTTAGATAACTGTTTAGACATATAAGCATAAACAGCTTGTTCTTTTGCAACGTTTCTTTCTTCATCAGTTTTTGCATTGTACCAATTGGTCATTGCCTTCTGGCTGTCAAGAAAGAACTTTTCGCGTGAACCGCCCCACTCGTTTGCCGGGTTATCAATTGCGGCTTGAACTAAACGACCCTGATACTCTTTATCTTTTGATAAGTCAGTCAATCCTTCAAAAGGAATAAACTGTTTTCTTCCCCATCGGTTAGTTCGAAATGTCCCAAGTAATCCTTGAATAGCATTTGTATCTTTGTCGAAGTCACCACCACCAAGAATTTCCATAATTGGATTGACGACGACTTGACCTGCACGAAACGTTTCATGACCATAAAACTTCCCGTTTTGGCCTTTGACAAAATCGACAAGTTGAGATCCCCGAGAAGCTAAAACATCTGAACCAATTAAGGCGACAGGAGTAGCAGACTCGGCAATCTGGTGAGGATAGCGATACTGTATAGAGTGACCGACCATTCCATATTTCTTGCTGTTGTCATGAATAATTTGTCGGGCTTCTTTACGGTTAAGAGACATACCTTGTTTACGCGCTTCGTTCTGGAGCATATAAATAAGGTCTTCAGTATGAAGTGCTGCTTCGCCAGCTTGCAGTGAGTTGTCGCCAAGTACATAGTTCATCAAAGAAACTTCAGTTTTTGGAGACTTGATATTAGCCTTGCTCTTAAGCAGTTGTTCAATATCTGCATGACGATTTTGAAGCAGAATGTCAGTTGGAGACGCCTGATCTGGACGTATTTCCATTGGAACATTAGGAACAAATGTACCCATAATTTTCATCAGCAAGGCATTTTGAGAAACAGACAGGTTTCTGCCAGCCGCGAGATCATTCTTCATTTCACGATGAATTTCACCAAGACTCTTTGTTACAAACGTTCCGCCAGCATATCCCCAAGGATGTTGTTCGTCGTCTGCGAATTCAATATCAGAACGCCATTTGATAAAACCTTGAGAGTTTTGAGAGTCTACTTTAGAGGCGAGTTCTCCAAGAAAGTCGACGGCTTTTCCTTGAGCATAAGAACCAAGTTGGCCTTGGTTAAGTTTCATCCATGCTTGAGTATTTTCCTCAGTACCAAGATCTATCTCTTGGCCTGCATGGTTATATAATTTTCCTTTGTATACCTGAAGTCCTTCAAATACAGGAGCATTCTCACCTTCATGCACCGACAAAGGTGGCGCAACTGGATTAAATGGTTCTGCTTCTTGCAAGAATCCAGCGAAGCCAGCTCTCTTGGTTTTTGGTTTTTCACGACTATCATACAAATCTCTATCTTGAGACATCGCATCGCTATTAAATGCAGCAAGTTGAATGTCTCGTATTCCAAGTCCAATTTGCTTAGAACCGCGTTCAGCAAAATATGCCTCAATAGCATCTGCCGTCTTTGCGTATCGACCACTTCTAATTGACTTCAGGAACGGCGAAACGTCTTTAAGGACTTCAGTGCTCAGTCGACCACCGAGACTTGAGGTAAGGGCACTCATGCGCAGAGGCATGTCAACCTGAAGAATAGCAGAACGGCGTATTACACTCCATTGACCATTTGAGAATTGAGAGTATTGAGCCTTGATGTCTGGTATATCAGCCTTATTATATATCTTGTCGTTAGGGTCAAGGCGACCAATTTGTCGTCTTACGATTGCCTGTTCACGTGGTTTCATCTGATGGTATATACCGCTATGAACCATCTGAATAGCATCAAAAGTTTCTTCTACTTCAACTTCTGTAGTATTTTTACTGGCATAATATGCAGCCCATTGATGAAGGTGCTTAAGCGCTTCTTCTGTATTAATAGTTGCCCCGCGCTTAATCGCTAATGCGCCAGCTCGTTCATTTTTAGGAAGAGTGCCTATATAACCAGCAAGAGACTTTCTGTATGACTCTTCGGACATAAGACTCGGCAATTGCTCTGAGAATGCGCTCCAGTTCGTTGGGAATGACGTGATAATTTCAACGCCACCCTTACCTTTTTGACCAAGCGCAGTGTTAATTTTATTAACAAAACGAGACTCTAGAACGTTAACCTTGTTACCAGACGAGTCAACAGCAAACGAAGTATCATTCGTATGAAGTTCAAATGATACTGTTGAGGATTTATTTGTTCCACCAGCATATCTATTTGTCTGTATTGAGTGAGAAATGTTTTGAATGGTTGCAGTTGGTGAAGTAAAACGCGGTGTATACTTCTTACCAGCAATCATTATCGACTCACCACGACGAAGTGTTACGCCATTCAATTCTGACAAAGAATTTATATCGGACTCTGATAAAAGTTCCATGCCAAGTGTTTTGGCTGTCTTTCTAGATGCGCCAAATACACCTGGAAGCGCATAACCCTGACCTTCAGGAGTTGAACCACCAAACCAGTATCCCATCTTAACAGATGTACCAGTCATTGCCGGTCTATCTTCAAATACACTTGGTGTAGACTCGTATGAGACTGGTTCCATTTCTTGAGAAACTGGATTAAAACGATAGGCTAAGTCATTGGCGCGAACGTCAGCCATTAACTTCTTAAGTGCTTTTCCTTGAGCAGCAATAAGACGACCTTCTTTGTCTCTGAACATTCCGGGCCATCGACCAACTTTAGCTGCAAGCGTAGCACCTTCAGATCTTACAAGAAAGCCTTTTTGAGCAATCATTTGCTCATTAACTATCCACTCAACGCCTTCAGTTCTAAACGCAGAACTAAAACCAAGTTCTTTATAAGATTGTAATGTTCCTTCTGGAAGTCCAAAATGTTTCTCTCGACCAGAAATAGATTGTTCTAGGAATCTATTAGCGGCAACCTGATTAAGGTTAAAGGTTTTCATTACATGTTTGACAATAGAGTCTCTACTAAATCCCATCGCCGTTTGAAGTTTAGCATCTTCACTGGTATCGCTAGTGAGTGGTGTCATTGAGAGCAAGTTCATTGCTTCATCAAATTCTACTGCAACGCCCCACTCACCTAACTTTTTAGAAACTTGCCGTTTTACCGCATTGACATTTAGCGGTGATTTAATAGATGACTGAGTAACAACTAGATTGCTTCTGGCACCAATCATATTGCTATAATATTCAATACCGGCATCAGACACAAATCCGCGTCCTAAGTTAATGCCAGCAGTTGAACCAGCTTTAGTTCCCTTGTTAATATCCAACAGTCTAGCCATTGGATCAGGGTTCTGGAATAATTCATGGGTAATATTTATTGCACGGTTGAGAGAAGACGCTTTATCAGTAACTGCTCCAGGACTATTTCGAATTCTGATCTCCGAACCAGGACCCTCGTGTAATCCTTCGGCCCATGGACCAAGACTCTTTCCAACTTCAAACTCTGGAATAATGGCAAATCCAGATGCAGTCGGAACATATCTTGTTCTGTCTGAGTTGGTCTTGACAGAAAACTCAACTTCTTTACCGCGTTCTCCCTTGGCTGCAATTGATAGATACGGGAAACCGCCACGCCACTTAATATTGTCTTTCGACCACATCTTAGCATCTTCAGGGTGCTTCTGGGAAAATGCGTCCGCGAATTCTTCGAGTGCGGCAAGAGCGTTACCTTGTTCTTTGGCGTATCCAGCAGAACCACGAAACGCTACAGTCTGGGCTAGTTTGAACTTATTGATTTCATCCTGAACTGATTGAAGTTTACCAGGAATTTCCATACTTGAAATGTAAGCAGGAGCAAACTTTCCGCGCATTGACTCAACTTGTTCGGTATGTTTTGCAAGAAGCGATGGTCGAATGTTAGTTTCATAGTATGCCTTTGCATCTGCGCCAGTCTGGCCAGCACCAAATGAATTTGTTTTTGCATCGAGTATTCTATGATACTGGTGAGGAGAAGTGAGCGTATTGAGAAACGCTACTGGACTAATATCAGACTTCTCAATAATACGCTTTGCGTACTTCAATTCATCCTTAGTGATAAGATGTTCATCGCTAATCTCACTACCCTTTTCTTGCAAGAACCTTACCAACGGGGCAGCGAGAGGAGAACTTGCCTTTCGGCGTTGGTTCAACTCTTGTTTAATCTGACTATTTAATTGATTTGAATATCTCTTCTTTAATTCCTCGACATCAATATTAGCGGTAGGGCTAACTATCGTGGAGACAAAATTCTTAGTTTGTGTTTCTACAAATGTATTAAATGCATTGTAAAAATCTTTTGTATCATCATCCGTAGGAAGAGAAGGGGGAATTAGAGGCATTTGTTAAACTCTTTTTTATATCGAGCAACGCCTTTTCCTCGGCTTCTTTGCATGTATCAATTATAGTCTGTAAGGTAGCAGGTTGGTCAAGATAACCACCTGCTACTATTGTACCGCCAAATCGCTTTAGGCGATAGTAAAATGCAGCCATTTCTGATGGATAACCACCAACTCTCGTAAGAGAATCTATTTCCAGTGCTAAATCGGCTAATTCAGACTGGAATTCTAGTTTTTTGGGTTCTCTGGTTCAAGAGTTGGATTAACTGAAACGATTGCCTGCCAAATTAAATTGCGATCTGTGGTTGAAAGTTCAGCAAATTCCTTCCAAAACGAATCCCACCCTTGACTATTTCGATCTGCTGGTAATTTACTAAATACATTAGAGCCATCATCCCACTTCAAATTTGATTCGGTGATTGAGAGATAGGCTGCATATCCCTGCTGTTTAATATAAGGAATCATCTTACCAAAGACACGAGTGTCACCGCCATCCTTCAACTCTGTACTAGCTGGCTGGACATATTCCTGAAATAGGGCAGTGTCTGCACCGTTTAACTGCTTTACATGAACAATCTCATGCGCTCTCTCTGGATCGTCGGGCGCAATTGGAACTGGAACAATTATCGAACGTGAACGAGACATATTATTCTCCTAATGAACTATATGTGAATGATAACACAAATAAACAAAAAGACCCATCAACTGATGGGTCCAGTATAACATACAAGATGTTATGATTACGGTTCGGTTGGCATCGGATATCCAGCAATGTTACCGTTAATCAGGTCAAATTCCATATAAGCACCACCTGACAGTGGGTTCAGAATCTGAGCCATATACTTTTGCGTTATTACCTGACCAGGCTGCATTGTCAGTGGACCTGCTTCCATCACGGCAATGTTATTGCCCTTGATATGCAGACCATACTGAGTGGTTGAACCTGGAATGGTCGTTGGCGCAGCAACGTACAGATCGAAAGCGGCGTTACCACCAGAGGTCTGGACAGTGAACGGAGATGGAGACCAATTCGTACCAGACTTAGCACCAGCAACTACGCGGTTGTAGATTTCTGCACTATTCCACTTCAGCGTGAACTGAAGCATCAGCGAACGACGCAGCGTAACCAGATCGTCCATCGTTGGTGAACCGATAATAGCCTCTTCACGCATACCAGACAGATCGTTCATGAACTGAACAGTAGCATCAACAATCGGAATTGAATTGATACCATTGATAGTCAGTGAACCATTATTAGTTAATGGGACAGTCGGAAACTCTTCAGGAGCAGTATCTACCCAGAACTGAGCATTCTGGTCGAGAGAAGCAACACGTCCCATCCACTCAACAGTTGCCTGGATAGGAGACATTGGACGCATATTAAAGGTAATACCAGCCATGAGGTTGTCATAACCAATAATACCAAGCGGATTAACGGAACCACGACCCGGTACAAACATACGAGCAGAAGCCCATGGAAGTTCATATTGAGTTGGATTAAAGGAGAAAGTATGAGTGGCAACTGTACCAGATACCGAGGTCGTTACCTGACCAACCGCCAGCAGAAGCAGCCAACCAAAATCAGACGCAAGACGCGGCAGAAGTTCGGCAGCACCCTGCATGAAGTAACCACCCTTATAGACACCAGTCGGAGTGAGCGTGCCAGTTTCCTGCGGAAATACTGACTCAATCTGCTGCAGGTCATAAGTAACACGAGTAGCACGGAACTGCTTATATGGAATAGTCGTCAGGTCAAATGGAACAGCATCCTGTCCACCAGTCAGAACAGAACCAGAGACGTTAATCTCAGTTGTTGAGGCAGGAGTATAGACGATTGCCAGAGAGTTACCAGCAGCGCCAGCCGTGGCTGCGGCAAAAGTAACAGCCGTACCCAGATTTACCTGAGTAACAGAAGCAATATCGGCAGAGTTGGCAGTAATCTTGTTGATGAAGTTCTGGATTGTGCCCTGAAGCGTACCAGCAATCTGAACATCATTAGTGAGCGTAGCGCTTGACTTAAAGGTATAAGTTGTTGCACCAACCTGCAGCGTGTCAGTTGTGAGCGGCTGACCGACGAAGGCAACAGCACCGACTGAAGCAACAGCAGAACCACCCTTGAGACCACCGAGTAGAGTAGAAGCAGAAAGCGTGAAGCGAGCAGAGACGCCGGAACCACCCTGGGCAAGTGCGATAGAGTTACCACCAAGACCCGGAATACGAGATGTAAGCGCCAAAGTCTGAGAACCGATAGCTGCATCAGTCTTCAGAAGAGCGGAAGTGCCAGCATAATACTGTGTACCCGAACCTGCAATCTGACCCTGAACAGCAGCCAGAAGGTTCTGAAGTGTAGCAGTAAGGTTTGAGCCAATTTTAACATCATTGGCCGTAGTCATTGAGCTCTTGAAAGTATAAGTTATACCTTCAATGCTCAGTGTGTCTGAAACACTTGGCTGTGCAGCAAAGGTCACATAACCTGTGGCAAGTGCGGCTGGAGCAAACCCTGCACCGTATTTACCATACTGCGGACCAAGTTCAATTTTTGCGTTTGTTGAAGGAACGGACATTTTAGTCTCCTGTTAGACTGATTTGCTAGTGAGGACTTGCCACCAGATTTTTCCATGATGAATAAACTGGCCAACACCACCGCCATCACTTATTAAATCTTTGATAACAAAAAGTTGGGCGGCATATTCTCCAAAAGAGTCTGAGATATCTATCATTGGATAGGTTCTGAGGTAGTACTCTATTCTGGAGAGAACAACATTTGCGGATTGTCTAGCTTGCTGTCGTTCGTAAGTAGTGGGCCAATACATCTCGGCTTTGGTAGTGAAGCGGCGAAACCACATTTCACCACCGCCAAGTTCATATGGTTGAGGATTGTGGAGAGAGGTTAAGTCATGCTGAGTAATTGAGTGACCCCACCCTGTTTCATCATCGGGGTCGTTGTTATAGGATAGCACACTTATTCCATAAGTGAGAGGGTTATCTTGAAGAAGTCCCGGTCTTACTAATCCAGCCTTTGTCCCGTCTGTGGTTGGAATATCAGTTTGTAGTTTTTCTACAAGCCAAGTGTTCACACTATCGAGTAGGACGTTGACAATTGAAGTGTCTGAAGTGGGCATTATCGACCACCTGTAGACTTTCCGGGACTTGTATAGAACATATTACGATCCTGTGGCACGGTTCTTGCAAGAATTTCTGCGGCCATTTTACGATACTGATCTACTTGCTGAAACATAGGGTTATCATCAGGCTGACCTGAGTCAGTTCTTCTGTTCCATTGACGAATTTTTGAAAATTCAAGCGTATAGGTCTCTGCGTAGTAAGCTGCAAGAAGAAGGGCGAGAGGCGATTCCATCCACATAGGTATATTCAATATACTGTCATCGTTCACCGGAGCACGCCAGCTTCGGAAATAGTTAACAGTAAATGAGGAACCGGCTGGTGGAGGACTGGCCATATAGATTACGCCACCCCATTCCCACCACTCATACTGCTGATCTCCTCTATCAAACGTAGTAATCTGGTCAAACCTGCGAGGCGCTAGAACATACGTTCTACCATTAGAGAAGTAAAGTAGTCGAGCCGTTCTCTCAAGACTATCTACCACATCATCGCTTATCTGGAATGAAGAAGTTAAACCATCACCCTGAAAGAACATAGATGTTTGTTCGGCGGTGTGACGAGAGAGTTCGGCCAAGGCCCATTTACAGTGAATTGCCATCTGGGATGGATCTACAACTGTAGACGCCACAGTACCAGAACTGATAGCGGCTGCAGAGGGAGCCGGGGTTGTAAGTAACCCCGACTGAACCTGAGTACGAAAAGTGCCCCAAGGGATCATTGTTATTAACTCTGGGCGTAGTTGATAGAGCCAACTTCGCGGTAGGTCGCGGCAGTAAAGACATTTTCTATTACCAGTGGATTATAGTTGTTATAACCCATGTAACTGTCCCAACTGAAACGATAGACCTGTTCCCAGTCATCGACCGGAGGCGGATTATACAGACGTGGTGGGCGACCAACACCTGCAACGATACCATCATCACCGCCAATGAAGATCATTGAGTGAACATGGATACCCTTTGTGACGTAAGCATACACACCACCACCAGTGAGGTCCGTAGTGAAGTCAAGCATAATTGGAGCATCGAACTGCAGACGCTTATTGGTCGCATCGACACCAACAATACGTCGGTTGTTCAGTGTACCATCGCGGAAATCAACACCATTGTTAGCGCCATAAGCACTTGTACGGATCGAGTGGATAGTAACACGATCACCAACTGCATAAGTAGCCATATCGCCAGCAGACGTACCAGACGCCAACTGAATATACGGAGTACTGTTGCCGATCTGGCCAACGATATACGTTGAGTCAGTCTTGGTGTTTGGCAGACCGCTGATACCAGTTCCATTCGGAGCGCCATCACCAGCATTTATTGGGCTAGTAACAGTAGACTGAACCAAAACCTGACCGCAGTTGAACAGAGTAGCGCGAGGAGACTGAACAAAACGAACGTTCAAGAGCTGACCAATTTCATAATTCAACAGACGTTCTGGCGAAGCATAAGCCTGCGGAACAAGCCAATCCTTCGGAGAAGAGTTCTGACGGATATCGTAAATAACAGACGGGGAAGTGATGCAAGTGATCATCCCATAATTTGCCCCAGGGTCCTGAGTATACGGAACGTCACGGTTAGCCATACCAAGATGGATAGCTGACAGAATGGTCGGATTAGCAAAGGCGTTCTGCTGCAGCGTACCAAAACTTGATGCACCACCATTATACAGAGCCAGAGGAGCAGACAGGAAAGCGTTACGAGCCAGCATGTCATTAACGTCAACAATGTTCTGGCCGAGTTTACCTGTTACAATCGGACGAATGGCGTCGACCGGATTACTACCGGCATTTTCACGCCAATAAGTCACGATGTCTTCATACTTACTATAAGCAACTTTAGCACCGTAGCGGGCAAACGTAATCTGTACTGCACGAGTGTCGAAATGGCTGGCATTAATTGACAACTGACGCTGCCCAATCGGGTCGAAGTTAGGATGCAGATCGTACATCTGTGTAACCTGAGCGACCGGAGCATTAATTGACCCTAAGTTGTACTGGAACTTGGTATATGGGGCGAAGATGGAGCGCTGACGCCACACATCTCGGAGCATCGGGTCATAAAACATACGCTGATTAGCGGTCATGCCTGCCCAAGGGTTGCTAAGCAGGGACTTTTCAAAAGCGGAGGCGGAAGCAACATCCGTATACTGCATACCCGGCTGTTCATAAGTCGAAGTAGTCGGGCTCAGCAGTGAGGAGTCATTGGGGAAATTTGTTACTGAGGGAAGCATTTCGGGGAACCTTTCGTGTTAGGAGATACTAGAGTTGGCGACCAGCTCTCTGAGCGGCAACCGACTTCATAGCATCATTCAACTGTTTATTTAATTCAATATACTTTTGCTGATCTTCTTTACGCGCTGGATTGAGACCCATAAGTTGCGCAGTAATTTGCTCTACCGATGGTAAACTGCCTGCGGACGGAGCGCCCAAGGCAGGAGCAGAAGGTGTAGCGCCAAGAGCAAAATTTGTTTTGCCCTTTACGAGAGTCTCTTCCATTCGCTTCAAATATGTTGCATAAGTATCGTCATTTTCAAAATCGCCACGTTGACGCAAATCGTCAGATATTGCGGCGAGCGCTGGAGCATATTTCTTGATCAGAGACTGAGAGGTTTTTTCCGCTGCGAGTTTGGCATTTTCAATCTTTACTTTAGCGAGTTCGTCCTGAGCATTTGCATAATCTAATTGCAGTTTCTCAAGATTTTCTTTGTGAAGTCTTGCTTCTTTAGCTATCTCTTCGCGTTCTTTCTGTGTCTGACCTACTATCGTGTCCTTTTCTCTGAGCAAATCAGCATTACGCTTTTGCTCTGCCTGCAAACGACCAGAAGTCGCTCGCAAATCATTTTCAAGCTTGGTAATGTCCACTACTTTAGAGTCTGTTCCAGAAGTCGAAGGAGTTGAGTCGTTCAAGTTCTGAATTGAGTCTGTGTCGGCCATTTTTATTACGAACCTTTCTAATTAGCACTAGGACTATCGCTACCATTATAGGTTTTATCTATATTTTCCTTGGTAGCCGGATCTTGGTTACTACCTGCCCCTTGAGCAACACCAGGATTCTGCATCTGAACGGCTTCTTGAATCCTCTTCATTTCTTCGTCGGGGTTATCGGTAGTAGACAAAACTTTCATTGCAGTCTGCGGAGCCATCGCGCCCATCGCTATTTTCTTGGCAGTCGTCTCGACTTCAGCCGCTTCATCAGTCGGCATCATTGGGAACCACTGTGCTCCAAAGTTGATACCTTTAAGATGCTTTTGAGTGATACCACCAACTCCCTTGATAATCGCAATTTTCAAAATCATTTTTGCAATTTGCTTCATACCGTTTGACCAGTATGATCGTTGTGTTTTGATATTGCTAGTGGCTGGCCACATTCTTGCTGCAAGGGTCTTGGCACTACGCTCTCCACCTTCATCTTCACCGAATGACACTGGAGTTAAGAAGGTTGCATTTCGCAGTTCTTCTATCAGAGCATCCGGGTAGGCTAAGATTTGAGGTCCAAGCGTTGGAGGATCAATCTTAAAGGCCGTTGGAGGGTCTTTACTTACCGAAGGAGTTACTCCCAAGTCGATCACGTCTCTACCAGTTGAGATATGACGTGTATTAAGAGGGGCGATGACATTACTGATAAACAGTTCTCGGTGAGAAGTTTCATGTATCAGATCACCGATATCCGCTAAGCGTCCATTAAGTTCTCGTACCAGTCCGCCGACTGTTTCGCACATGGAGATCCCGTAATAACTACCAGCTCTCGCTGTGGGAATGTATACGAAGGGTACAAAACCAAACGGGTTGTCAACATTATCGTACAAAATTGTCGTATTGTCAACTTTTACTGTAATAGGATGACTATTAATAGTAATATTAACTTTGTCTTTGGTCCAATGTTCCATATACAGGCCAAAAGCACCTTCAAGCGGATCAAGGTCATACATCAATTCTGCTTCACGTGCAGTTATTCTATATACAACAAATGCTTCAAGTAGTTCATCAGGTCGCTGGGCGTTCCAAACCGGCATGAAGAAATCAGGAATAACTTGTTCATAGGTAATACCAGCTTCAAGATTGTCGTTATCTGGATTCCAGCCAATCTTAAATACGGCACCACCAAGAAACTGTTGGATAACGCCTGATTCCATTTGAGCTGAACGTGCATTGTTATCTATAAGCACCTGATTGCAGAACTGTTCAGCCTGAAGCGCGATCTTCTTGAGACTGTCATCTGGCATATCTTCGCCTAATGCTGGTCGAGCTTCTGCTTTAATTCGAACAAGTGGAGTACAGCCATCATCTATTTCACCAAACAAGATAGCTGCACGCTTCATTGCATAGGTTTGAATATAGTTAAGTTTTAGCGGATATTTGAGAGTAGGATTACCGTCGTCGTTTACACCAAGCGTTTCTTCCCAGACTGCACCAGTGAAGAGTCGCCAGTAACCTATATATCTTTGAAGTTGCCAGTTCCATTGGGTAAGTGGGAATGCGGCAGGAAACATGCCCGGAAACTCATTTGATACTACTCCGGTAGTAATACCAAAACGTCTTTGCTCCAGGTCATAATAAGTTGACATATAGGAGCTGGTTGGGAAGTCTGAAACGGCTTCTGCTAGAAGTCCGCTCGCCTGATATACCGACATAATTTATCTTTCTATATGATAGTTTCGAGAGGTTTGAGAGATTCTAGTGTTCGGTGAAGCGTATTTCTTAGGCGTCGGATCAAGCTTCTTTGACAGCCACATCAGGAAAACGGGGATTTTATGCTGCATCAGAATAAAGTTAGCAGTCTGAAACAACTTTTTAGATAGCCATCCTCTAACGGCGGTTAGGATAAACTGGCCTCTTATAACGGTCTGGTGGATGACTAGTTTTAGCACTATTACGGGTCGGGTCGAAGTAATTGTTGATAGGTTCATGGTAGTAATACTCTCTGAAGAAGTGAGCGGACATAGCCATCGTCATTACAATATCCTGCGGAATGTCTCCATCAGGTAATACATAATGAGATAGTTGCATACGAATTGATGGGATTGAAGGAAAACGAAGCATCCCTTTTCCCATAAAGAACTTTAGAGCGTTAAGAGATGCATATTTCGCGTTAATGCCTGACGTATCGAGTCCACGAACCATGAGTTTGTTTTCGGATTGCTCGAATACAAGTTCGTCAAAAGCTTTTTGGGTTCCGGTACTGTCAAACGCACAGTTTCCATGAGCTTTGTATATGGTGACATATCGAGTAAATTCTGTGATGAAGGGCCAGTATGAGGAGTTAGCGTAAATCCAGTGAAAGGCACGTAGTACTGCAGGTCGCTTTGGGAAATCGGTAATATCCCATACCATAATACAGGGAGCATTTCTTCCGGGTGGATCTCCTTGTCCGGGGTCTGCGATAACGCAGTATTTACGACCAGATTCCGTATCTGGCGGCATTTCCCATCTAAATATTCCAGCTCGGTCTTTCTCTTCTTTGTAGAATTGGCCAAACCATTTATATTTAGGGTCGTCAGGCGAGAGTGAGTGCTTTTGTTCAATTGCCCAATCCATTGATTTATTAAGTGTTAAGTCCGTACAAGCCATTATCATATCACCAGAGAAGTGTTCACCCTTGCCGAGTGGACGTTCTCCACCAAGCCATTGCCTAATACTTTGCTCATCGCCACCAGTACGACGCTTCAGGTTCTCAATATCGTCATTTGACAGTGCTGAGTTTTCTGAAGAGTTAACTTGTAGCGAGAAATAAGTCTTAGGATCAACCTGTGCTTGGTCAAATCTATACCAGAGTGCATCATTTTCATCGGCGTTAGCAATAAGAATGAGTTTACCAATACGCGGTCGGCCTTGTGTCATACCACGGAGACGAGAACCTGCTTCACGAACCACATCGTCTAAGTCCAGAAACTTTTCAGCCTGGTCGATGATAATGACATCAGCCTCCAGAGTTCTAATTTTAGTGATATCGCCTTCAAGCGGCATCATTTCTATTGTTGAGACACCGATGTAATCGTTTTGTAGTGTATATCCAGGATTTCTAAACTCACTGGCACGAGTTACCCAACGGTTATTCCAGGGTGTATTAGTAGACATTTGTCTAATTTGTTTGTAGACTTCCATCGCCTGAAGCATTTTAGGTGCAATGGCAAAGCCACGAAAACCTGGGAACATAGACGCATAAGCCATAAGAGTGAGAGCAGAATAACTAGTT
>Ga0265336_10000144_pt1 | contig 50488 bp, 43 predicted proteins | sample 42119metaG_FD_193583 | JGI IMG/M metagenome (GOLD analysis project Ga0265336, IMG submission 193583) | Rhizosphere microbial communities from Carex aquatilis grown in University of Washington, Seatle, WA, United States - 4-21-19 metaG | ecosystem: Host-associated > Plants > Roots > Rhizosphere...
AGCGGCGGGCCGGCGCGCCAGCCGGGCAGCGACCAGCCCGCGCGGCGCGGGGCCGCGGCCGACACGGGCGCGGGCGCAGCGACGTCGCCGGCCAGTCTTGCGCGCATCCGCGCCCAGCCGTGTTCCACGTCCACCGGCACGTTGGGGCCCGGCTGCAGCAGCTGCCACTGGCGCTCGGTCTCGAGCTCGGCGCGGCATTCGGGGCACTGCGCCAGATGGGTCTCGACGGCCTCGTGCTCGGCGGTCTCGAGGCGGCCGGTGAGGTACCACGGCAGCAGCCGCTGCACGGCCACGTGCGGGTCGGGTTCGAGTCGAAGGATCTGACCGCTCATGCCAGTCTCCAGGTCAAAGAGGTGCCGGGCGGGATCATCGGCCATTCCGGCGGGGTCGACGGCGCGCGGGTCATAGCCAGTCGTCCAGCTGGCCGCCGAAGGCCGTGCGCAGGCGTTTGCGGGCGTGGAACATGCGTGTCTTGACGGTGTCGGTCGGGCAGTCGACGATCTGCGCGATCTCGGGATAGCTGAAGCCGTGGAAGTAGGTCAGTTCGACCGCGGCGCGCTGGTCGGCGGACAGCGCGCGCAGCGCCGTGTCGATCGCGGCGCGCGCCTGCGCCAGGCTCAGCCGCGCCTCCGGGCGCTCGCCCGCGTCGGCGACCGGCTGGTCGTCGTCCCCCCCGGGCTCGGGCAACGGGTCGTCATGGCGCGACAAGGCCTTCAGCGCCTTGCGGTAGGCGATCGCGAAGATCCATGTCGACACCTTGCTGCTGCCGTTGAAGCGCTCGGCCTGCTTCCAGACGACGTACAGGGTGTCGTCGAGCACCTCCTCGACGAGGTGCTCCGGCCGCAGCATGCGCTGCAGGAAGCGGCTCAGCCGGGGGTGGTAGCGCCGGTACAGCATCTCGAAGGCGGCCAGCTCGTGCGCGCTGACGCGGGCGACCAGGCGGCGGTCCTCGGCGTCGTCGTGCGCGCCGCCGGGCGCCGCGGGCGGGCGGTTGGAGGGCTGGGGTGTGGGGACAGTGTTCATGCGCGTCGCAGGTTTCGTCCACAGTGCATTCCGCATTCCAGGTCGACGGTTCAATGGTGGCGCAGCGCGGGCGCCTGCAACCGCAGCGGAGTGTGACTTGTTGCACGCCCGGCGGCGCCGGCGTGCCGACTTCCCGCGCAGGCGACGCGGGAATGGCGCTTCACGCCGGGAGCGTCAGTTCCAGCGCCAGGTGTAGATCGCGTCGAGCGAGGGGTCCTCGCCCGCCTGGGCGCGGATGGTCAGGCGCTGGGCGATGCGGTAGATCAGCTGCCAGTTGCCGGAGGTGGCGTTGACGCCGCGCTCGTAGCCCAGGTAGATGCGCTTGGAGACCTGGCGCCCGAGCGTGACCACGGTCTGGCGCACGTCGTTGGCGTCGGTCTTCTGGTTGACGGCGAAATCGGTCAGGCCGAGGCGCTTGAGCAGCTGGTCGCTGGGCGCCTCGCCCTCGCCGGCCAGCAGCGCCATCGCGGCCTGCTGCAGCAGCGCGGTGTCGGCGCCGCCCACCGTCTCGGGGGCGCGGCCCAGCATCAGCCACGAGAGCTTGTCGCCGTCGCTCATCTCGGGCTCGCTGAACAGCTTGACGTGCGGCGCCAGCGCGGTGCCGGTGATGGCCACGCCCACCGTGATGTCGAGGTTGGGGCGCACGGCCAGGATGTCCAGCCGCGGGTCGTTGACCGGGCCGCTGAACGCGATCTCGCCGCGCTGGACCACCAGCTTCTGCCCATAGGCCACGTACTGGCCGCCGTCGGTGCGCACGTCGCCGCGCACCGCCAGCACGCCGTTGGGCGCGGTGATCTGCAGCGCGCCCTTCAGGCGGGTGTCGATGCCGCGGCCGCGCAGCTGCAGGCGTTCGCCGAGGTCGACCGCCAGGTCGATCTGCGTCGCCCGGCCCGTCCGCGGCACGCTCGCGGCGGCGCTGGTGGCGCCGTCATCGACCGGGGCGCTGGCGTCGAGCACCTCGACGTCGCTGTCGAGCGACGGCGCGTCGCCCTTGCTGAGGTCGAACAGGCCCTCGTCGATGGCCATCTTGCCTTCGATCCGGATCGCCTCGGCGCCCAGGCGCAGCGCGACGTTGCCGCTGGTGACGATCTTGCGGTCGATGCGGCCCAGCAGCTGGAACTGCCGGGCCTGCAGCTGCAGCGTGGCCAGCGGCTGCAGGCCCAGGCTGGCGCCGCCGGTCACCGACAGCTCGCCGTTGCCGCCGCGCAGGGTGAATCGCTCGACCAGTGCGCGGTCGCCGGTCAGCCGGATCGCGGCCTCGCCGTCGTGGCCGTAGACGCCCTCGAGCGCGTTGCGGATCGCCAGCTTGTCGGCCGTCACGGTGCCGGTGACCTGCGGGTCGCCCCAGCGGCCCGCCAGCGCGAGGTCGGCCCGCAGCTCGCCGCCCAGGCGCCAGCCCGGCGGCAGCCAGGCGCCCCAGACGTTCAGGTCCTCGACGTGCGCCTGGATGCTGCCGTGCAGCGGCGAGCCGGCGCCGGGCAGCGAGGCCGGCGAGGGCGCGTCGGCCGTCCAGTGGCCGGTGAGCTCGCCCAGGCGGGTGCCGGCGACGTCGGCGTCGGCAACCCAGTGGGCGCCTTCGGCCTTGACCTGCAGGAGGGCGCGGGTGAGGCCCAGCGCGAGGCCGGGGGCGTTCGGATCCTGCACGAGGTCGGACACGCCCAGGTCGCCGCCGCTGCGCGCCAGCTGCGCCGCGACATGCCACTGGCCATCGAAGGCGGCATGCACCTGGGCGGTCATGCGCAGGTCGCCGTGCCAGCCGAGGTCGGGCTGGGCGCGCGCCAGCAACTGCGCCACCGAGAACGGCGCCAGCGCGGCGTCGACCGCCCAGCGGCTGCTGGCGCCCGGGCTCGCCGGCGCCGTCCAGAACGAGGGCTGCCACGCCAGCGCGAGGCCGGCGAACTCGGCGCTGCCGGCGCCCACGCGCAGTGTCTGCCAGGCCCCCGCGGCGTCGCGCGACAGGCTCAGGTCGAACGGCTGCAGGTGCACCCAGTTCGGGTTGACGACGGTGGGCACCGACGCCGCGGCCGACGGCGGCGTCGCGGCGTTCGCCTCGGTGGCGGCGCGCAGGTCGAACTGCGCGAGGTGGCCCTGCCAGGCCGGCGTGTCCACCGCCGCGGGCTGCCAGCGGCCCTGCAGCAGCACGTCCAGGCGCGTCGCGTTGGCCTTGCCGATGTTGGCCAGGTGGGCCAGCCAGGTCGGCGGGCTGACCGGCGCCTCGCCCTGCAGCTGCAGCTGGTGGCGGGCCAGCGTGCCGCTGAGCGTCGCCTGGGCGTGCGCGATCCGCGCGACGCCCATCTGGCCGTCCACCAGCGTGAGGGTGGCGTCCAGCGGCGCCTGCGGGTCGGTGCTGCCGTGGGCGCTCCACTGCAGCTTGGCGAGCTTGAACTGCGGGCCGGCCCAGTCGCTGAGCTCGCCCTGCGTGACGATGCGCAGCGGAGCGGCCGCGCCGTGCCGGGCGGGCGTGGCGTCGGCGATGGCCAGGCGGCCGCCGGTGACCTGCACGTCGAACCGGGCCGCGCCGCGCGTGGGCCAGTCGGCGCGCCCGGGCTCGGCCGCGCGCGCCGCGGAGGCGGCCACGGCCGGGGCCAGCGCCCGCGCGTCGTCGGTCTTGCCGCCGGTGGCGACCTGGGTGGCCGCCTTGGCGATCAGCTCGCCGGGAATCGTGCGCGAGGCGGCCAGGGCACCGACCGCCGAGGCGGCGGCCATGGCGGGCGAGGCCCCTTGGGTGCGCGTCGCCAGCGGGGCGAACAGCTGCAGCGCGGGGGCGTCGACGCTCAGGTGCAGCTGGTCGATGACGGCCAGTGCGTCGGCCTGCGCGTTGCCGGGGCTGATCGCGCCGTCGACGCGGGCCTGGTTGACGCCGCTGTGCAATTCCGCCGCCACGGCCCACGGCGCGCCCAGCGCGTCCACATGGGCCTTGCCGGCCAGTGCCAGGCCGGCCAGCTGGCTGTCCGCCAGCACCAGGTCGGCCTTGCCGTGCACGCCGGCCAGGCCCTGCCAGGTGGCGGGCGCGCCGGCGAGCTGCAGCGAGAGCGAGCCGTTGAGCAGGTTGGGGCCGTCGCGCAACGGACCCGCGTCGGCCAGCCGCCACCAGGCGCCGGGGTCCAGCTGCGCCCACGTGGCCTGGGCCTCGCCCTGCCAGATGCCGTCGGCGGCGCGGCGCAGCGCGCCGGTCGCGCCGACGCGCGCGGGGCCGGCCTGGAGGTCGAATTGCTTGAGCTGCACGGTGTCGGCACGCAGCAGGGCGTCGAGCTGCAGCGCCATCGGCGGCGGGACGACGGTCTTTGCGCCGGCGGGCAATGGCGGCGCCGTGCCGGCCAGGCGGCCGCTGACGTGGGCAGTCCAGCCGGCGAACGCAGTGCCGGCGCCCGCCGCGGGCCGGGCGGCCGCGGCCGCGGGGGCCGAGGCCGGCGCGCCGCCCCACAGCGAGGCCGGCGGGGGCAGGCGGTCCAGGTCGGCCCGCAGCGGGCCGCTGATGCGCCAGGCGCCCAGGTGGGCGTCCAGGCGCGCCGGCTGCAACTGGTCGAAGTCGAGCTGCACCTGCGCCTTGCCGGCCTGCCAGCGGCCCTGCGCGCGCAGTTCGCCGCCGGGCCCCTTGTCGTCGGCCAGCACCAGGCGCAGCGCCGGGATCGCGATCGATTCGCCGCTCCACGGCGCTTCCAGGTGCGCGGTGAGCGCGGAGAACGGCAGGCCGCCGGACGACCAGGCGGCGGGCGCCGCGTTGTGCAGGTCGATGTCGAGCACGGCGGGCCGCGTGGTGGCCAGGCGCAGGGTGCCTTGCAGGCGGGTGGCCGGCGCGCGCTCGGACAGCGCGCGCAGGTCGAGCTCGGTGGTGTCGGCCAGCACCTCGGTCAGCGGCACGGCCTCGAAGGGCTTGACGTGGGCGCGGGCGTTCGCCCGCGGCGCCGCGCGCGCGCCCTGGGCCTCGCCCTGCAGGCTGGCGACGACGTCGAAGCCGGCCAGCGGGCCGTGCAGCGTCGCGCTCGCGGCCCAGTGCGGCAACGCGGCGGCTGCCGGCGCGGAGGCGGCCGCCGGCGCGGCCGGCGCGTCGTGGGCGGCGAGCGCGACGTCGACGGCCAGCGGCGCATCGGCGTGGGCGAGCAGGCGGCCCTCCGCCTGCACGCGCTCCCAGCCGAAGCGCAGGTCGTCGACGCGATGGACGCGGCCGCCGTCGGCCCCGACGGCCAGCGTGGCCTGCACGTCGCGCAACGGCGCGTGGTCGGCGATCGCCAGCGTGCCCACGCGCAGGCGGGCGACGTCGAGGGCGACGGGACTGCGCAGCGAGTTCGGCGCCGCCAGGGCCTTGGCCGGCACGGCCGCGGGCAGCGACACGATGTGCACCGCATCGGCTTCCAGCGTCGCCAGCGTCACGCCGAACCAGGCCCCCGCGCGCGGGCGCCAGCGCAGCGCCAGGCCGTCGGCATGCAGGCCGGCCACGTCCACCTGCACGCCCGCCACGAGCGCGCGCAGCGACCCGATGCGCAGGTCGCCGCCACCCAGCGAGCCGCGCACGTCCACCGCCGTGAAGTCGGGCACGTGGCGCAGCAGCCAGCGCGTGCCGTCCTCGCTGTTCCACAGCGCGCCGGCGACGGCGACGCATGCGCCGACTGCCAGCGCCGTCGCGGCCGCGGCCACGGACGCGACGCGGGCGACGTGCTGCCACGCGGGCCGGCGTCCGGGCGCGGCGGGGGGAGCGGGGACGGGCGCGCTCATCGCAGCCTCAGAACGCGACGCCGACGCTCAGGTCGAGGCGGCCGCGGTGGATCTCTTCGCCCCAGGACCAGTCGATCTTCAGCGGCCCGACCGGGCTGCGCCAGCGCACGCCCAGGCCGTAGCCGACCGCCACCTTCAGGTCGTTGAAACGCGGTGCCGAGCGCCCAGCGTCCACGAACGCGGCCCACCAGACCGAGGGCAGCGTGGACGTGAACGGATGGGCGACCTCGACGCTGGTGGTGATCAACGAATTGCCGCCGACGGTCGCGCCGTAGGTGTTGACCGGTGCCAGCGAGCGCCAGGCGTACCCGCGCACCGAGTCCTCGCCGCCGGCGCGCCACTGCTCGGCGTCCGGCATGGCCACGCTCGGGTCGACGATGATCTGCCCGAGCTCGACGCGCGCCTGGGCATGGAACGAGTACGGCAACGGCCAGTATTGGGTCAGGCGGCCGTACAGCCGCGTGTACGCCCCGTACGCCGAATCGGGCCCCCCCGCGTAGCCCACGCCCACCTGGCCGGACAGTGTGTAGCCCTGGGTCGGCAGGATCACGCTGTCGACGTTGCGCCACACGTTGGCCTGGTTCAGCGACAGGGCGCGCGCGTCGACGCAATAGTCGGTGACGTCCGGGAACAGTTTCTGGTCCGGTGTGTTGCACTGGATCGAGCGCTCGAACTGCACGTAGGTCATGCGGTCGAGCGCGTTGCTGTCCTGCGTGCGACCGAAGCGCACGTAGCCGGCCCGCACCTGGTCGCCGGTCGACAGGATGCGGCTGAGGCTCGCGCCGACGAACCAGCTGTGGAAGCTCTCGGCCGGATGCGTCGCCAACGCGCCGTTCCACTCCCGCACGTCGCGGCCCAGCTGCACCTTGTTGGTGGCCGTCGCGGCCAGGCCGAACACCCGGCGGTCGGTGTGTTCCAGCGTGATGCGCGGGCCGGTGGTGGAGCTGACGCCGAGCGCCACCGTGGCCTGCTGCAGCGACTGCTCGTGCACCCGCACCCGCACGGTGGCGTGGCCGGCCTGCGCCGGATCGGGGTCGTAGATCACCGCGACCTGGTCGAACAGGCCCGTCTTCTGCAGCCGGTCCTGGTAGTCGAGCAGGCGCGCCTGCGTCAACGGCGCGCCGGGGCCGAAGCCGGCGAGCTGGTGCACGTTGCGTTCGTCCTGGCGCTCCAGGCCCTCGACGACGATGTCGCCGGCCAGGAAGCGCGGGCCGGTGTCGGCCACCAGGAACAGCCGCGCCTGGTTGGTGGCCGGGTCGACCTGTGCGGCGGTGGCCGTCCAGATGGCCGCCGCGTAGCCCGCATTGCGCAGCGCCGACAGGGTCTGCGCCTTCGCGTCGTCCCAGTTGCCGTTGCGAAACACCTGCTGCGGCTGCAGCTGCCATTGCGCGCGCAGGCTGGCCTGGAAATCGAGCGCCGCGGTGTCGCCGCGCTCGGTCGCGCGCGCCAGGTCGCCGTCGAACTCGAGCGTGAAGCGGCCCACGGTGGCCGGCTCGCCGGGCACCAGGCGGATGAGGATGCGGTGGGCGTCGGCGGGATCGGGCGCGACGGTGACCTCGGCGCGGAAATAGCCCTCGGTCTGCGCCAGCGCGCGGCCCTGCGCCGGGGCGGCGGCGACCAGGCGCGCCCACTCGGCGTCGTCCAGGCTGTCCGCCTCGGCCAGGCGCGCGGCGCGCTCGATGTCGAGGTTTCTCTCCAGCAGCGCCTTGAAGGGCGACGGCGCCTCGACCACCAGCTCGCGCGTGGCCGCCTGCGCGCCGCTGCCGTACGCGACGGCGAGCGCCAGCGCCAGCGTGCGAAGCGCGCAGCGCGCCGGCGCGCGCGAGCGCGGGGCCGGGGGTCGCTGGACGAGACCGCGCGAGACGCCCGCTGCCGTCATTTCGTCAGGAGACGCATCGCACCCTCCAACCCCTGCAGGGTCAGCGGGAACATGCGCTGGCTGACGAGCTGCTCGATCAGCGAGATGCTTTGCCGGTACTGCCACACGCCCTGCGGCTCGGGGTTGATCCAGCAGTGCTTGGGAAACGCGTGCGTGAGGCGCTGGATCCACTCGGCGCCGGCCTCGGCGTTGTTGTACTCGACGCTGCCGCCGGGCTGCAGGATCTCGTACGGGCTCATCGTGGCGTCGCCGATGAAGATCAGCCGGTAGTCCCTGTTGTACTTGCGGATCACGTCCCAGGTGGCGTGCTTCTCCGCGAAGCGGCGGCGGTTGTTCTTCCACACGAAATCGTAGACGCAGTTGTGGAAGTAGTAGAACTCGAGGTGCTTGAACTCGCCCTTGGCGGCCGAGAACAGTTCCTCGACGCGGTGGATGTGGTCGTCCATCGTGCCGCCGACGTCCATCAGCAGCAGCACCTTGACCTTGTTGTGGCGCTCGGGCCGCATCTTGATGTCGAGCATGCCGGCGGCAGCGGCCGTGGCCTGGATGGTGTCGTCCAGCGCCAGCTCGACGTCGGAGCCCTCGCGGGCGAAGCGGCGCAGGCGGCGCAGCGCCACCTTGATGTTGCGGGTGCCCAGCTCCAGCGAGTCGTCGTAGTCGCGGTAGGCGCGCTGCTCCCACACCTTGACCGCGCTGCGGTTCTTGCCGGCGCCGCCGATGCGCACGCCCTGCGGGTTGTAGCCGCCGTGGCCGAACGGCGAGGTGCCACCGGTGCCGATCCACTTGTTGCCGCCCTCGTGGCGGCCCTTCTGTTCCTCGAGCCGCTGCTGCAGCGTCTTCATCAGCTCGTCCCAACCCATGGCCGCGATGGCGGCCTTCTGCTCGGGCGTGAGCTCGCGCTCGAGCAGCTGGCGCAGCCAGTCCTCGGGGATCTCCTTCGAGGCGGTGAGCGCGGCCACGCCGTTGAAGTACGCGCCGAACGCCTTGTCGAAACGGTCGAAATGCGCCTCGTCCTTGACGAGCGTGGTGCGCGCCAGGAAATAGAAGTCGTCGATGGACGGGCCGATCACCCCGGCCTTCAGGGCCTCCAGCAACGTGAGGTATTCCTTGACCGAGACGGGCAGCTTGGCGTCGCGCAGCGTGTAGAAGAAGGGAATCAGCATGACGGAGGGCGGGCCGGGGCGCCCGGGCGCGGACAGGGGCGTCGCGCGCGCAGGCGCGGATTTGCCGGCTAGGGTATCACCGATGCTGCCGCCGGGTCGGCGCCGACCTCAAGGCCTGCCCGGACTTGCCGAAGAACCGGGAATGCACCGGTTAGGGGCGGCTTCTCGACCGTTCCGCGCGGTCGCGGTTGCGGACAATTCGCTTCAGGTCCGACGAGAGATCGCCGGGAGCCTTGCATTTTCAGGAGACAGCATGAATTTCCTCAGCCGATGGCGAATCGGTCCTCGCCTGAGCTTGTCGTTCGGGATCGTGGTCGCACTGACGATCGTCTCCACGGCCTTCGTCCAGTTGCGCATGAGCGAGGTGGAACGCCTCGCGCACGAGGCCGCCACCGAACAGCAGGAACGCACCGCGCTCGTGTTCCGCTGGCGCGAGAACACGGCCGTCAACGCCAACCGCGCCCAGGCCCTGGGCATGGTGACCGACCCGGTGCTGTCGGAGACGCTCAACGCCAGGATGCAGGCGACCAGCAAGGAGATCAGCGGCCTGCAGAAGCGCATCGTGGTGCTGGAGACCACGCCGACGGGCATCGCCCTGCTGGCGCGGGTCGCGGAGGCGCGCAAGCGCTACCTGGCGCAGCGCGAGGTCCTGATGCAGGCCCATGCGGGCGGCACGTCCATCGCGGCGGCCATCGCCACGGGCGAGGCGCTGACCAAGTTCAACAAGCTGTGCGACGAATACGTCGGCACCATCGAGCAGATGGTCGACTACCAGAAGCAGCGCACGCAGGCAGGCAGCGCCGACATCAAGTCCGCGCTGGACATCATGCGGGCGGTGAGCATCGCCTGCGCCGCGGTCTGCGTGCTGCTGTCCATCGGCCTGGGCGTGGTGCTCACGCGCAGCATCGTCGGCCCGGTCCAGGCGGCCCAGCAAGCCGCCGACCGCATCGCCGCCGGCGACCTGACGGGCAACTGCAACGCCGTGGGCACCGACGAGTCGGCGCAGCTGGTCGGCTCGCTGGCCAAGATGCAGGCGTCGCTGACGCGCATCGTGCGCGAGATCCGCAGCTCCACCGAACAGATCCAGGTCGCCAGCACCGAGGTGGCCAGCGGCAACCAGGATCTCAGCGCCCGCACCGAGCAGACCGCCGGCAGCCTCCAGCAGGCCGCCAGCTCGATGGACGAGCTCACCAGCACCATCCGCCATAGCGCCGACGCCGCCACCCAGGCCCACGGCCTGGCCAACTCGGCCTCGGCCATCGCCACGCGCGGCGGCCAGGTGGTGGCGCAGGTGGTCTCGACGATGGACGAGATCAACGCGTCGTCGAAGAAGATCGCCGACATCATCGGCGTGATCGACGGCATCGCCTTCCAGACCAACATCCTGGCGCTCAACGCCGCGGTGGAAGCGGCGCGCGCCGGCGAGCAGGGCCGCGGCTTCGCGGTCGTGGCCGGCGAGGTGCGCTCGCTGGCCCAGCGCTCGGCCGAGGCCGCCAAGGAGATCAAGACGCTGATCGGCGCTTCCGTGGACAAGGTCGAGAGCGGCGCGCGCCTGGTGCAGGACGCCGGCTCGACGATGCAGGAGATCGTCGGCGCGGTGCGCCGCGTCAGCGAGGTGCTGGGCGAGATCACCACCGCCGCCAGCGAGCAGGCCGGCGGGATCCAGCTGGTCAACGACGCGGTCAACAACGTCGACCAGATGACGCAGCAGAACGCCGCGCTGGTCGAGCAGTCGGCCGCCGCGGCCGAGTCGATGCGCGACCAGGCCGGCAAGCTGGCGCGCACCGTGGAACAGTTCCGCACGGCGTAGGCCCCCGGGGCGCCGGCACCGGCGCCGGCGCGAGCCCGGCGCGAATGGTCACAATGCATGCTCCGGCGCACCGCAGGCCGACCCCGCCCAGGAGTTCCGACCATCGGCACGATCACGATCGCTTCCCAGACTGAAGACACGCTCGTCGTGCGCTTCAGCGGGCAAAGGCGCGTCCACGACTTCGAGAAGATCGAGGAGCAGTGGGAGTTCTGGCCCGCGGCCACGTTGCGTTGCAAGAGCCTGGGCATCCACCGCGTGCTGGTGCTCAACGAACTGGTGGGCGAGATCTCGAGCACCTACGTGCGCGACTTCCACACCAACCTGGACAAGTTCGGGTTCGATCGCGCCATCCGCTACGCCATGGTCGTGCGCGAACCCCATGCGCGCGCCATCCTGGGCCTGGGCATCGGCCTGGCGGGCGAGGCCGGCTGGGACATCGCGATCTTCGGCGAGCAGCCCGCGGCCGAGGCGTGGCTCGCCCGTCCGCTGCCCTGACGGGCACGGCGGTCTTCCAGCGCCGGCGCGTGCGTGGCGAGTCGGTGACGTCGTGCCCGCCGGCTCAGTCGCGCGCCGGGCTGCGGCGCCCGCGCAGCCAGCCCAGCGTCAGCAGGCCGAGCGCCAGCAGCGCGGCCGGGGTCGGCTCCGGCACGGCCGGCGCGAAGGTGCTGAAGGCGCCGCTGAGGGTCAGCCCCGGGCCGACCAGCAGGTCGTAGCCAGCCGTCTCGGCGTAGTTCGTCGCGCTGGTGTGCAGGAAGAAGAAGCTCGAGCTCTCGCCGCCGTCCACTGTCGGGTCGAACAGGAAGTTGACGTCGCCCTGGGGATAGGGCCCGGGGTTGAACAGGCGCGCAGTGGTGGCCGGGATGGTGCCGGTGCCGTCGATGCGCCAGTCGGCGTCGGTCAGGTAGCCGTAGCCGAAATCGGTCAGGCGAAAGGCCGAGACGCCGGTGCCGGTGGCGGCCGGATCGACCTCGACGCGCCAGTAGAAGTCGAGCGTGCCGGTGCCGTTCTCGCGCACCACCCGGTTCTGCACGACGCCGCTGACCGTGCCCACCGTGAACGGCGTCAGCACGTCGGCCAGCACCACGCCCGCGAGTTCCGGCCGCAGCACGGCCTTGGTTCCGGGCAGCGGGGTGTCGAGATACGCCTGGGCCCCGAAGCCGTTGTTCAGCGGCGTGGCGCCGGCGCCGGGTGCCAGCGTGCACAGCAGGGCGGCCGCGGCGACGGGCAGCAGGGACAGGTGGGCGCGGCAGGGCGTGTTCATGGTGGACTCCGGAAAGGCGTTGGGAGTCGATCACGATAGGGCGGGGGCACGGCCCCGACAATCCCCCGCGGGAGCGGGATCCCTATGTTCGAGCCGTCGCGTTCAGCGCGGCCTGGCCTGCTGGTAGAGCAGGTGCGCCTTGACCTCGGGCCACTCGCCCGCCGCCAGGCTGTACATCACCGTGTCGCGCACCGTGCCGTCGCGCCGCAGCGCGTGGTGGCGCAGCACGCCGTCCTTCCTCGCACCCAGCCGCTCGATGGCCTGCTGGCTCGCGAAGTTGTAGTTGTCGGTGCGCCAGCCCACCAGCTGCGCGCCCAGCGTCTCGAACGCGTGCACCAGCAGCAGCAGCTTGGCGCAGGTGTTGACGTGCGAGCGCTGCGTGCTCTTCGCGTACCAGGTCCAGCCGATCTCGAGGCGGTCGATGGCCGGCACGATGTCGTGGTAGCTGGTCGAGCCGATGACGCGGCCGCCGTTCTCGAGGTCGACGACGACGAAGGGCAGGCGGTGGCCCTGCTCGCGCATCGCGAGCGCGCGCTCGACGTAGCCGCGCGTGTCGTCGGGGTCGGGCACCGAGGTGACGCGCAGGTTCCACAGCTGGCCGTCCGCGGCCGCGGCGCCGAGGGCGTCGACATGGGCCAGGGACATCGGCTCGAGACGGATGCGCCCGTCGGCGAGGGTGACGGGTTGGACGTTCAGCATCGGTCGCTCAACGGTTGTTGCGTTGCATGAAGATGAGTTTCTCGAACAGGCTCACGTCCTGCTCGTTCTTCAGCAGCGCGCCGATGAGCGGCGGGATCGAGACCTTGTCGTCCTTGGACTGCAGCGCGGCCACGGGGATGTCCTCGGCGAGCAGCAGCTTGAGCCAGTCGAGCAGCTCGGAGGTGGACGGCTTCTTCTTCAGCCCCGGCAGGCCGCGCACTTCGTAGAAGCTCTTGAGCGCGGCGGCGATCAGGTCCTGCTTGATGCCGGGGAAGTGCACGTCGACGATCTGCTGCATCGTCGAGGCCTCGGGGAACTTGATGTAGTGGAAGAAGCAGCGGCGCAGGAAGGCATCGGGCAGCTCCTTCTCGTTGTTGCTGGTGATGAAGACCACGGGGCGCTGGATCGCGCGGATCGTCTCCTTGGTCTCGTAGACATGGAACTCCATGCGATCGAGCTCGCGCAGAAGGTCGTTCGGGAACTCGATGTCGGCCTTGTCGATCTCGTCGATCAGCAGCGCGCAGGGCGTCTCGCTGGTGAAGGCCTGCCACAGCACGCCCTTGACGATGTAGTTGTGGATGTCCTTGACGCGGGGGTCGCCCAGCTGGCTGTCGCGCAGCCGGCTCACCGCGTCGTACTCGTACAGGCCCTGCTGCGCCTTGGTGGTGCTCTTGATGTGCCACTCCAGCAGCGGCAGGCCCAGCGCCGACGCGGCCTCCTCGGCGAGCATGGTCTTGCCAGTGCCGGGCTCGCCCTTGACCAGCAGCGGACGGCGCAAGGTCATCGACGCATTGACCGCGAGCATCAGGTCGGGCGTGGCGACGTAGTTGCTGGAACCTTCGAACTTCATGGCGATGGGGGGCGGGTTTTGCCGGACAGGGAGGGTCGTTCCAGTATAAAGGGACGTCCCTATAATCGTCCGGAGGCTTGGCGTTTCAGACCGGCCCGCGGAAGTACTGCCTCTCCCGACCAACAAAGACGAGACGATGACAAGAACCCTGACCTTGCTGCTCGCCCTCGCGGGCATCTTCTCCACCGCCCACGCGCAGGATGCGCAACGCGGATCGACCAAGGTTCAGATGTGCATCGGCTGCCACGGCATCGTCGGCTACCAGGCCGACTTTCCGCAGGTCTACAAGGTGCCCAAGATCGCGGGCCAGGATCCCAAGTACATCACCTCGGCGCTGACGGCCTACCGCGCCGGCGACCGCAAGCACCCCACGATGCACGGCATCGCCGCGTCGCTGACCGACGAGGACATCGCCGACGTCGCCGCCTACTACTCGAAGCTGGGCAAGCCGGACGCCCCGGTGCCCGCGGCGCTCGAGACCCCGGTGCCCGACAAGCTGCGCACCGCGCTGGCCACCTGCGTGGCCTGCCACGGCCCCAACTTCTCCACCCCTACCGACGGCACGATCCCGCGCCTGGCGGGCCAGTACCCCGACTACCTGACGATCGCGCTGCGCTCCTACAAGATCGAGGGCAACCCGCACTACGGCCGCGCCAACGCGGTGATGGGCGCGATGGCCAAGCCCCTGCAGGACGAGACGATCGCCGACATCGCCGGCTACCTGTCGTCGCTGCCGGGCGACCTGCGCACGGTGCCGCAGCCCAAGTTCAAGTAGGCGCGGCGGCCGGGCGGCCGCGGCGGCAATCGATCACGACAAGGCTGCCGCGGGCGGCCTTGTTTTTTTCGATTCCGGGCGCCAGGGACTACAGTCGAGTCGTGTCTGGCCGAAAACAGGACAGCGCCGGCTTCCGCTGGCAGATCGATCCTTTCGCCCGAACGCTCCATGCTCAAGAAGATCCGCGTCGACCAGGTTCGCCTGGGCATGCACCTGCATGCGTTGGAGGGCGCCTGGATGGATCACCCGTTCTGGAAGACCCGTTTCGTCATCCGCGACGCGGAACAGCTCAAGAAGCTGCACGACAGCGTGATCAAGGAAGTCTGGATCGACGCCAGCAAGGGCCTGGACGTGGTCGAGGAGGTCGCGGCCCTGCCCACGCCCCAGCGCGCGGCGGCCCCCGCCGCGCCCACGCGCGCGGTGCCGACGATGGCACCGGTCGCGCCGGCGGGCAGGTCGTCGCAGCCGGCCGCGCGTCCTGCGCCCTCGTCCATCGCGGTGCCGGCGCCGTCCAAGAGCTTCGACGAGGAGATGCGCACCGCCACGGCGGTCTGCAACCGCGGCCGGGACCAGGTCACGAAGATGTTCGCCGAGGCCCGACTGGGCCACGCGATCGACGCCGAATCGTTCATGCCGCTGGTGCAGGAGATCTCCGACTCCGTCATCCGCAACCCCGGCGCGATCGTCAGCCTCGCGCGCCTGAAGACGCAGGACGACTACTCCTACATGCACTCGGTGGCCGTGTGCGCCCTGATGGTGGCGCTGGGCCGCGAGCTCGGCTTCGACGAGGAGCAGTGCCGCAGCGCGGGCACCGCCGGCCTGCTGCACGACGTGGGCAAGGCCCTGATGCCGCTTGACATCCTGAACAAGCCCGGCAAGCTCACCGACGAGGAGTTCGACGTGATGCGCAGCCACCCGGTGCGCGGCTTCGAGCTGTTGCAGGAGGCCAGGGGCACCGACCCGGCGGCGATGGACGTCTGCCTGCACCACCACGAGCGCATCGACGGTGGCGGCTACCCGCACAAGCTGCCCGGCGACCAGCTGAGCCAGCTGGTGCGCATGGGCTCGATCTGCGACGTCTACGACGCGATCACCTCCAACCGCCCGTACAAGAACGGCTGGGATCCGGCCGATTCCATCGGCAAGATGGCCAGCTGGAAGGGCCAGTTCGATCCGGTGATCTTCGCCACCTTCGTCAAGAGCGTGGGCATCTACCCCACCGGCTCGCTGGTGCGGCTGCACTCCGACCGCCTGGCGGTCGTCATCGAGCAGAACCCGGCCTTGCTGACCGCGCCGGTGGTGCGCGTCTTCTACTCGCTCAAGTCCGGCATGCCGGTCTCGCTGCAGCGCCTGGACCTGTCGGCCGGCACCAGCGACCGCATCATCGGCCGCGAGCCGCCGGACAAGTGGAACTTCACGTTCCTCGACGAGCTCTGGGCGGGCGACGCGGCGAAGCGCTGACGCCAGCCACGCGCCGGCGAACGGAAGCAGCGCAGTCGACGCGCCGCTACGATGACAGCGTGCGAGCGCAGGCCGGGCTGAACCCGGATTCGGCAACCGGCAGACGGCGTTACGATCCCTCCTGCCGCGACGCGGCGGCACGCGGCCGCGAGCCGCGGTTGGCCCCGGTCCGGTCTCGAGCTGTTCCAGGAAGCGGCGGCAGCCCGTGAAATCCAACCTGCTTCATGGACGGAAGAAGCCTCATGAGTTCGCGCCCGGCATTCATCGTGTCGACCGGCAACCTGCCGGAGCACAGCCACGCCTATCCGAACAGCACCGAGGCCATGGGCCCGGTTCGCAGCGCCGGCAGCACGGCGGGCCTGGTGCGCCTCGGCATCAACCTCCAGCGCCTGCCGCCGGGCAGTCGCTCTTCCTGGCCGCATGCCGAATCGGACGAGGAAGAGTTCGTCTATGTCATCGAAGGCGAGGTCGATGCCTGGATCGACGGCAACATTCATCGAATGCGCGCCGGCGACCTCGCCGCCTTTCCCGCCGGCACCGGCATCTGCCACTGCTTCATCAACAACGCCGCGAGCGAGGCGTTGCTGCTGGTCGGCGGGGAAGCCGCGAAGCCCGGCAACCGCATCTTCTATCCGCTGAATCCGTCTCGCCGCGCAGACCTGAAGGCCGCGGATTGGTGGCACGACGTGCCCGCGAGGGAACTCGGCAGTCACGACGGGTTGCCGGACCGACTTCGAAGTTCCAGCCGCTAGCGCGGTGCGGCATCGCCGTGCGCGTCCGGTGCAATCGCGGTTTCGGTCCCCTCGGGGGTGCGCGCCGCTCGTGCCCGCAATGGCGCTACGATAGGTCGCGATCGGCCCGGGCGAGCAGCCTCACCCGTCCTCGCGAACCCATGCCGCCTGATTCCTTCCTGTCCGAGCCATGAAGACAACACCGTCCGAAGATGTCGCTGCCCTGTTCGACCTTCCGCCCCAGCCGGCATCGTCGCAGTCGGCCGAGTCGTCCGCGGACGACGCGGAAGCGGCGCTTGCGGCGGAACTCGCGTCGACGATCGTGCCTGGAGGCGTCGCCGCCGATGCGCCGGACTCGCGCACGGACCTGCGCGTCGAGGTGGCGTGGCCGGCGCGCATGCAACTGGCCGACGGGGAGGTCATCGAACTCAAGGTTCGCAACCTCTCGGAGGCCGGCGTGGGCCTGCTGAGCGACGAACGCATTCCGGCCGACACCGTCGTGAACTTCGAGATGGAAGTGCCACCGCTCGTCGAGAGCGGCAACGTCACGCTCGTCAAGGGCATGATCAGGACGACCTACACGGTCGTCCGAGGCGCGGAGATCCTGTTCGGCGGGACGTGGGTTCAGGTGGCTCCTGCCGGCCTGGAAATCGTGAGCAGGTGGGTCGAGCGGCTGCGGCCTTGAAACTGGCCCGCAGGCCTTGCCGAGCGCGGTGAGGGCGGGTAGGCAGTCCGTCGCGTCGATGTCGACGATGGGCGCTTCCTCGGCTTCGATTCGAAGTCCAGTGCGAATGCCTATAGGTAACCCTATGAAAAATATATAAATCAACGCTTAGCATATGAATATACCGCACAGAGGGCCGGGACGACTGCCATTTCGAGCCGTCGCCCACCACTCGGGTCGAGGAGACAAACGATGCGAATCACAGGCACGGCGACGGTCGGCACGCGGCAACGCGCCGAAGTTGGCGGTCGACATGGCGGGTCGGCAGGGACGCACTCCTGCCCGAAGCGGCGACGGGTCGATGGCGCGGCTGGACGACCTGGTCGCCTCTGCCACGCGCCACGACATGAAGATCGGAACGATCCGCAACCTGATCGCCGGCAGGCTTCTCCACGACCACTCGCTCGAGCGCAAGGCGACGTCCACGTTCCGCGCCAGGTGGGGCGACCCGGACAACGGCGCCCTGGGCTGTCGAGCGGGCAGGATGGCCATGACTGAAACCGGATCTGCGCTGCGTGGCGCATTGTTGCTGTCCTGCGCCCTCACCTGTGTCGGGGCGCGGACGCAGGGGTTGCCTCCGACATCCGCTGCTGCTTCTGCTGCCGAGCGCGCGCAAAAGGAGTCCGACCGGACGATGTACTGGATCCGGGTCCTGGCGGTCAAGCCTGCACCGACCAAGGCCGCGCCTGCACCCAAACCTGTTGTCGCCGCCCCGGCTCAAGCGGCCAGGCCGGCGAAGGAGGCACGCGAGAAACCCAAGGGGGTCGACGCATCGACGCCGGTGGCCACCAACACGGTGACGGACTCGGCGAAATTCGCCGCGCCGGGTGCGGTTGCACAGCCGGCCCCCCTTGCTCAGGCGCTCGGTGGCGATGCACCCGATGCGACCCCGCCGAGCGGCATCGCGGACAACGTCGAGGCCGCCGTGCCTGTCGGCGCGGTACCAGGCCAACCGGACGTCGCGCTGCCTGCCGCGGCGGAGCCCGATCCTGGACTCGTCAACGTCAAGTTGGTCCAACCGGACTTTCCCTTCGAGGTCGTGCAGCGCATGCACAAGGGCAGCGTCAAGGTCCGATTCGAAGTCGAGCCGGGGGGCACGGTGGTCGAAGCCGCCGTGGTCGAGAGCTCGAACCCGCGCCTGAACAATGCGGCACTGGCGGCGGTCAAGCAGTGGCGCTACCAGCCCACGCCCAATATCCACATCGCGCTGGTGAACCTGGTCTTCAACATCGACGCCGAGAGGTGATTGCGCGAACTCGCGAGATCCAGTGGTCCGCCGTGACCGCGCTGGCCCATGCCGAGCCTCACGCCGCCGACTACCCCTGCGCCGTTGCTGGCGAGATCGGCTTGGCCGTTGCGGGCGCCATCACCGCACACCCCGCCTGTCGCTCCGCCCAATAGACCGCGTTACCCACCACCGCAATCGAGCCGGAGACGATCGCGCTCGCCGCCGTCACGCCCAAGCCCAGCACGATGGCGACGCAGTCCTGCTTGTAGCTGCAGTTGTTGATGCGGCCGACCTGCACGGTGTCCAGCATCATGCGGTGCGTGGTGATGCGGCAGTCCGGGTCGTAGCTGGTCTCCGTACGCGGCACGACGATGCAGGCGGAGGCCATCAGCGTGGCGGAGAGCATCGTGGCGGCGGTGCGAAGGCGCGTCATGCGAAGAAGTATCTCATCGCTCCAGTTGCCGGTGCATGGCCAAGGCAGGGTCGGCCTTCTGGAGGTCGATGAGCAGAGGAGCCGACAGCGGGGCTCCGAGCGGCCATGACCCGACCGTCACCAGCGACCGCTTCGAGGCATCCTGCCTGCCTGGATCTCGGGGCAAATTTCTCATAGGATGCACCGATGAATGTCGAAGAACTGATCGCTGACGGGTGGCGGGATCATGAGCAAGATCCGCAGGGGGTTCACGATTCCCTCGCGGGATCGGCGATGCGCGTTTCCAACGACGTGCAGTTGCAGGCGTTTTCGCGGCTCCTGACGCACGTCCACGCCGAGCATCTGAACAACCGTGGCGCCGGCGTGTCGGTTCTCGACCAACTGCGGGTTCGCTTTGAACCCGGGGCGCGGGCCGCGTACCGGCCAGCCACGACGTCGATTGCCATCCTGCATTTCATCGATGGCGACGCCGCGGCGTTGGACCCTCTGACAAGCGAGGAGCGCGCAAGCGCGCTGGCTACTGCGGCATCTGCGCTGGCTTGGCATCAGCAACTTGACCAGGCGTTGACTTTGTTCCAGCCCGCTGTGCGCGAAGCCGCATCCAGGCAGGTCGCCTGGCCGAGGCCATCGACTGCGCCGAGCGATGCCTGAGGACGTGCGAGCGAAACTCTGCGCCAGCGTATGAACAGTTTTTCGCTCATGCCGTGGGTGCCTCGGCGTGCCGGGCAGCCGGCCGACACGAGGAATTTGAACGCAGGAGGTCCCTGGCGCTGGAGCAGTACGGCGCAATGGGGGTCGCTGAACGCACCTCCTGCCGCGACGACCTTGCTGAACTCGGCCTCGTCGATGCGGTGGCCGCCGCCGAGGCTTAGCTCGCCCATCCTGTCTGCGGCTGCGTGTGTCGCTGATCGGCCAGCAGCTGACGTTTCAGTCGACGGCTTTCGCTACCGCGCACATCACGTTTCAAGATGACATTGACCCCATGCTCCGGCGAATCCGCGTACAACGGTGACCCTTTGGGCATGTTCCTTGGCAGCAATGCAGCCTACAGCGGATGGGGTATTTGATTACGAGCCGTTTCGCGGTCCTGGGCACGACGAGATGTGGCAGGAGATAGAGAAGAGCGGGTTCGCAATATGCGCGCACGAGCGGAATGGTGAGCCATTCACCTTTGAGGCTCGTCGTTTTCCCGGACGGCCATCAAGTCGACGGCCTGACGTTGGCGCAGTTCCGCTCCGCCGTGGGCCCGAGCCACATGCCGGGAGGGTCAACGTCGTCCGCCAGGGGCGTGTCGCTGCCGAACGGCAGGGCGTTGAATGACGGCAGCATCGTCCCGTATCTCGCGAAGGACGTGGGCTTTGCGCTCGATCGGCTTCCCGCCCTGAACCAGACGGACCCGAATCGCATCCTGACCGGGAAGCTGGATATGCAGCGGGTCGGTGCCGTTGGCGTTTCGCTCGGCGGAATCGAGGTGGGCGAGGCCTGCCGAGTCGACGCGCGCCTGCGCGCCTGTCTGATGATGGACGCCCCGATGCCCACCGACGTGGTCGACGCGGGCCTGCGGCAGCCGAGCATGTGGCTTGCGCGGGATGCTGCCAGCCGCGGTGATCTCGCCCATCGTGCCGGCGAGCCGCTGCTGACGCAGCGCGCTATCGCTGGCCCTTGCCGTCGCTCTGGCCTGTCGTCGGCGCATCGGGCTTTCCACCCGGCGCCTGCTTGATGAATTGAGCGGCATTCGCCATGTCGTACTTGAGCTTCACCCGCTGCATCACGCTTTCCAGGTCGATGGTCCACTCCTTGAAGAGGGCGTCGGGCGAGACATCCCGGTGCATTTCCACGCGGATGTCGTCGTGGGTCGCGCCGGCGTCAAGGCGGCCCTGCCACTGCGTGGCCCATTGCGCCATGGGCCGGTCGCGCTCGTCCTGGGCCAGCCAGGCGAGCACGCGCTTGGCCTCGGGCGCCTTGCCCTCGTAGGAATAGGCCAGCGCCGCAAATCGGGCGAGCGAGTTGAAGTCGCGCGAGGCATGCGAGGCGGAAATGACGGCCGCCAGTGCGGCCTCGCCGGGCTCGTCGGTTGCGGCCATTTCCGCCTTGAAGGCCGCGAGAGCCGCTTCCGGGGACTGCAGGTTCAATTCGAGCGCACGCCGAAGATGGCCTTGCGCGGACTGCAGATAAGCGCGCCTGGCGTCACCCTGGCTTTGCTCGGCAAGACGCAAGTTCGCAAGGCCCAGCAGATACCTGGCTTCGAAATTCGTATCCTCTTGCTGCAGGACGGCATCCAGGAGGGGCAAGGCCTCCTCGGCACGACCCCAGTCTATCTGCGCCCGGCTCAAGGTGAGCCGGCCGAAATTGTCGTTCGGGAATCGGCCGGCGATGCGGGAGACTTTCTTCAGGAGCGCTTCTCCCGCCTGCGGGGTCGGGCAGGATTTCAGTGCGGCATCTGCCAGCACGAATTCGCCGGCAGTCTGGGGCAGGGCGTGGAAACGCACCTGGAGGGTGGGAAGCGCCGGCGGCTCGACCCGCAGGACCTGCATGCCGCGCAGGCGATACCGCCACATCACCACGTCGATGTCGGAGGCCTTCAGGCCGAATGCGCGCTCGAACGCCGCCGTGGGCGACTGGCCCAGGTCGACCAGGGCGAGGTACCTGTTCATGCGCTTGCGCTTGTCCGACGAAGACATCATGTAGTGCATCAGGAGCCAGGACCTGGCCTCGAATTCCAGGTGCACGCCCGCGGGGCCGCCGTAGTTGTGGGCGTTGGCGTCGTGGTTCTCCAGGACCTCGGTGTATTCCAGGCTGTACATCCGGCCTTCACCGAGAAACTCAAGGTACTCTCCCAGGCTCTTCGGCACCCGGCCCACCACCATTTGCTTTTCCGAGAAGCGGACGCTGGAAAAGTACTGCGCGAAGCCGTCGATGAACGACTTCGGCGTGCGGATGTCGGTATGGCGATAGAGGAAATGCCGCGCGTAGGCCTCGAAGGCATAGGACAGGCTGTCGTTGAGCGGGGCCTTGTCGAGCTGCGCGTCGGCGAGCGCCGGAATGCGCTCGATCTGCAGCCCGACGCCCCGCACACCGGCGGCGCAACTGCTGTAGAGGGCGACGGCATCGGTCGGCGGGTCCCCGCCGACCTGGCCCAGGTCGGAAACCTGCCTGGAGTAGTACAGGCTCAGCTTCGGTTCAGCCTGTGCGCTTTCACCAACGTGACCGGTGTAGATGCGCAGCAACTGGTCGAGCTTTTCCAGGTTGTCCAGGAGCTGGGTGACGTCTTCCTCCGGGGCATCGGAGTACACCAGAAAGTGCTGGCTTTCGGCGCGCGTCCAATTGGAGATCGCCCGGGTGCCGACCACGGCAACGGTCTGCACCGGCGGGGTCTGGCCGGCTTGCTGCTGGGCGCCGGCCAGGCCAAGCGTCAGCAGGCCGAGGGCGGCGGCGAGCGCGTTCGCCCAAAGTCCGTTGCGCATGAATGTTCCTTCTCGATGTGTGGGTGGGCGCTGCCGTCGGCGACGTTGAGGCTGGGGCGTCGTGGGACAGTGGATCTTCCTGATTCCGCGTTCCGGCCCCGTTTCGCGTCGTCCGCATTGTCCGCGAAGCCGGCGGGCAGGCCGGAAGACAGGTACGCAAAGATATGGTCGATGAACATTTCCGCCGGCGATCCAGAAACCATGATGCCGTCCATGAAACGACCCGCTGCCGCGCTCTTGCTTTGCGGCCTTCATTGCGTGGCCTTGCCGGTGACGCGCAGGCGGCGGGCGTTCGGTTCGTGTGCCGTGCGGTAAGCCTGCAGGACTAGCTCGAGAGGCGTGAGGTCGCCGGTCATGGATAGACTGCCCGACGCTGCCCATCGGGGTCGCAGCAACCATCCTGGAGAACTGCTTCATGGTAGTCGGCACGTGCCACTGCGGAAACATGCGGCTCGAAGTTCCTGATCGCCCAACAGCGCTGATCAACTGCAACTGTTCTATCTGTAGAAGATACGGGGCACTCTGGGCGTTCTACCCGAGGAACGAAGTGCAGATGTCTGGCCACCCGGGAAGTACCGTCGGCTATGTTTGGGGCGCACGGTCCATCGAGACTTTTCGCTGCAACACCTGCGGGTGCGTTACCCACTGGGAGCCCCTGACACCTGAGGCTGGTGAAGACTTCGGGGAGGCTTCGGAAGCGGTAACGTCTCTGATCGGCAGCAGCTGCCCGTCGCGACCGACGGCAATGGGGTAGGGTACCGAAAGCCCGGCCGGCGGCCAGGTCGCCGACCCAGCTGGCACATGTCGGCCAGGACCGGACGGTTACAGTGTTCGGCTTCGGAGGAGCCTGCCACCGGCTCAGGATCGGTGGTCCCGGCCAAGGCCGGCCGGTCGCCGGCGATCGCTTTTTGGGTAGTCGCCTGTACCATTCCACGACTGGGATGATGCCTGCGGACGCAGGAATCCAGAGATGGCCGAAGCTCGAACCGCCGCAGTCAGACATCACTCAGACCGACGCACACTTGCGGCGGCGCTCGGGGTGAACATCGTCATGTTTTGTGTTGGCTTGATAGGTTGGCGACTTGCGACGTCATCAGCCCTACTCGCAGATGCGCTCGACATGCTCGCCGACGCGTCGGGGTACGCCGTTGCCTACCTCGCAATCGGTGGCAGTTCAAAGAGGCAACGCGCAGCAGCGAGATGGAACGGAGCGATGCTCATGGGACTTGGCCTCGTCGTTTTCGGCGAGGTTGCCGATCGATGGCTCCATGGCTACGAGCCAAGCGGCGTTTTGATCATGATCTTTGCGTGCGCGTCACTGTTCGCAAATGGCGTGGTTCTGCGCATGCTGAGCAAGTATCGTCGGTCCTCCGAGGTTCACCTTCGCGCGACCTGGATCGACACTCGAGCAGATGTGTTCGTCAACGCTGGGGTGCTGGTTGCCGGCGGACTGGTCGCTGCAAGCGGCTACCGTATCATCGACCTGATCGCCGGCGTCATCATCGGGTCCTTCGTGATTCACGAGGGCTGGGAGCTGTGGGAGATCGGCGCCTCAGACCAGCAGGACGAGGCCGCGTGACAGTACAGCCCCACAGCGGGGCGTAGCGAACGGACTGTCGCGGTAGCTTCGGTTTCGCTTGTCTGTCATAACCAGACTGTTACAGGCGTCAGCTTTCTGGCAGCCTGGTTGCCCTCGTTTGAGATACTGGACGGAAATTCCCTTGCCAAGAATTCCGAGACCCGTCGGACTCACAAACTGCGCATGAACGTCACCCTCGAATCCCCGAAGCAGCCAGAGGTCGCAGCACTCATCGCCGAGCTGGACGCCTACCAGGATACGCTGTACCCGGCTGAAGCGCGCTACGCCCTTGATTTGGACTCCTTGGCGCTTCCCAGCGTTTTGTTCGCTGTCGCCCGTGACTCCGACGGCATCGCCAAAGGATGCGGCGCAATCGTGATGAACGACAACTACGGCGAACTCAAACGCATGTATGTCCGTCCGGAGGCTCGCGGTGCGGGCACCGCACAGCAGGTCATCGAATTCTTGGAGTCGGCTGCCCGCATGCAGGGCTGCGAAACAGTCTTGCTTGAAACGGGCCCCCACTCGCATCAGGCGCTGGCGTTCTACACCAAGCAAGGCTACGGGCGCTGCGGCCCCTACGGCGAGTATCCAGACCATCCGCTTAGCGTCTTTATGCGGAAGCAACTTGCCCCTTGACTGAGCAGATTGCGGGGCTCCTGGGCACGCGGATTCACACTTCCGGCCACAACCAGCCATTCGCCAACGTCAGGTTCAGGGCAGTCCGCCGAGCCGTGTGCACCGGGATAGACTGGCAATTGCAACCACACCTGGGTGAACAACTTCGACGTTCGGTTCGCCTCGACGCCACCATCCCGACGGAACCGGTCGCTGTGCCTGAGGGGTCGTTGCCCGTCTCCCCATTCCAACCACGAAGCCCCGAATGAAAACCGTCCTCGCTCTTGCCTCGATCGCACTCCGTGTCGCAATGTGTGGAGCTCCGATCGCGGCACACGCCCAACTGCCCGTTCAAGCCGCGACCGACCAAGCGGTGCTGCTGACGAGCGCAGATCCGCACCTGGTTGCCAACAAGAAGCTGGTGTACGACTTCTGGCGCGAGGTCTTCGAGGCCGGACACATGGATCTGGCTGAAAAGTACATGACCGAGAGTTACGTCCAGCACAACCCAAATGTTCCGACAGGGCGCGCCGCGTTCGTCGCCTTCTTCACGCAGTTCGTCAAGCCCAAGGCCATCCAGCCCACCATCCAGGCCCCCGTCGTGACGATGGTGGCAGAGGGCGACAAGGTGATCATCAGTTTCGTGCGGATGACGATGGATCCAAAGGACGCGACGAAGAAGTCGACGACGACCTGGTTCGACATGTTCCGCATCGAGAATGGCAAGATCGCCGAGCACTGGGACTGCGCGTCCAAGGAGTGACATTTTCGATGTCTGCATCCGAACGCCTGTCTCGGGCTGCCGAATCCGAAGGTGCGCCCAAGGACGCCCCCGGCACCACGAGTCAGGCGCGGCTGGCGCATAGCGGCCAAGACACAACCAGACGCTCGCAACCGTCTGCTTCGGATCAGTATGAAATAGGTGCGGGAACGAACTGTCTCCGCTGCGGAATGGCTGGCGGCAGCCGGTTTCGCCCTGGACTGCTGAGCCATGCCCGAGCACATCATGGACACTCCTTCCCTTCACACTGAGCGACTCGAACTGATCCCACCGGATCGGCAGTGCGATGTCCGCATTGACTGTGGATGCCGCCGCGCCTCGACCCTGGGGCATCGTTCGACCACGAAGGCGTGATTCCCATGCAATGGCCAGACGCGTCTCTTCTCAGCCAGCTTCAAGCGCTTGAGGTTGAGCTGCACCAACCGGAGGTGCGTGGGGATGCAGCCCGTCTAGATGCGCTCCTACACGATGATTTCCACGAGTTCGGTCGCTCCGGCGCTGCCTATGCGAAGTGCGACATCGTCGCCCAACTGCTGACTGCAGCCCAGCACGCGCACGTGGTGGCCGACAACTTCATCGTGCGAAGCTTGGCAGTCGACGTCGCGTTGTTGACCTATCGCTCTGCGCAAGCGCTGCCCGACGGGACGCTGCATCGACATACCCTGCGTTCATCGATCTGGCAGCGCTGCGATGCCGGTTGGCGCATGAGTTTCCATCAGGGAACGCCGACCGAGCCGTATGAACCGAGGTGAGGGGCGACGTTCAGGGCCCGCAGCCGGCCATGAGCTGCCCTTCGCGTCGGGCGGCTTCTGGGCAGACGCTCGAGAGTACAGTTCGGATCTAGGGATCGAGTTACGACGCAATGGAGATCGCCAATCAGGCGCATGCCTGACAGAGGCGGCCAGTGTCGATATCTGCGGCCTGCGAAGGGCCCGAAGCGCAAATGCCCAATATTGCTACCGTATTCAAAGCCGAAATCACCAGACTTGCTCGCAAAGAGGTGCGTGAAAGCGGCGATGGCCTCAAAAAGACGGTCGCTTCTCAGCGCACCGAAATCGCGGGTCTCAAACGTCGCCTCCAGGAGTTGGAGGGCGCGGTCAAGAAACTGGCCAAGGGATCAAGCGCCGTTGCGGCTCGGCCAGGTGCGCCGGTGTCGAGTGAGTCAGGCGAGTCAAACGGTACCGGGCTGCGATTTCGAGCAAAGGGGATGGCAGCCAACAGAAAGCGGCTCGGCCTATCGGCAGCCGACTTTGGCCTCCTCGTCGGTGCGACGGGCCAGTCCGTCTACGCCTGGGAGTCGGGCAAGGCGAAGCCGAGGCCTGAGGCGTTGGCAGCCATCGCGTCTCTGCGGGGCATAGGCAAGCTTGAGGCCGAGGCCAGGCTGGCTGCAGCCAAGGGGCAGTAGCTACCCCGACAGCCACGCCGGCATCGGCCTGCAGCCGGCCATTTGCTGCCGGTCGCGAATGGCGGCTTACCGGCAGGTTTCGGGCATCCGGGTTCGCGATATCTACGCGTATGCATATTCACATCCACGCGCCCTGCCTTGCTGATGCTGAGGAGTTGCTCGCGTTCGAGGTACGCAACCGCGCCTGGTTCGAGACAGTGATCAACGCCCGCGAGCCGTCGTACTACAGCGAGGAAGGCATTCGCTCCGCCATAGCCGCGGCTTGCGATGCTCAAGCTGCAGATCGCGGTTACCAATTTCTCGTCCGCGCCGGTCAACGCCTTGTGGGGCGCGTGAACCTTCACGACGTGCGCCGAGGTCACTTCGAATGCGCGGAACTCGGCTACCGGGTCGACCGATCGGAGAATGGCCGCGGCATCGCGTCAAGGGCTGTTGCGCTCTGCTTGGCCGAAGCCTTCGGGCCACTCAGGCTATGGCGGATCGAAGCCGTTGCCCGGGTCGACAACCCAGGCTCGCGTCGCGTGCTTGAACGCTCGGGCTTCACGCCATTTGGAGTGTCGAGAAGATCGTTCTATCTCGAGGGTGCCTGGCACGACCGAGTGCACTATGAGCGTCATCGCGAAACGGCGTGAAGTGTTTCGTCGGGAGCGAACGAGGTCGTAGTTCGGCCACCAGCAGCCGTCGGCCCCTGTCTGCTTCCGGGCGAGCTGTTGGCGGTACGGCTCCGTCATTTGAACTGAACCACAATCAGCGTTCCGACCCGCGAAGGCCTCATCGTGAGCATCGGCGAACAACTTCGAGCACTCAACTTCCACGATGCAGAGCGAAAGCGGGAAGCTCTCCAGGCGCCAAGCGCGCAGCCCCTTGATCCTGAGCAAAGAATCCTGAGATACTCGGAATACCATGTCGTTCAGTAAACCCATGGGGGTATAGGCAGTGCGGAGCGATTGGTACAGAACGCTGAAGACCGGCACCTACTTGGTCGTACCGTCTGGCGTTGCGCTGGATGAGGTGAAGATCCCGCAATTGGTTCGAAGCTTGGTCGGATCCGGCATTCCAGCCCCGCTTGCATTGAATGTCGACGCAAACGAGATGGAGAAGTCGTTCAGCTTCATTGGTGTGTCTAGTTGCCTGAGGGACGTTGGCTATTGCGTGCTGCGCAGTTGAACGAGTTGCACGCGCGCCAAGGCAGAGTCCGCCGCCGGTCGCGATTTGCCGACCGCGAACAGTTGTCCTCACGTAGTTCTTCTCGGCTGGCGGTTCTGGCCTGCCGGCGGCATCAGCAGCCGCCACGAACGAATCGGAGAATCGAAATGGCTCAAACCCGAGGCGTTGCGGAGCCCGGCGTCCGTGAGGTTGTCCTGTATGTCGAGGACCATCCGGTCAATGCGCTGCTGATGAAGGTCGTCTTCGGTCATCGTCCCGAACTCGAACTTGTGATCGTGGTCGACGGGGCCTCCGCTATGGCTGCCACCCAACATCTCCGGCCAGCGCTACTGCTGCTCGACTTGGGCCTGCCGGATTGTCGCGGCACCGAACTTCTGGAACGCATGCGAAGCGTTCCGGGTTGGGAGCCCATCCCCGCGATCGCAGTCACTGCCGAGCTCGAGTTCAATGCCGCGGGCACCGGTTTCATGGACGTCTGGCACAAGCCGCTTCGCGTACCAACGCTATTGACTCGACTTGATCGCGTGCTGATTCCGCGGCCGATCCGCACGCCGACGATCATCCCAACCTGATTCACGATTCAGACGCTAGCGCAACCACTCAGACTGACTCTTTGACGGCGTCGAATCCGAAGGAGTCTGAGGTGCTCAGGGATGACCTCGCCCGCGGCCGATCTACCTTGATCGAATGGTATACAGCACTCAATGGTCTGGTGCAGTGCTGCGACTCGTGGTGTGGCCGGGCTCCCGATGTCGAGGGCGCTTGTCGGCCACGAGCCGTCGCACACGCCCGACGGCTTTGCGGCGGCACACTTCATCGGCATGAATCATGTGGCATGCCGGTAAGTTCGTGTGCTTCAGGCCAAGCCGCCAGCCGTTGGTGCTCGGTGGGCGCCTCGCTGGCCAATCGGAGTCGCGTTTTCCGACCAAGGTGGCTGGCAGGGACACTCAGCGCAAGTCCCATGGCGCGCTCCCCCGCTGCCCGCGACGCGCCTGCCCTGCTGCCTGGTCTGCGAACAGTGGACCGAGGGGTGCTAGTCTGGTAGCCGACAATGGTGACTGAGTTCGGCCAGGAGCCGATGGTTGCAGTGGTCTGCTTCGGAGGAGTCCAACGCTGGTCGTGACCAGCGGTACGCCCAGCAATTGCCCTGAGGAAGAGCCGTGGAGCGGAAGTTCGTCGCAACAGCGCGGAATTGGCACAGTCGGCGCCGGGCCGCGCGCGGCTTGCAATCGGGCGTTCGTCACGCCTCCATTGCTGTCGCGTCAATGCTGATGGTGTGCTCCGCGCACTCAACCGAACGCATCGACAGTCCTGAGATCGTCCACTTCGAGGGCGAGACCAGCACGCTCGGTGGCGAGCTCTTCAAGCCGAAGGGGAGCGGCCCGTTTCCAGCCGTCCTCTACAACCACGGCAGTGCGCCCGGCATGCTGAATAGCCAGGCCAGCAAGATCATCGGTCCGCTCTTTGCTGCGAACGGTTGGGTTTTCTTCATGCCGTACCGACGAGGCCAGGGGTTGAGCAAGGACGCTGGTCACTACATCGGCGACGAGATCAGAGACGCTCGAATACGCGGCGGGCAAATGCACGCGGCTGAGACGATGACGCGCTTGCTGAGCACCGAACAGCTCCAGGATCAACTTGCCGCCTTGAAGTGGCTCAAGACCCAAGGCTTCGTGCGACCAGATAGCGTGGCTGCGGCCGGCAATTCGTTCGGTGGGGTCGAAGCCGTTCTCGGAGCGGCAAACGCACCCTACTGTGCGGCCGTCGACGCATCGGGCGGCGCGGAGAGTTGGGACGACGCGCCACAACTTCGAGTGCTCATGACAGATGCGGTTCGCACTTCTCGCGCCCCGATCTTCTTCCTCCAGGCTGAGAACGATTTCAACCTGTCCCCCAGCCGAGTCCTGCTATCGGAAATGAAGGCGGCCGGAAAGCAAGGCGAGGTCAAGATCTACCCACCCTACGGCCATTCAAGCAAGGAAGGGCACAGCTTTGCGTACATGGGCGCGTCGGTCTGGTTCCCCGACGTCCTGGCCTTCGTTGAGAAGAACTGCAACCCGTGAAGCGTTCATGGCGGCCTGGGATCCACGGGCATGCTCCGCATAGCGGACGGAGGTCGATCCACGCCACGTCGTGCTGACCAGCCCCCGGCCGCCGGCACCGGAGTCGCATGTCGGCCAGGTGCTGCCGTTCGCGATTGGCATCTTTAGGGTAGGTGTTGGCGCCGAGCCGGCTTCGACCCACGACAGGCTGTCTTGCCGAACGAAGGATGACCCGGCGCAGATTGCGAAAGCCATCGCCGCAGCGCTGTTTCCAAGCAATGAGGAGGGTCAGCGGAAAGTCGGCATGGCGGGTCAGTCAGGCGCCGGCGCAAACAGCCCGGGACCAATGCCGGCATCGCGACCTTCGCTTCGGCGCCCACCGGTACCAAACCCGAATGACGTCCGACGGATAGGTGGGGTCAGGAGTGAAGGGGTTCCACCGCGCCTGCTGCAATGGCCTCGTCCAGGCCGCCCGGCGGGAGGGAGGTGGCGCCGGGATTCAGCCGGTTCAATCCAAACCAGCCGTTGCGTCCCCGCGCCTTGGCCTGGTACATGGCCTGGTCGGCGAGGTCCAGCGAGCGCTGCCACGGGATGTCGGGCACCAAGGGATAGGGCGCGAAGCCAATGCTGCAGGAGACTTGAATCGTCCGGCCGTCCGCCAGTTCGACCGGGCGTCCCTCGACGGCCCGACGCAACCTTTCCGCCAGCAGGGCGGCATGGTCGCGTGGCGTGCCTCTTGTCAGCAGCATGAACTCCTCGCCGCCCCACCGGATGAGCTCGTCTTCTCCTCGTACCATGGCCTTGAGGCGCACCGCGGCCTGGTGCAACACCGCATCGCCGGCCGGGTGGCCATACGTGTCGTTGATCCTTTTGAAGTGGTCCAGGTCGATGAGGAAGAAGATGAGATCTATGGGTTTGGCCTCGGATCGGTCATGGTACTGGTGGGACCGGAATGCCGCTGCAGCGTGGGAGTCGATCTGGTCCATGAAGTGCCGGCGGTTGTGCAGTCCGGTCAACACATCGGTGACGGCCAGTTCCTGGAGCTGGTGATTGACGATGGCGAGGGCGCGAGCATGCCTGCGTGTGGTTCGCACGACCAGCAGGGCGGCGCCTGCCAGCGCGGCTGCTGCAATGATGGCCGCAGCCGCGATGACCCGGCTCGAGCGGCGCTCGCTGGCGACGCGCTGCGTCCGCTCCCGGTCCGCATCGGTCAGGGCCTGGTCCAGGCGGAGCCTCGCCTGGTGGTCTTCTTCAATGTTCTTTCTCAGTCCTTGAAGGTGCTCGACCAGCTCGGCGTAGGCCTTGTCGTGTAGACCGGCGAAGGCGTATTCCTCCGCCACTTCGTCCAAGGCTTCCCAGCGGTCGTCGCCCTGGGTCTCGGCTTCCAGGATCGCCAGTCCCTCCTGGTGCTTGCCCAACCGGTTGAGCGCCTTGCCTCGGTTGAACCTGGCGACGTGCAGCAGACCCGGAACGCCTCTGGCAGCCGAGAGGGCGGCATCTGCCATCTCCAAGGCGGGGCCAGGCAGGTTCGCCTTCAGCAAGGCATCCGACTGGTTGCAGAGGAAGTGGGCCAAGATGTTGGGCGAGCGCCCCATGCCCTTGGCGACTTTCAGTGCACGCGGCCCCAGCGGGAGCAGCTTGTCCCATTGGGCGGAGTCGCGGTACATGAGGCCCAGCGCGACCAGCGTCCTGATCTGTTCGATGGCCGCGTTCGCAGCGGCCTGTTCTTGAAGAATGGCGAGCAGGATCTGCTCGGCTTCTTTGAGCTTGCCATCGCTGCGCAGCCGGTCCGCCCACTCGCTGCGCGCCCACCAGGTCAGCTCGTCGCCCGGGTGGGCCGTGGCCAGTTCCATGGCATCCTGGGTAAAGCGGCCGAAACCGGGGAAATGCTCCCAGTCTTCCTCCAGGGCCAGCAGTACCTTGAGTTCATCGCGCCAATCCTTCCGGGCGCGGGCTTCGGCCAGCAGCGTCATGCCTTCCAGGACGGCTTTGTCGAGGTCCCGTTGGGCCTTGAGTTGTCCGATACGCTGCAAGCGGTAGCGAAACTCCAGCGCTGCGTCGGGCGCGCGCTTGAGCAGGCGGGCCGCCTGGTCGAGCATCTCCGCAGCGCGGGCGACATCGGAACGGCGCAACTGCTTGCTCAATTCCAGGCTCGCGATGACGGCGGCCGTCAAATCCCCCGTGGCTTCGGCCCTGTCATGCGCCTCTTTCAGGAATGTCATGAGTTCCGGCTGGGGCGCGAAGGACTTCAGATCCCGGATCTGCTCCTCCAGGCGGGTCGGGGGCGCATCGGCACGACAGGTGCCGCCCAGCGTCGCCAAGCCTAGGCCGATTGCCATCGCCATGGCGGCCGCACGGACCTGCCACGGGGACCGGGTTGCTGAGCTACAGGGCAGTCGAGACATCGGACGATAAATTGTGGTGGCGACCTGCTGACGAGCCAACGAATATTATTGAATTCGGCGGTATCGCGACCGGCCGATAGGCTCAGTAATCCCCCTGATTGTCGGCCGCGCAGTCGCAAACGAGTACCTGGATCTTCGACAACGGTTCCGCCACTGCCCGCTGACAGTGTGGGCAGGGCAACTGCCTGTTGTCAGGCGACACCCGCACCGACGACAGCTTTTCGGCGCCGAAACCGAAAACGTTAGTGACAGCAACGGGAACAGCCGTGCGCTGCGGATCCGCGCGTGCGTCAAGTCTCGGGCGCCCAAACCGGCGCGCCCGATGTCGACTTCGGGTGGCGTCAACCGCCGTTCGCCGCCAATCTGCCCGGACGTCAAGTGTCGAGCGTCGAATCCGTCGCGGCGTCCGACAACCGGAGTTCCGTTGCGGACCAAATGGCGCCGCACGTTGCGCAGCGTCGGCGCGTCGGCTGTCGAGGCCCTCGATGGGCCGAGACACGCAACCCCAAGACCGAATTTGGGCGAATGTTTTGCCTTGCCCCGCCAAGGACGGCTCGTCGTGCCCACCCGGCTCGCCGTGCCAACCCCGGCTCGTCGTCTCCATCCTGCCTCTCCGCTCATCCCCGGCAAGCCGCCGACGGACATGAAAAAGGCCCGGCTTTGCCGCCGGGCCTTGCATGCCGGGAAGTCGGCGGGTCAATGTGCCGGCTTGGCCGTCATCTCTTCGTCGATCATGCGCGCGTCCGCATCCAGCGCCTCGTCGTCGGCCGTCGACTTCTCGTGGTTCGAGCCGAGCAGCAGGTAGAACGCGGGCACGACGAACAGCGTGAACAGCGTGCCGATGGACATGCCGGTGAAGATCACCAGGCCCATCGCCTGGCGGCCCGCGGCACCCGCGCCCGAGGCGATCACCAGCGGCAAGACGCCGAACACCATCGCGGCGGTCGTCATCAGGATCGGACGCAGGCGGATGGCGGTGGCCTCGAGGATGGCGTCGAGCTTGGACAGGCCGCGCTTCTGCGCGTTGTTGGCCACCTCGACGATCAGGATCCCGTGCTTGGAGATCAGCCCCATCAGCGTCACCAGCCCCACCTGCGTGTAGATGTTGATGGAGGTGAAACCGAGGAAGATGAAGATCACCGCGCCGAACAGGGCCAGCGGCACCGAGACGAGGATCACGATCGGGTCGCGGAAGCTCTCGAACTGCGCAGCCAGCGCCAGGAACACGATGATGACGGCGAAGGCCAGCGTCACGACGAAGCCGCCGGACTCGTTGGCGAAGATGCGCGACTGGCCGGCGTAGTCGACGTTGTAGCCCACCGGCGCCACCTCCTTGACGGCGTCGGCCAGCAGCTTCAGGGCTTCGCCCTGCGACACGCCGGCCACGCCGGAGATCGTCACTGAGTTCAGCTGCTGGAAGCGTGTGATCGACTCCGGCTTGACGCTGTAGCTCAGGTGCGCGACCGTGCTGGCCGGGATCAGGCCGGCGTTGGGCGTCTTGATGTAGAAGCCCAGCACATCGTCGGGGTTCAAGCGGTTGACCTGCTGCACCTGCGGGATCACCTTGTACGAGCGGCCGGCGATCGAGAAATAGTTGACGTAGCCGCCGCCCAGCGCGGCGCCGAGGGCCTGGCCGACGTCCTGCTGCGTCATGCCCAGTGCGGCGATCTTGTCGCGGTCGACCTCCACCGTCGCCTGCGGCGCGTCGAGCTTCAGGTCCTGGTCGATGAAGTAGAACTTGCCCGAGGCCTGCGCCTTGGCCATCACCCGCTGGGCGACGCCATTGAGGCTGTCGAACGGCTCGGTGGTGGTGATGACGAACTGCACCGGAAACCCCGACGACCCGGGCAGCGGCGGGAACTGGAACGCGGCGATGCGGGCACCGGCGATCTTGTTCCAGCGGTCCTGCAGGTCCAGCTGGATCTCGTGGGCGCTGCGCGTGCGTTCGCCCCAGTTCTTCAGCAGCATGCCGCCGAGGCCCGAGTTGACCGTCGGCGAGCCGGTGATCTGGAACAGCATCTTGTACTCGGGCGTCGCGCGGGCGACTTCGAACACCTGCTGCGCGTACGTCTGCATCTGGTCGGAGGTCGCCGTCGGCGAGCCCACGACCTGCGACAGCACCACGCCCTGGTCTTCCTCGGGCGCGAGCTCCGACTGCGACATCTTGAACATGACCACCAGCAACGCGAACAGGATCACGCCCATCACGATCAGCACGGGGTAGGTGGCCAGCAGGCTGCGCAGCCAGCGCGTGTAGGTGCTGCGCACCTTCTCGAACACGTGGTCGATGGCCTTGACGAACCGGCCCTCGTCCTGGGCCGGCGTGAAGATCTTGGCGCACATCATCGGCGACAAGGTCAGCGCGACGACGCCGGAGACGAACACCGAGGCCGCCAGCGTGAAAGCGAACTCGGTGAACAGGGCCCCGGTGAGGCCGCCCTGGAAGCCGATGGGCACGTATACCGCCACCAGCACCACCACCATCGCGATGATCGGGCCGCCGAGTTCGCGCGCGGCGATCAGGGCCGCCTGCAGCGGCGTCTTGTGCTCCTCCTTCATGTGGCGGTCGACGTTCTCCACCACGATGATGGCGTCGTCGACCACCAGTCCGATCGCCAGCACCAGCGCCAGCAGGGTGAGCAGGTTGATCGAGTAGCCCAGCAGCAGCATGATGAAGAACGCGCCGATGAGCGACAGCGGCATCGCCACCAGCGGCACGAGCACCGCGCGGAAGGTACCCAGGAACAGGTAGATCACCACGGCCACGATCACCAGCGCCTCGACCAGCGTCTTGATCACTTCGTTGATCGAGGTGTTGATGAAGTCGGTCGAGTCGTAGACGATCTCGCCGGTCACGCCGGTGGGCAACTGGTTCTTGAGGTCGGGGAACGCCTCGCGTACGCGCTTGGCGACGTCGAGGATGTTGGCCTCGGGCGCCACCTTGATGCCGATGAACACCGAGCGCACGCCGTCGAAGGCGACGTTGAAGTCGTAGTTCTCGGAGCCGAGCGTGACGGTGGCGACGTCCTCCAGGCGCACGACCGAGTCGCCGCTCTGCTTGACGATCAGCTGCTTGAATTCCGCCAGCGAGTGCAGGTCCGTGCCCGCCGTCAGCGGCACGGTGACCATCTGCCCCTTGGAAGCACCGAGGGCCGCCAGGTAGTTGTTGGTCGTCAACGCCACGCTGACGTCGGCGGCCGACAGGCCATGGGCCGCCAGCTTGTCGGCGTCCAGCCAGGCGCGCAGCGCGAACTGGCGCGCGCCCAGCAGCTCGGCGGTCTGCACGCCGGTGACGGAGTCCAGCTTGGGCTTGACCACGCGCAGCAGGAAGTCGGTGACGTTGTTGGTGGGCAGGTCCTTGCTGTAGAAGCCCAGGTACATCGCGTCGGTGGTCTGGCCGGTAGCCACCGTCAGCACCGGCGCCTGCGCCTGCGCGGGCAGCTGGTTCTTGACCGAGTTCACCTGCGTGTTGATTTCCGTCAGCGCGCGGTTGGCGTCGTAGTTCAGGCGCAGCGTGGCGGTGATCGTCGAGGAGCCGGCGGCGCTGGACGACGACAGGTAGTCGATGCCCTGCGCCTGCGCGATGGCGCCTTCCAGCGGCTGCGTGATGAAGCCGGCCACCGTGGCGGCGTCGGCGCCGTAGTAGGCGGTGGAGATCGTGACGACCGAATTCTGGGTCTTGGGGTACTGGTTGACCGGCAGGCTGAACAGCGAGCGCAGTCCCAGCACCACGATCAGCAGGCTGATCACGCCGGCCAGCACGGGCCGTCGGATGAAGAGGTCGGTGAACTTCATGGCGCGTGCCTCAATGTTCCTGCGGGGTGGGGTTCGGCGAGTTGGCCGGCGAGACCGAGTTGTCGATCACGATGGACGTGCCATTCTTGAGCTTGACCTGGCCGCTCGTGACCACCTGCTGGCCTTCCTTCAGGCCCTTGAGGATGGCCACCTGGTCGCCGCGCGTCTCGCCGGTGGTGACGAAGGCCTGCTGCACCACCAGGCCGTTGCCCGAGGCGGCCGCGGCCGGGGCCGGTGCGGAGGCGCCGCTGGCGGCTGCCCGGGCCGCCGCGGCGGCCTCGTCGGCCGTCATCACGATGAACACCGTCGACCCGTAGGGGTTGTAGGTGATCGCGGTCTGCGGCAGCGTCAGGTAGTGTTTCTTCTCGCCGACTTCCACGCTCGCGTTGGCGAACATGCCCGGCAGCAGCTGGCGCTTCGGGTTGGCGAGGGTCGCCTCGACGACGACGTTGCGGGTGGCGGTGTCCACCTTCGGGCTGATCGCGGTGATCTTGCCGGGGAAGGTGACGCCGGCGAAGCCATCGCTGGTGACGTTGACCACCTGGCCGACCTGCAGCGCGCCGACCTGCTTCTGCGGCAGGTTGAAGTCGACGTAGATCGGGTCGATGGTCTGCAGCGTCACGATCTTGTCGCCCGGGTTCACGTACTGGCCGGGATTGACGGTGGTGATGCCCAGCTTGCCGGAGAACGGCGCGCGGATCGTCTTCTTGTCGATCACTGCCTGCTGCTGCGCGGCCAGCGCGCGCTTGCTCTTGAGGTCGGCGGCGTCCGCGTCGACCTGGGCCTGCGCGATCGCCTGGGCCTCGAACTGCGCCTTGTCGCGCTTGAGCACGGTGGCCGAGAGCTCGGCGGCCGCCTCCAGCGCGGCCAGCTGGGCCTTGTCCGAGTCGGCGTTGAGCTCGACGAGGACGTCGCCCTTGCGGACGTCCTGGCCCGACTTGAAATGGATCTCGCGCACCAGGCCCGCGATCTCCGTGGTGACGTCGACGCCGCGCACCGGCGCGACGCTGCCGACGGCCGCCAGCGTGGGCTGCCAGTCCTGCGACCCGACCTTCGTGGCCGTGACGGTCTGCGGGAAGGGCTTGGGCGCCGAGGCGATCAGCTTCTTGATGTGCAACGCAAAGCCCCCGGCCAGGATCAGCACCAGCACCAGGATCCCGCCAATCATGATGAGCATCCGCTTCGTCATGTTCTCACTCCAGATTTCGTGTTCGATCGTTGTCGCGTCCGCCGGCCGGTCAGGGCGCGTGGCGGACGCGGGAATTCATTCTTCACCGCGTCGCGGCGGAGGCCACCGCGTCGGTCGCGTTCCACCAGCCGCCGCCCAGCGCCTGGAACAGCGCCGCGGTGTCGGTCAGCCGTGCCGCGCGCGCCTGCACCAGCGCCACGCGCGTGGACAGCACCGTGCGCTGCGCGTCCAGCGAGGCCAGGTAGCTCACCGCGCCCAGCTGGTACTGGCGCGCCACCAGGCCGAGCGACTCGTTGGCGAGCCGCTCGGCCTCGGCCGTGGCGGTCACCGCGTCGGCGTCGGTGTCGATCGCGCGCAGCGTGTTGGCCACGTTGAGGAACGCGTTCAGCACCGTGGACTGGTACTGCGCCTGCGCGGCGTCGTAGGCGGCCGCGGCGGCCCGCTTCTTCGCCTGCAGCGCGCCGCCGTTGAAGATCGGCTGCACCAGGCCGGCGGCCAGGCTCCAGCCGGTGGTGCCGGTGGAGAACAGCTTCTCGAGCTTCAGGCTCTGGCGGTCCACGCCGGCGCTGAGCGTGATCTGCGGATACAGCGCGGCGGTGGCCACGCCCACCTGTGCGCTGGCCTCGTGCAGCAGCGCCTCGCTGGCGCGCACGTCGGGGCGCTGGCGCACCAGCGCGGAGGGCAGGCTCACGGGCAGCTCGCGCGGCAACGCCAGCGAGTCGATCTCGAAGGCGGGCAGGCCGTCGTCGCCGGGCAGCCGGCCGGCCAGCACGGCCAGCTGGTGGCGCGTCTGCGCCAGGGACTTCTCGAGCCCGGGGATCTGCGCCTGCGACTGGGCCACCAGGGTCTGCTGCTGCAGCGCCGCCGAGCGGGCGAGGGCGCCCAGCTCGACCTGCTTCGTGATGACCTTGAGCGACTGGGTCTCGTTGTCGATGACGTCGCGCGTGGCCTTCAACTGCGCGCGCAGCGAGGCTTCCTGGATCGCGGTGGCGACGACGCTGGAGGTCAGGCTCAGCCACGTGGCCTCGACCTGGAAGCGCTGGTAGTCGATGGCCGCGCGCACGCCTTCGAGCTCGCGCCTGTTGCCGCCGACGATGTCGAGCGTGTACGACAGGTCGAGGCCGGCGCTGAACAGGTTGCCGGTGGCACCGGCCGGGATCTCGGCCGATTGCGCGAGCGCGTAGCGCTGGCGGGTGGCGCTCAGCTGGCCGGTGACCGACGGGAACACCCGCGAACCGTAGTCGGCGCGGTAGTTCTCCTCGGCCTGGCGCAGCGTGGCCTGGGCCGCGGCCACGCTGGGGCTGTGCGCGAGGGCCGACTGCACCAGGGCATCGAGGGCGGGGGACTGGAACGCCTCCCACCAGGTGGCGGACACGTCGCGGCCGTCGACGAAGTGCTGCGGCACGTAGGCCGGGCTGGCGCCGCTGGCCGCCATCGCCGGCAACGCAGCCGGCGTGTAGGGATGGCTCGCGTCGGCGACCCGGGGCGCCTCCGGCGCGTGGAAGTCGGGGCCGACGGCGCATGCCGACAGGGCCAGGCCGACGCCGATGCTCATGGCGGTGCTACGCCAGGGCGGACGTCGGAGGGCTTCTTTGATCATTCCTGCTCCTCGGTATTCAGGCACGTCGCCCCTCATGGGTGCGACGATCAGCGGGGCATGGTAGTTGGGTTTTCCCTGAGCATGGGCTTGTCCCCACATGAAGATTGCCTAAGCAATGATTGCCGGCACGCATTTCAAAACTGTGTACAAAGTACCGTTCGCCCGCCAGGTGTCATCAGTCGATGACGTTAACCCAGCCTGGGTGGCGGGGAAAGGCCGGAGCAGGCGAATGCACGGAACGTGCCGTCGAACGGCGGCCGGGCGCCGCCCGGGCCCTGCGGACGTTCAGTCGCGGGTCGCCTTGCGACGCACGCAGTCGAGGTACTGGTGGCCGTCGGGCGGCAGGCCGCTGCGCTGCGACTGCCAGATCATCTCGCCCAGGCAGTCCATCGTCGCGTGGTGCGCGTCGTGCAGCGACTGCCGGCGCGCGGCCAGCAGCTCGACCGCCTGGCGGATGCCGCTGGGCTGGTCGATGCTGCACTGCTCGCTGATGGTCAGGTGCATCGCCAGGTGCAGGAACGGGTTGGTGCGGCCGTCCTCGACGTCGAACACGGCCGCCAGCGCGGCGTCGACGTCGGCCAAGTCGGCGTGGTATTCCGGGTGTTCCGCGATCCACTGCGACGCGAGGACCTGGATGGGCGACATCGGCGCGCCGCTGGCGGCGAGCGCGTGGGTCTCGCAGAAGAATCGGCGGACGTCGTGCTGGGACGGCTGGAACATGAGTTATTGTGCCCCACGGTCGCTGGCGCTTCCTGCCCCCGAGCGGCCCGGCAGAGCCGGATCCGCCGCTCCCTTGAACTTCAGGGCGCCGGGCGAGCGGCAGCGCCGTGTCAGGGCCGAACAGGCGGTTTCGCCGGCGGGAAGGTGACGCGCACGCGCAGCCCGACGCCACCCGGGCCGTCGAGCAGCGCCACTTGCGCGCCGTGGTGGCCGGCGATGTCGCGCACGATGGACAGCCCCAGGCCGCTGCCGGTGCCACCGGCGTTGCCGCGCTGGAAGCGCTCGAACGCGCGCTCGCGGTCGGCGGGCGCGATGCCGGGGCCGTTGTCTTCCACCTCCAGCATCGCGCGGCCGGGCGCGCCGGGCACGGCGCCGGTGCGGATGGTCACCCGCGCGCCTGCGCCGGCGTAGTTGATGGCGTTGTCCAGCAGGTTGGCCAGCATCTCGCGCAGCAGGAAGCCGTGGCCGTCCACGTGCGCGCTCTCCAGCTCGAAGCCGAGGTCGACGCCGGCGTCCACCGAGCGCGCCACCCATTCCTCGGCGGCCTCGCTGGCGATCTGCTTGAGGTCGAAGCGCTCCATCGCCGAGTTGTGGCGCTCGTGCTCGGCGCGCGCCTGCGACAGCAGCTGGTTGGCCAGCCGCGCGGCCCGTGTCGTGGCGATGTGCAGGCGGCGCAGCAGGCCCTCGAGCTGCGGCGGATGGGCTTCCAGCAGCGCCAGCTCGGTTTCGGTGCGCAGCACCGTCAACGGCGTGCGCAGCTGGTGGGCGGCGTCCGCGATGAAGGCCTTCTCGGCGGCGGAGGCGGTGACGACGCGTGCGAACAGGTCGTTGAGCGCGCTCACCAGCGGGGCCACCTCGCGCGGGATGTCGGGGCGGTTGACCGCCCCGAGGTGCTCGGGCGAGCGCTGCGCGATGTCCTGGCTGAGGCTTTCCACCGGGCGCAGGCTGCGCACGATCGCGATCCAGCCCATCACGGCCAGCACCAGGGCCTCGACGAGCATTGCCGAGGCGGCCGCAGCGAGCACCTGCTGGGCCACGCCCTGGCGCTTGTTGAGGGTCTCGGAGACGCGCGCCTCGCACACGCCCGCGGCGCGGCCGGCGCCGGCGGGCAGGCAGTTCCAGCTGTGCAGCGCCACGCGCACCGGGCGCCGGTTGTAGGTGGCGTCGAAGAAGCGCCAGTCCACCTTCGACGGCGGGCCGCCCAGCGCGGCCAGTTCGGGGTCGCCGCCCAGCACGCTGCCGCCGGGGGCCAGCGCGACCCAGTGCACGTCGTCGTAGCGGTCGGCCCGCAGCACGCGGTCGATCTCGGGCGACACCACCAGCGACAGCACGCCGTCATCCTGGCGAACCAGCCGTTCCAGCGCCAGCGCGGTGCCGTCGAGCGCGTGGTCGAGCGAGTCGAGCGCCGGCGCGAGGGCGAGGCGGTAGAACACGAAGGCCGTGGCCGGCACCAGCAGCGCCAGCGGCAGCACCAGCCAGAGCACCAGCGAGCGGCGGATGCTGGGGCGGGCGTCGATGTGGAAGCGGCCGCGCGGGCGGGCTGCGGAGGAGGCGGGGGCAGTCACGGGCGGGTCGCGTTCAGCACGCGAAGGTCATGCGCGAGTATCGCCCAGCCGCGCTCATGAATGAAGGAACCGCCGTCCTGCGGCCTGCGGTGCGAGCGCCCTTCGGAGCGGCCGTGCGTGCGCTCATGAGGCAACCTCCGTCCTGCGGACTGCGGTGCGAGCGCCCTTCGGAGCGGCCGTGCGTGCGCTCATCAGGCAACCTCCGGCCTGCGGCCTGCGGTGCGAGCGCCCTTCGGAGCGGCCGTGCGTGCGCTCAGGCCTCTTCCAGCAGGTAGCCGAAGCCGCGGATCGTGCGGATCTTCAGGCCGGCCGGCTCCAGCTTGGAGCGCAGGCGCGAGACGTGCACCTCGATCGCGTTGTCGGAGGTGGTGCCGTCCCAGTTGGAGATGGCGGCGATGATCTGCTCCTTGGCCACGATCTTGCCGGTGCGGCTGAGCATGAATTGCAGGATGGACCATTCGCGCCCGGCCAGCGCCAGTTCCTGCTCGCCGATGTAGGCGCGGCGCGCCTCCAGGTCCATGCGCAGGCTGCCCAGGCCCAGCACGCTGCCGCCGCGCGCCTGGTTGCGGCGCACCAGCGCGCGCGAGCGGGCCACCAGCTCGCTCAGCGCGAACGGCTTGACGAGGTAGTCGTCGGCGCCGCTCTCGAGGCCGCGCACGCGGTCCTCGATGGCGTCGCGGGCGGTCAGCATCAGCACCGGCAGGTCGGAGCCCTGCGCGCGCACGCGGCGCAGGGTCTCGAAGCCGTCGATGCCGGCCAGGCCGATGTCCAGGATCAGCAGGTCGTACGGATCCTGGCGCACGGACACGGCCACCGGCTCGCCGCGTTCGGTGCAGTCGACGACCCAGCCCTGGGAGCGCAGGGCGCGTGCCGTGGAATCGGAAAGAAGAGGGTCGTCTTCGACGAGGAGGATGCGCACGGGCGGCACTCCGATGGGAGCGATGGGGGGTGGGGATCTGTGGATCATCGAAGGGCAGCCTCAGGTGTCGCTGAACGATACCTGAGCCGGACCTTGCAGGCCAGCGCCGCGCGGGCTCAATGCTCGGGCGGGGAGTCGGCCGCCGGGCGGGCGGCCGGCTGTGCGGGCGCGGCCTCGCCGAAGTCCGCGCCGTCCTGAGCCGCCACGTCCCAGGAGGGCCTCGCCGGCGCGTGGTCGAGCCGCTCCTGGGCGAACAGCTGTTCGAGCTGCTGGCGGCCCGCGCGCGCCATCGAGATCAGCTTGGACTCGTCGCGGAAGTGCGGCGCGAGCGCGTGCAGCTGCTGCACCGAGTGGCGCCGGAAGCGCATCGCCAGCGTGCGCGCGCGATGCGGCTCGAAGCCCATCGCCTCGAGCACGCTGCGCCCGCTCATCAGCGCCGCGTCCAGCGTCTCGCGCTCGATGTGGTGCACGCCGCGCTCGTTGAGCTGGTACCAGTGCTGGACGTTGCGGGCGCGGGCGACGATGGTCAGGTTGGGGAAGTTCTGGCGGGCGATGTCCACCAGGTCGAGGCTGGGCTCGATGCCGTCGACGGCCACCACCAGCACCTGCGCCCGCGCCGCGCCGGCCACCCGCAGCAGGTCCAGCCGCGTCGCGTCGCCGTAGTGCACGCGAAAGCCGAACCGGCGCAGCGCCTCGATCTGCTCGGCGTCGTGTTCCAGCACCGTGGCGGCGATGCCGTTGGCGTGCAGCAGGCGGCCGATGATCTGGCCGTAGCGCCCGAAGCCGGCGATGATCACCGGCGCGTCCTGCGGCTCGGCGATCTCCGACGGCGCGGACTTCGGCGCGTGCCTTTCCAGCAGCGGGATCCACCAGCGGTCGGCCACCAGCACCAGCAGCGGCGTCAGCAGCATCGACAGCGTGATGGCCGCGGTGAGCACGCCGGCCTCGGCGTTGTCGATCACCTGCTGGCCCTGTGCCGCCTGCAGCACCACGAAGCCGAACTCGCCGCCCTGGGCCAGCAGCAGCGTGAACACCGGCCGTTCCAGGCGGCGGATCGGGATGCCCAGCTCGATGCCCCACAGCACCACCGTCTTCACCAGCAGGAAGCCGGCGACGATGGCGGCCACCTGCCACGGATGATGGAGGACGACGCCCAGGTCGATGCCCATGCCCACCGCGATGAAGAACAGGCCCAGCAGCAGGCCCTTGAACGGCTCGATGTCGGTCTCCAGCTCGCGCCGGTACTCGCTCTCGGCCAGCAGCACGCCGGCCAGGAAGGCGCCGAGCGCCATCGACAGGCCCACGGCCTGCATCAGCGCCGCGGTGCCCACCACCAGGCCGAGCGCGGCGGCGGTGAAGATCTCGGGCGTCTGGCTGCGCGCGATCCAGCGCAGCGCGGGCCGGATCGCCAGCCGGCCGCCCAGCACGATCGCGGCGATCATGCCGAAGGCGCGCGCGGCGGCCAGCCACGGATGGCCGGCGTCGGCCCCGGCCACGCGGTCGGGCGCCATCAGCGGGATCAGCGCCAGCAGCGGGATCGCGGCGATGTCCTGGAACAGCGAGACGCTCAGCACCGACTGGCCGACGGTGGTCTGCAGGATGTTGCGCTCGGCGAGCGTGGCCAGGCCGATGGCGGTGGACGACATCGCCAGCGCCGCGCCCGCCACCACGGCCAGCGGCCAGGCGTCGACGGCAAAGCCCAGGCAGGCCCAGCCGATCAGCGCGATCAGCGCCAGGCTGCCCAGCAGCTGCGCGCTGCCCCAGCCGAAGATCGGCCTGCGCATCGCCCACAGCCGCTTGGGCTCGAGCTCCAGGCCGATCAGGAACAGCATCAGCACGACGCCGAATTCGGCCAGGTCGACGATCTGCGACGGGTCGGTCACCAGGCGCAGGCCCCAGGGGCCGATCGCGAAGCCGGCGCCGAGGTAGCCGATGATCGCGCCCAGGCCCAGGCGGCGCGCCAGCGGCACCGCGATCACGGCCGCGGCGAGGTAGGTCAGGGCGAGGGTGAGCCAGTGGCTGTGCGACATCGGACGGGCGGCTTGTCTAGGCGTCGGTGGTCGGGCGGCGCTCGTCGGCGCCGACGGCGGGCGGCATCGCGACGGCGGCGGTGCGCGTCTCGCCCGCCAGCGCGAGCAGTCCCTGCGCGAACGCGTGCGCGGCGGCGTGCACGTCGTGGGCCTCGGCCTTGTGCGCGCCGTGGAGCACCTGCGGTTCCAGGAAGCGCATGCCGGTCAGCTCGGCCGTCTGGCGGTAGGCGCCCAGGAAGGCCTCGAACGGGTGGCGGTTGCTGCCCGCTGGGCTGTAGGACTCGGCGGTGCCGCCGGTGGAGACCACCAGCCACAGGCACTTGCCCGCCAGCGCTCGCCCGCCCGGACCGTAGGCCCAGCCGAACGCCAGCACCTCGTCCACCCACAGCTTCATCAGCGCGGGCATCGAGTACCACTGCAGCGGATGCAGCCATACCACCGTGCGGGCGCCGGCCAGCGCGGCCTGCTCGGCCTCGACGTCGATCGCGTAGTCGGGGTACAGCGCGTACAGGTCGCGCACCTCCACCGTTTCGGGCGGCAACAGCCGCGCCTGCGCGGCGAACGCGCGGTTGACGCGCGAACGCGCGATGTCGGGGTGGGCGACCAGCACCAGAACGTCTGCCATGCACTCCATTGTGGCGGGTTCGGTAACATCGGGCGTCCCGTCGAGCTCGAACAACATCGGAGAGAACCCCCATGGCGGTCATCGTTGTCGCAAATCCCAAGGGCGGAGTGGGCAAGAGCACGCTCGCCACGCAGATCGCGGGCTACCTGGCATCGCTGGGCAAGGCCGTCACGCTGGGCGACCTCGACCGCCAGCAGTCGTCGCGCCAGTGGCTGGACCAGCGCCCGCCGCAACTGGCGCGCATCGCGCCGTGGGAGATCTCGCGCGACGCCATCGCCCGGCCGGCCCGGGGCGCCACCGACGCCGTCATCGATACCCCTGCGGGCTTGCACGGCAATCGCCTGGACGCCGCCATGAAGGTGGCCGACATGGTCGTCGTGCCGCTGCAGGCCAGCCTGTTCGACATGCAGGCCACGCATGCGTTCGCCCGCGAACTGCGCGAGCACAAGCGCGCCGGCCGCGTGCGCATCGGCCTGGTGGGCATGCGCGTGAAGGAGCACACGATCGCGCTGGAGCGTTTCCAGGAGTTCGTCGCCACGCTGGGCATCCCGCTGATCACCACGCTGCGCGACACCCAGAACTACGTGCACCTGGCCGCACACGGGCTGACGCTGTTCGACGTCGCCCCGGGCAAGGTCGAACGCGACCTGGCGCAGTTCGAGCCGCTGGGCCGCTGGCTGACCCTGCCGGCCCGACCGGTTCCGCTCGAATGAGGACGTTTTCCCGCCTGGCCGAGCTCGCTGCCCTGGAGGGCCAGGAGATCGGCCGCAGCGGCTGGGTCGAGGTCGCCCAGTCCCATATCGACCTGTTCGCGCGTGCCACGGGCGACGCGCAGTGGATCCACGTCGACCCGGCGCGCGCCGCCACCGGCCCGTTCGGGGCCACCGTGGCGCACGGCTTCCTCACGCTGTCGCTGTTGTCGGAGCTGTTCGCCGGCGCGGTGGCGTTCGGCGACGTGCGCATGAGCCTGAACTACGGCCTGAACCGCGTGCGCTTCCCGTCACCCGTTCCGGTGGGCAGCCGGCTGCGCGCGCTGTGCGTGCTGGACCGGTTCGAACCCATCGACGGCGGCGCGCAGCTGACGCACACCGTCACCATCGAACGCGAAGGCGGCGCCAAGCCGGCGTGCGTGGCCGAGTGGGTCACGCGCCATCATGTCTGATCCGACACAAACCGCGGCCGCGCGACGTCGCGGTCCCAGGGCGAACGGATGCGTGCGAAGGTGCAGTCGTTTTCCCTGCCCCCCCCAACGGGGGGTCGGCAAACCCGGGGGCAACCGATACGATCCTGGCGAGGAGTGTGATGCCTCCAGCAGGCGCCACAGCGCGAGCCATAACGAGAGTCGGAGCGGATATTCATGAAGGTGTTGCTGGTCGATGACCACCCGTTGATCCTGTCGGCGCTGCAGGCCATGATCCAGGAGCTGGATCCGGACGTGAAGGTCACGGCCGTGGGCAGTGCCGCGGCGGCACGCTCGGCGCTGGCGGCGGACGCCGACTTCGACCTCGTCCTGCTGGACCTGCAACTGGGCGACGCCAGCGGCTTCGACGTGCTCGTCGAGATGCGCAAGGCGCATCCCGCGCTGCCGGTGGTGGTGATCTCGGCCTCCGACCGCGCCAGCGACGTGATCCAGGCGATCGATCTCGGCGCGATGGGCTTCGTGCCCAAGCGCGCCTCCAACGACACGCTGGTCGATGCCCTGCGCCTGGTGATGGCCGGCGGCATCTACGTGCCGGCCATGCACCTCGGCAGCCAGGCCGGCCCGGCCAGCCGCGCCGCGTCGCCGGCCATTCCGGCGGCCGAGACGGCCACCTACCAGGTCACACCCTCGTTCGAGGAACTGGGCCTGACGCCGCGCCAGGCCGACGTGCTCACGCAACTGCTGCAGGGCAAGCCCAACAAGGAGATCGCGCGCCGCCTCGGCCTGTCGGTCGAGACGGTCAAGGACCACGTCCAGGCGGTGCTGCGCGCGCTGGGCGTCAGCTCGCGCACGCAGGCCGTGCTGGCGGTCAGCCAGATGACGCAGCAGCGCCTGGAACGGCGCGCCGTACCCCGCTGAAATGTTGACCCCCACGCTCCTCCGTCGCTGCCCCCCGAGGGGGCGCTCGGTTCGGCTCGGATGTGATCCTCGCTTCCCGAGAGCTTGGATGAGCCTGCGGCCGGCCAACCCTGCAGCTCGCTGACGCCAACGCTTCGGCATGCGCGTCGCGATCATCTCCGTCTTCGTCGACTATCACCGGCGCGGCCGGCACCACCGCGGCGCGCTGCAGCCGCAGGTCGGGCCGCTGATCGCCGCGCTGCTGCCCGACTCGGCCGAAATCGACATCGTCAACGACACCTGGGTCGACCCCGACTGGTCGCGCCACTACGACCTGGTGTTCGTGTCGTGCATGCACGCCGAGTTCGATCGCGCGCGCCAGATAGCGCACTACTGGCGCCGGCGCGGGGCGCAGGTGGTGATCGGCGGATCGATGGCCTCGCTCTACCCGCACCTGTGCGCCCCGTGGTTCGACGCGGTGGTCGTCGGCGATCCGGAGGACACGGTGCCGCACGTCTACGAGGACGCCGCGCGCCACCAGCTGCAGCGCCTGTACCGCTCGGGCGGCGACGCCGCGGCGCGCGCGCCCACGCCGCTGGCGCACCGCGTGGCCCACCAGCAGGTCTTCCCGCTCGCGCTGGAGGTCACCCGCGGCTGCCCCTACACCTGCGACTTCTGCGTGCTCACCGGCCTGGGCACGCGCTTCGATACCCGCCCGGCGGCGCGCGTCGAACACGACCTCGTCACGCTGCGCGCGGCGCTGGCCGGCCGCGTCACCGGCCCGTTGAAGGACAAGCGCCGGCGCATGGCGATGTTCTACGACAACAACATCGCCGGCAACCTTGGCTACCTGCGCCAGCTGTGCGACATCACCGAGCGGCTGGGCCTGGAGTGGGCCAGCTCGGTCACCTTCAACGTGCTCACCAACAAGCCCTTGTTGCAGCGCATGTTCGACAGCGGCTGCCGCGCGCTGTACGTGGGGCTGGAGACCTTCAACCCGGCCGCGCTCGACGACTTCAACAAGCCCCAGAACCGACTGCCGCTGATCCGCCGCGCGCTCGACGACGCGCGCGACGTCGGCATCCTGGTGACCGCCGGCCTGATCCTGAGCCCGCAGCACGACGACATCGCCTACATCCGCTCGTTGCCCGTGCGCCTGCGCGAGAGCGGCCTGCACGTGCCCACCTTCCTGGCCTTCGAGACGCCGTTCCCCGGCACGCCGTACTTCCATCGGCTGGCCGCGCAGAACGCCCGGCGCCTGGCGCACGGCGAGCGCGCGCTGTTCCTGCCGAACGCGCTGCTGCGCGACTTCACTTCGTACACGCTGGTGGTCGAGCCCACGCACGCGCCGGCGCAGGACTACGTCGACGCCTACCGGACCACGCTGGACGATATCTACGCGCCGCGCCGCAAGCTCGCCAAGCTGGCCCACGACCTGCCGTCGTTCCTGCGCCGCCGTGCCTGGACCAGTGCCCTGCTCGACGTCGGCGACACGCTGACAGGCGGCCTGCCGCGCGCGCCCGGCCGCACCTACCTCGCGGGCACCGACCTGGCGCCGCCCGAACGCGTGCCGCTGACCGCGGCCGACTTCGCGGACGAGGCCGAGGCCGCCAGCCTGCTGCTGCCCACCGCCGTCACCGATGCCAGCGGCCGCCTGTTGCCACAATGGGCGCCCCTGGACGAGTCGTCGCGCCCCGTCTCTCCTCCCCGCAAGAAGAAGTCGGTCGTGGTCTCATGAAGCGCGAAGATTCCCCCTCGTCGGTCCTGACGCTGCCCCCCGAGGGGCAGCCGGAGCTGCGGGCGTTCGATCGCGTCTCGGGCCAGGTGAATCCGAACGCGGCACCGCCCGCGCCGGTCGACGGAACCGACGGCGGCGGCCTGGTCGATCCGCTGATCGACCAGGTGGACAACCTGCACGCGTTCGCGCGCACCGGCCTGGTGGGCAACACCGTCGGCGCCAGCGTGATCGCGGCGCTGTACGCGCACGCGGTGCCTCTGCTGACGATGATCGTCTGGGCGCTGCTGTTCGGCGGCGCGCTGGGGGTGCGCGCGATGCTCACCGTCACCTACCTGCGGCGCTGGCGCGGTTCGTCGGCGCTGCTGCGCGGCTGGCGCAACCGCTACCTGGCCGGGGTGCTGGCCACCGGCGCGCTGTGGGGCATCTCGGTGTGGCTGTTCTATCCGTACGGCGGCAACCTGGAGCGCATCGCGCTGCTGCTGACCGTCTACAGCTTCTGCATCTCGGCGGTGCCGGCGCTGGCCACGCAGTTCGGCGCCTTCGTCGCCTTCGTGGCGCTCACCTTCGTGCCGATGATCCTGCGCATCGCGCTGCTGCCCGAGCACGACGGCTGGACGCTGGCGGCGATCCTGTTCCTGATCTTCGGCATCACCGTGATGCTGGGGCGCAGCTACCAGCGTTCGTTCGCCCGCGTCGTCGCGCTCAAGCAGCGCGGCCTGCAGTTGCTGGCCCAGCTGCAGGTGGAGAAGGTCGCGGCCGACCAGGCACGGCGCGAGGCGGAGACCGCCAACCGCGCCAAGACCCAGTTCTTCGCCGCCGCCAGCCACGACCTGCGCCAGCCGCTGCATGCGCTGGGCCTGTTCGCCGAGGCGCTGCGCCACCGCGTGGGCACCGACGCCGAGGTGGCGCACCTGGTCAACAGCATCAACAGCTCGGTCGACGCGCTGGAGGGCCTGTTCTCCGAGCTGCTCGACATCACCAAGATCGACACCGGCGGCGTCGAGGCGCATCCGGAGAACTTCAGCGTCGAGGCGATGTTCGCGCGCCTGAAGCTGCACTTCGAGCCGACCGCGTTCGAGAAGGGGCTGGCGCTGCGTTTCCACGGCGGCAAGCACTTCGGCCACGCCGATCCGCTGCTGCTCGATCGCGTGGTGCGCAACCTGCTGTCCAACGCCATCCGCTACACCAACGACGGTGGCGTGGTGGTGGCGGCCCGCCAGCGCGGCGACAAGCTGCGCTTCGAGGTCTGGGACACAGGCCTGGGTATCCGCCCGCATGAGCAGGACCGCATCTTCGAGGAGTTCTACCAGGTCTCCCAGGACGCGCCGCCGCTGGACCCCACCCAGCGCAAGGGCCTCGGCCTGGGACTGGCCATCGTGCGGCGCCTCGCGCGCGTGCTCGATGCACCGCTGCGCATGCGCTCGGTGCCCGGCCGCGGCACGATGTTCTCCATCGAGATCGCGCTGGGGCAGCGGCCCAAGCCCAGCGAGCCGTCGCTGCCGACGCGCTCGGCCCTGGGGCTGACGCTGGACCGGCGCCTGATCGTGATCGTCGAGGACGACCCGTCCGTGCTGGCAGGCCTGCAGGTGCTGCTCAAGAGCTGGGGCGCCGACGTGCTCGCCTTCGACAGCTACGGCGCCGCGGCCGACTGGGCCGGCGCGGCCGCCGCCCGCAAGCTGGTGCGGCCCGACCTGCTGATCGTCGACTTCCGCCTCGAGAGCGGCCACACGGGCCTGGAGGTCATCAAGACCATGCGCCTGGCCTTCGGCAGCTCGCTGCCGGCCGTCATCGTCACCGGCAGCCTGATGTCCAACCAGGAAGGCGAGGCGCACGCGCACGACTTCCACCTGCTGCTCAAACCCGTCGTGCCGACCAAGCTGCGGGCGATGATCGCGTTCAAGCTCGGGCAGAGGTGACGGGATGAGCGCACGCACGGCCGCTCCGAAGAGCGCTCGCACCGCAGGCCGCAGGCCGGAGGTTGCCTGATGAGCGCACGCACGGCCGCTCCGAAGAGCGCTCGCACCGCAGGCCGCAGGCCGGAGGTTGCCTGATGAGCGC
>Ga0265336_10000145_pt1 | contig 50247 bp, 92 predicted proteins | sample 42119metaG_FD_193583 | JGI IMG/M metagenome (GOLD analysis project Ga0265336, IMG submission 193583) | Rhizosphere microbial communities from Carex aquatilis grown in University of Washington, Seatle, WA, United States - 4-21-19 metaG | ecosystem: Host-associated > Plants > Roots > Rhizosphere...
CGGTCTGCGGGCGGCGCGGTGCCCAACCCGGCTCACCCAAGCCGCGCGCTCCGGGAAAGAGCCTAAGCCCGATCCACAACCGGCGGCAATGGTCTCAACTGCTGGCGCCCTGCGATCTGCGCAACCCTTACCTGCCCGGTCTCTTGCCGTTCTGCTGGAAGAACATTTTGCTAGACCGTCAGGCTGTTTAGTGGCTTTATATCGTCATACAGACGGTCTTTCGCAGAGACCACAGGAGACAAAGCCAATGACCAGAAGCTTCAGCAGGGCGCAAATCCAGACTTCCCAGTTACGGGAACAGCAGGCGGAACGCGCCGCGCGCATCCGCGAGAAAGCCGCCCTCGTCGGTTTCTTCGGCACGGCGGCCCATCACAAACTCGGGACGGTCCGCGTCTACATTCCCACCAAGGAAGAGGCGGCAGAATCCGCCGGGGAGACGAACTGATGCCCAACCATACCGCGCGGGTCACCATCATGCTGGCCCTTCTTATCATCCAAGCCATCTGGGGGATTTAGAGTCATGACCTTCGGCAGGATCACACTCGCCGTCATCGGTCTAGCTGCTTATCTCATCATTTTTTACGGGGTGCGACTGTGAACACCAGCGACGAACAACAGCTGCGCCGCATCCTGGGCCTTAACGGGCTGGAAGAAACGCTCGCCGCACTCAAGCGGCAGGCCAACTGGCATCGGGCGGTTTCAGCCAATCTCGGGCACGCCGAAAGCGTCAAGCAGTGGGAACGGGCGATCACAAAACTCGACACGCTGGAGAAACAGCCATGAGCACGCAACCTGAAAACGGACTGATGCTGCTGACCGCCTTTGCACAGCTGCAGCGCGAGCTACGCCACGAACAGCGGCACAGCGAGGCGCACCTGGTCCAAACGGTGCAACTCAAGCTCCAGGACGAAATGGCCGAGCGCGTTCTCTGGATCATGCTCGACATCATGGCCGGGCGCCGCGATGCGGAAGGCCAGCACGCGGCCAAGCTTGAGGCGCCAGCGCCGAAAGGGCCCGGCACACTGGCCGGCCGGATTCACGCGGCTATCAGATATCAACCGGAGGCAACGGTATGAACTACGACATGGGCACGCCAGAAGGGCGGCTTGCGGCCGCCGAGTCCCTCACCCCCGAGGAATACAATCGGGCGATGGACGCTTACCGGCGGCGCGCGGTGGTCTGCACCGTCAACGGCCACGACATCCGGACAGCCGGCTCCCGCTTTGGTCTGCTTTACGCGGTCGGAGACACCGGGCGGGCTTTCATGACGATGGAAGCCGCGCGCGCCTGCGCCAACTCGACGCCGAAACCGGAGAAAAAAGCGTCATGACATTGCCAGAGCGGAAGCGCCGTGATCCACGGTTTGAGGATCTGGAGCTGCATATCGGCCAGGACTATGCTGTGGCAATGCTGCCGCGGGAAACCACCGAAACCGCCACGGTCAATTTCGGCCGCTGCCAGGATGGCGGCGCCCAGCGCGCGGTGCGGCGTTTCGTGCGGCGCTACAATACCCAGCCCGATCTTGTCTCTGCCGGTAATCTGGCGCTCGATCAGCTCCAGCATGTGGCGCTTTCGATCAAGAAAGACCAGGACCCAGACCTCCACGCAGCTATCAGGGCGCTCAAGCTTGCGCTCAGAAAGGCAAAGGGATCATGACCAGGACGCCAGAGGCGCAAGCCGCCTATGAGGCATGGGTCACGGCCGATCAGGATTGGATGGCTGAGCTCGAAAAGGCTTTCGGCACCGATGCCTGTAACCGGCGCTTTCAGGCGGATCAGTCAGAGCATCCGCAAGCTTGCCGGGATGCAGCGGCGAACTGGTCGCGCCTCGGGACAATAGCCCGCAAGCTTTTGGGCTGGGACAAACCGCCTGAAGTTGAAATGTACTGATGGCCTTCATAATCGAGACCCCGCAGACGCATCCAGGCATCAAGCAGTATGTCTGCCGAAAGGAAGCGTCTGGCCGGCGGCCGCAGTACGAAATGCGCGGCGTGCGCGCTGAGGCGGTAGAATTCGACAGCGAAGCCGCAGCCGACATCGCCATCATGCAGTTTTCCAGCCTGTACAGTCTTGAGAAGGTGAAGGTCTGAGATGCCAAAATCGTATTACAAAGGCGTCAACGCGCTGGCCATTGCGAGCGTGCATCCAGTTAAGGATATTATCCAGGAAATTCTCACACCGCGCGTTGGAAACGAGGGGGTCGCGCAGGGAATGGCGCTCGCTATCACCGAGGCGCTTGTCGCTGGCGAATGGCTTGCGACGGCCAAGTGCGACGGGGATCATCCGGGATGAGCCAAAACATCGCCCACGCGCCAATAGCGGAGATTGTGCTTAAGAAGCAAAGCCTTCCGGCTAAGGCACGGGATACATTTTCGGCAGAGCGCGCCAGGGTCGAAGAAGCTGCAGCAACCCAGCTATACCGCTATGAATATATGGCAGCACTTGAGATCATTGGTGTTGATGGGCCGCGGTGGGAAAATCTTTCCATTCTCCAGCGCGCGATGCTCCAGGCAGTTATTACTGTAGCGGATAGATATAGCATTTCACTTCGTATCGCATTGCGATCGAGAAATTGAAGGAGGGAAATATGTCTGCGATTGACGACATTGCTGCCGAGCGCATCCGCCAGATCGAAAAGGAGAAGTGGACTGCAGCACACGATGATAACCACGGCACAGGCGAGATCGCTTTGGCCGCCGCCACCTACGCCTATGCGGCGACACTCCACCGCACCGAAGTGGATTTCCACAAAAAGAGGCTGGACCAAGGTATCGAACGCGGCACCGTGAGCATCATCGCTTACCTCTGGCCGTGGGGCGCCGCCTGGTTCAAGCCGGGCAGCAAACGCCGGATGCTGGTCAAGGCCGGCGCGCTGATCGTGGCAGAAATTGACAGGATGGATCGAGAGAAGGCGGCAGGCGACGCGGAGACCCTTCGTATCGCCAAAGCGTCTTAGCAAGGGAGGGAATTTTCCAGATGGCAAATCCTAACGATGACGACGAATTGGTGCGCACCGCGATTGAGGGCATGGCGCCGGTATTCACATGCGGATATTGCCGGGCTGAGTTCGTCAGCGAGCGAAAGCTAACCGCGCACGATGACGCGATCCACGGTCGCCGCTCCAGGCTGGAGAGCGAGCGCAATCATCTCAACAATTCTTTCGGTCATGGGGCGATTGCAGATGGTCGTATCCGTGACCGCATCGCGGAAATTGACGCCATGTTGGCGCAGTAAGGGAGGGCTTGGTGAAGACTGAACGAGAGAAGCAACTGGAGACAGCCCTGGCCGATGCAAAGGCTTGGGTGCTTGAGTGCTATGCGGCTTGGGCGCCACCCTTCGCTGCGCACAGCATCCTCACCACCCAACACTCGGAAGACATGATGGACCGGATGGGACGCATCAATCTCGCTTTGCAGTACCACCGCGAAGTCAAAGACCACAACTGAGGAGCGTTTGCCCATGAGCATGACAAGGGAAGAAAAGAAGCACTGGCAAGGTGTCGGTTATCACATCGCCATCGGTGTCATGACGGCCGCCTGGGTGGTGGTCGTGGCTAGCATGGTGCTCGCCTATCTCATTTCTGGTACCGGCTGGGTTCACCCGACAGACGATTGCGACCGTAGCACCTGGGATCGCTGCGGCATGAAAGTCCTGACGGACGCCAAGACCGGGCAGCAATATCTCGAAACCCCTGGCGGCGGGATCATTGCCCGCGCCACAAAATAAGCGAGCGGCTGATGTTATTTGAAATTCAGTGCGGTCAATTGAGAGAGCGCCGCGTCGAAGCGCACACCATTGGGCAAGCCTGGCGCTCTGCTGTTGAGGGACGCGGCGATATGCTCTCAGCACTGGCGAGATTTAGAACGCTCCTGCCGCATCGCGGAAAATGGCAATACATCACACCTCAAGCCCTCGAAAGAATGGAATAGACATGCCGAAGTTTCGCAAAAAACCGGTCGTGGTTGAAGCCATCCTGTGGGAGGGCGGCGATTACAAATGCCTTGAGACATTCTGCGGTCGAAACTGGAACCGTGCCGATGCCGTTGATGAGCGCGGGCCAAACGACAAGGAAAATGTCGTGGTGTTCAATCCTCTCGAAGATCAGTGGCTAAACGTCCCTGTCGGGCATTGGATTATTCGCGGCGTGAAGGGCGAATTATACCCGTGTGAGCCAGAAGTCTTTTCTGTCACTTACGAACCTGTCTGAAACGGAGCCTCCGATGAAGTTTTTACGCAGCAAGGATTGGTGGCTCACCCGGATACTGAAAGAGCCGGATGCACCTATCGGTGCCGGGGTGGATCGCACTAAGCAGCTTGAGAAGGCTCTGGCCGATCTGGTCATGCACGCGCGTAGGCTTGATCCGAAATAGGAGCGTTTGACCATGGCGAAAGAACTTACAAGGCCGGAAATAATTGCAGGGCTGGAATCTGCGCGCCGAGGCCTAATCGAGGCAGGCTACTTCGGTCCCAGCGATCACGGCCAAGGCGACGACGAGGTGCTGGCCATTGAAGCCGTGCTTCGCGCCTACAACGACGGCGAGAGCATCCACCTCCCCGGCTGCAGCGTCACAGGACAGGGGTGAGCGGTGTGGCGGCTTACTACAACGAATTTGACCCTTTCGCGGCCGCCTGGCTCCGCGAACTTATCAAAGAAGGTTTGATCGCAGATGGCGAAGTCGATGAACGAAGCATCAAAGATGTTGCCGGAGACGATCTCCGCGGCTTCGATCAGTGCCACTTCTTCGCAGGCATCGGTGGATGGTCCCTCGCCTTGCGCCTCGCAGGATGGGCCGACGACAGACCTGTTTGGACAGGTAGTTCCCCTTCCAGCCGTTCAGCCTCGCAGGGTCGCAAAAAGGGTTTGCCGACGACCGCCACCTCTGGCCCAGCCTGTTCGGACTTATCACCGAGCGACGCCCTTCAATCTTCTTTGGAGAGCAGGTTGCGTCAGCGGGTGCATGGCTCAGAATTGTGCGAAGTGATCTGGAAGCCGTGGGTTACGCCGTGGGGGCAATCCCTATGGAAGCCGCGAGCGCGGGTGCGGACCACCTGCGAGACAGATTCTGGATTGTGGCCAACAGCCAGAGCGAACGACAGCACGGGGGCGAAGGTGCCGCCGGGGCGCATGGGCGGTCTGGCCTTGAAGCAAGCGGCGTCGGCCGGGCCGACACCGACGACGCGCGATCACAAGGACGGATCACCCTGCCAGAACGTGCCAGTGAACGGGCTGCTCGGCAGGATGGTATGGCCCACGCCGACCAGTCTAGCGCCAGCGAAGAACGGCCACAACGAGGCGGGGAACAGTGCGGGGCTGGTGGCGATCCGCAAGCTGGCCCTTTACCCTACAGCGCGAGCGAACAAGTGGGGGCCTCCGGACAGCCACGGGAACGTGAGCGCATGGAGTGGGTCATCGGAGCAGACGGAAAAGCCCGGCGCGTTAAACCCGGAGTTCGTCTGCTGGCTCATGGGATACCCGGCCGCGTGGGTAAATTGCGCGGATTCGGCAATGCGATCGATCCGCGCCCAGCCGCGGCGTTCATCCAGGCGGCAGCCGAAGCCGTCAGTGCAACTTAGCTAGGAAGGCGAGCGTTTGGAATGACCATAAACAAGCACCACCAAGATCAGTCCATGCACGCAATCTGGCGCGGCATCCTGGCTGACAAAGACGTGCAGCCGCATGAGGTCATTTACGAGTTAGCCCGCCGCCATGCCGAAGCCGAGACTGAGAGATATCGCGTCGCGCTTGAGGACATCGCCAGCGGCCTTAGCGTCCTCAATCCGTACCACGTTGCCAACGAGGCGCTTGGCCGCGCCGTCACGGAATAGGGGAGGGATTGTTGCCGCACTATACCTATACCAATCGGATGGCGGGGCCCGTGATCGACACGGCGCACGGCTCGCTCTTGAGCAAGCAGCCGGGCCGCCCTTCCCGGTCCATGCAGGCGCGGTCATTTTTGAGTGTGACGCAGCGGACATTCTTGAGGCAGACACCCAGCTTTTTGACGCGACCGGCTGTGTCGCGACCAAAGAGCCTGCGGTGTGCTGCGCCATTTCGTAAGGGAGCCAAAAACATGAAGATGGAAAAGCATTTCGTGACGTTCTTTAGCCCCGGCACTTTTGTCCCGGAGCAAAATTGCCAGGAGGTCAAATCCTGGGACGTGGACGGGGCCGTGAAGCTGGCGGGCGAGATCGTCCAACGGTACGGCGCACGGCCCTACGCCTTCCGGTTTCACACGATTGGGCGCGGCGATAAGGACTTCGAGCCGAAAACCACCAAGACTGGCAACCTCTATTTCCTCGGCGGCAAGGTCAGGACGCTGGCTGAGGTCGAAAAGGACAACGACCCGAAAGAGGAAGTTCTTCGGTCCAACATGCGGGTCAACAAGATCAAGCGGGTCATCACGAACGACAATTCCTACCGCTTCACCGTAGAATTTGGCGACAAGGATGTGTTGCTGGATGTGACGCTCCCGCCGTTGAAGAAGTCGGCATAGGGGAGGGCTTGATCGTGGCTGAGAAAATCGACCACCGGGACGCCTGGAACGTCGCCTGCCACCGCCGCGAGGGCAGCAACTTCGCGCGATCATATATCGAGTTGCGGGTGGCTTTGCAGCGCCTCGAAGAGTGCTGCGACAGGTCCGCCGCCATCAGGCCCCAAGCGGCATATGACGCCATCGTGGCCGTGCCGGATGGCAGCGACACACTTCTCGCCCTGGACTTCGCGCGGAAGGCGGCCCGCGAAATTCTGTCCGCCGTCGATCAATAGGAATGGAGCGCTTGCCGATGACAAAAACAATCACACCTGGTCGCTTGGCTTTCCGTGTTGAGGGCGACATGTGGAATGCCTACTTCGCCCGCCTCGACACAATGGAAGGCGCGATCTTCATGGGATCAATCCCGCTGGGGTTCGTTTCAGAAAATGAGGACCGCAAGCAAGCCTTCATGGAACTGATGAAGGGCTGCTTCGATGATGCGGTCGAAGGAAAACTCGGCGTGCGCCCGACATGGAGCGATCCCGCGCCAGCACCAGAGCATGAACGCTCTGGTCACGCCTAAGGGAGCATCAAATGACGCCAGGAAAGTTCAACGGTCTGGACCAGAAAACGGGCGCGCTGATCTTCAAGGACGGCAGCCCGCGCCAGCCCGGCCAAGACCCTGAGACACGCGAATATTCTACCGGGCAGATGATGTTTGACGAAATGCACGGCGGCGATACCAACCAGCCGCTTTTCGATTAACAGGGGAGCAGTTTTTGAGCGGCATTGTACTTTCCCTCTTTGACCTGACCGATTGGATTTGCCCGCGCCGTATTCAACGTCAACCACAAACCCGCCATTGCGGCGGTCGCATAGATCGGAGCCAAAATGACCCGCCCAAGAACAGCCGTCCGCCGCACCGTCGAGAAGCGCAAGCGCGTGGTGACATTCATCACCGTGAAAAAGGAGGTGATGCAGTGCGAGCCGATTTATGTTCGATTCGGGCTGGCCGTCCGCGATGCCCGGCATGAACTGGATTGGAACCAGCAGGCCCTGGCCGACAAGATGGGCCTGTCACGCGGGTCAATCGCCAATATCGAAACTGGACGGCAGCGCGTCCTGCTTTCCGATCTTCTGGACTTCGCCAAGGTCTTGAAGCTGGACCCTAAGAAACTCTTTGTTGCCATTACGGCGACCAACTGAAAGCGAGCCCATCACCATGACAGAAGCACTCGACCTGACCCCGTATTGCAGCACCGATCCCCTTCGGCCTTTCCTCCACGCCCCGTTCACCCAGGGCGGCCACACTTTCGCAACCAACGGATACATTCTGGTGCGGGTAACGCTTCGACCGGATGTTCTGCCGCCGCCCGAGAACAAGCCGCGAGCCGATAAGCTGTTTGCCCGGGATTGGCGCGAGCCCACGATGCCGCTGCCTGCGTTCACCCTTCCCGAAGAACGCCTTCGGGAGTGCGAGAATTGCAAGGGCGAGAAACACAATTTCCATGCATGCGAATGCTGCGAATGTACTTGTGAGGCATGTGACGACGAAGGCCGGGTTTCTTCCCTGAACACGGTAAGCGTCGGCCTCTGCGGCGCATTCTTCGCTGCCAAGTATGCCAGGATGTTGCAGCCGCTTCCCGGCATCCGCGTTGCCCCGTCGAAAGACGCCATGTCGCCAATGCCTTTCGCGTTCGATGGCGGCGAAGGGCTCTTGATGCCGCTGCGGACGACCCTCGCAAACCATATCGACGTTCCGGCCATTACGCCGGCCACTCCCTGAGGGAGCGTTTGAACGTGCCGATCATCACGGGCGATTTCAGGACAGAGTTAGCGGCGCACGCGCCGTTCAACATGCTGCTTGCTGACCCGCCTTATGGCGACACGTCGCTGGCTTGGGACAAGCGCCTGGCCGGCTGGCCGTCCAACGCGATCGAGCTTCTGGCCCCTAACGGCTCAATGTGGGTTTTTGGGTCCATGCGCTTCTTTATCGACACCGGGGCCGAGTTCGCCGCTGCAGGCTGGCGGCTGGCCCAGGATGTGGTTTGGGAAAAGCACAATGGCAGCGGCCTCCATGGGGACCGCTTCAAGCGGGTCCATGAACTGGCTGTCCAATTCTACCGGGCAACCGACAAATGGCCCGATGTCTTCAACGAGGTCCAGAAGACCAATGACGCCACGGCCCGCACCGTGCGGCGCAAGACCAAACCCCAGCACCACCAGGGGAAGAGCGCGCCCAGCTACTATGAGAGTGAGGACGGCGGGCCGAAGATTATGCGGTCTGTCATTTTCATGCGGTCCTGTCATGGGCGGGCGATCCACCCAACTGAGAAGCCGGACGCGCTGCTTGAAATCCTGATCCGCACTAGCTGCCCCGTCGACGGCCTGGTGGGTGATCTGTTCGCCGGCAGTGGGGCCGGTGGCGAGGCCGCGATGCGCGCCGGGCGCCGGTATGTCGGAACTGAAATTGACCCAGCCATGGCGGGAAAGGCGCGGGATCGTCTCGCGTCACTTCTGCCAATGGCTGCAGCTTAGAAAATTGGAGGCTCAAAACCATGTTTATCGACAAGAATACAGCCGACAGCACGGCAGATATGTTGAGCGGAGAGCCGTGTCGTTGTCCAGAATGCGGCGAGCCGGTGCGGAGTTTTTTCGATCATGTCGACATCGACTGCACCGGTAACAATCCAGATCTTGTCGCCGCCGGCAAACTTAAGCCGCGGCTTCGTATCGTGCGGGAGGTAAAAATATGAGATTTCTATTTTACTGGCTTATGATCACGCTTGCGCTTTTCGTCTGCACAATCTTGTGGATCGCGGCGCAGATCATGCACTACATCATTCCGATAGTGCTTATCCTGATCGTCTGCGCATTCTGGCCCCAGCTTCGAGGCGAGCCGCCGCCGAAGTCTCACAATCAGGGATGACCCCCGTTTTGCCGGTCTGCTGAGGCCCTTGTCAGCCAGGGGCTGGGTTTGGCAGTCTTTCTCCCATCAAACCGGGTTTTCGCAGAACCCACGGGAGACAGAAAATGCATATTTCCGAAATCATCGCGCTTGCGGAAAAGCACGTCGAGAAGGCGCAAATGCTTTCTTCCGCAAAGCTGTGCCTTTCGGACGCGAAGGAATTAGTCGGGCGGGGAGAAGTCGAAAGCGCCAAGGTTCGCGCGCTTAAGTCTCTCGCCTATAGCATCGGAATTTTACATCCAGATTACCGCGCCGCTGCGGCGCGCTAGGGAGACAGACAATGAACGGACGCTATTTTAATTCCGGCCGCTTCGGTTACGCGATTGGCTACAGGAGCCGCACGGCCGCTGAGGACACTTTCGACAGCATGTGCGCCGAGGGGGAAATTTCCCCGTGCGAGGGCCGCGTCGAATCCTACCTTTCCCAGCGAGACGGAAAGACCGTCACGCGCTACGCCGTCACCATCGGGGGCTAAGACCATGACCAGCTACACCGCCACCTATTCGCCGGAAGACAACAAGCTGCGGCTTTACGCCAGTTCGCGGCTGGACGCGGAGACATATGCCCGCGTCAAGGCGGCCGGATTCCGGTGGGCGCCCAAGCAAGACCTTTTCGTCGCGCCCATGTGGACGCCAGGCCGTGAGGATCTGTTGATCGAGCTTGCGGGCGAGATCGATGATGAGGACAAGTCCCTGGTCGAACGCCAGGAAGAGCGGGCGGAGCGTTTCGAGGAATACAGCGAGAAGCGCGCGGCCGATGCAGAGCGGGCGCGCAAGACGGTCGATGCGATCGCGGACGGCATCCCCTTTGGCCAGCCCATCCTGGTCGGGCACCATAGCGAGAAGCACGCGCGCCGGGATGCGGAGAAAATCCGCAGCGGCATGCGCAAGGCCGTCGATATGTGGAAGACGTCGAAATACTGGGAATACCGGGCTGCCGGCGCCATTGCCCACGCGAAATACAAAGAGCGGCCGGACGTGCGGGCGCGCCGGATCAAAGGCATCGAGGCAGACCTACGCAAGCTTGAGAAAGGCCGGGCAGAAAACGCCGCGCGGCTGGCGCTGTGGCTCAAGGTCCAGGGCATCAACGACCCAGAGACAAAGCATAAAGCGGCGATGGCTGCCGCCAATCATCCCGGCTACCGTGACTTAGACACCCAATCTCCGTGTGACGCGTTTGCGCTCGGAGAATTGTCCAGATTAGGTCTGGCTGTCGCCGGACATAAATAGGGCCACTAACCGGGGGTATTGTTTGCCGTCCAGGTGGTGTGTGCGGATTTTCTAGCCATCGATACGCCCGAAAGCTTCATTGCCACAAATCCGGACGCCAGCATGATGGGGCGCTTCGACGTGGTGGTGATGAACCCGCCTTTCGATGGCTGCGCGGACATCAAGCACATCCAGCACGCGCGCAAGATGCTGAAGCCGGGCGGGCGCCTGGTTGCGATCTGCGCCAACGGACCGCGCCAGCGGGCGGCGCTTATGGACGAGGCAGAGCATTGGGAAGACCTGCCGGCAGGGACGTTTAAGGCGGCAGGGACGGGCGTAAACACGGCTTTGCTAGTCATCCGGGGATGAGATTACCGGGAGGGGATTCGTAGTCCCCTCCCGAACCTTTCCGGGGGCCTTCCAGGGGCACCGGACGGGGGCCGGGGCCAAGAGCCGGGGGAAGACATCGCCCGGCAACGGGCCCAGAAGCCGCGACCATACCCAGCCATGCGGGCCGGTCAATACCCCAATGTCTGTCCGTTGGGTCCAGCTGCTGGAGGCGCTGACCAGGAAGATAATGCTTCACCCCGACCGGCTGGGGCTGGCAGTCTTACGGGCATAGAAACCGGCCCAGGCCAGGTCGATACCGATGATGACCTGGAGGTTGATGACAAGCCGCTCTACAGCTACGGCGATGATGGAGTCTTGGTGAGCGCCTGGGTTCATATCCGTCACCCTGAGACCGACGAAGAGGAAGAGGCTGCAGCGTAATGACCGACCGCGAAAAGCTGCTGACCAAAATCCGCGCGCTGATGGCCAAGACCGAAGCCAACGGCTGCACGATGGCCGAGGCCATGCTGGCGCTCGAAAAGGTCCAGGAGCTGCGGGACGCGCACGGGATCACCGACCGGGAATTGAGCCAGGGCCGGGAAGGTACAGACGCCGGGCACATCCGGCACCGGGGCACGGACCCGCTGGGCGCGAAGGATTTCCTCGGGGCGGCCATCGCAGCTTTCTGCGAGGTCAAGATGTGGCGCCAGCCGGACGGGTTCTATATCGCCGGGCTGGGCCAGGACGTGCTGATGGCGGATTATCTGCTGGAAGTGCTGGCCGGCTTCGTCGGGCGCGAGCTCGAAACCTACATGACCGGGAACGGGGCGCGGGGAGACCGGCGCCGCCGGATGGAGCAGGGCTTCGTCATGGGCGCCTGCCGGACCCTCAGCGAGCGTCTAGGCTCCCTCGCCAGGGAACACCGGGAAGCCCAGGAACGTCAGGAGGCAGCCGGGCTAGGCCGGGCCGTCACAGTCCATAAGCAGGCCCTTACAGCCGCCTATCTCGCCTCCATAGGGTTCCAGGACGCGGCGAGACGGCGGGTTAAGACCAGGGTTCACGGAGACGCCCGGGCGGCCGGTCTACAGGCCGGGGAGCGCGCCAGCCTTAACCGTCCAATCCGAGGCCGGGAGGGGCCCGGCTAGGCCGGAATATGGCGCTTTACAAAGCCGCCTGTTCCCCTGACACTTTCCAGACAAACCGGGGTTTCGCAGGCCCCATAGGAGACAAAGCCATGAAAATCGCCGTCGCGGCCATCAGCCCGGACCCCGCCCAGCCCCGCAAGCTTTTCGACGTCGAAAAGCTTCAAGAGCTCGCCCGCAGCCTCAAGGAAAACGGCCAGCTTCAGGACATCACCGTGCGGCCGGACCCCGACAACGAAGGGCGGTTTTTCGTCTGCTACGGGGAGCGCCGCTGGCGCGCGCACCAGCTTCTGGTGGATCAAGGGGTTTTCGCCTTCAAGACCATCAGCGCCAAGGTTGTCGAAATCGCGGACAAGGATCTGCGCGTGCGGCAGATTGTCGAAAACGTCGCTCGCGCGGACATGACGGCACAGGAAGAGGCAACCTCTTTCGCGGCGCTTCTCGACAGCATGCCGGAAGAGGAAGCCGCGCGGCGCCTTGGGCTTTCCCTCGCCAAGTTCCGGGCGCGGGTTTCGCTCACGAAGCTGGAGCCGGGCATCTGGAAGTTACTCGGGGCCAAGCAAATCAAGGACACCGACGCCGCAGAATTGGCCAGGCTGCCGCGCCACGCGGACCAGCTTAAGCTTCTCAAGATGCTCAACGCCGGACAACTCGGGCGGTGGAACAGCCTCAAGGCGGCAGTGGATGCGATCCTCCAGCCGGAAGAGACACAAAGCCTTTTCGGCGCGGACGCACCGGCGGCCACGAACGAGGAAGTCCGGGCACTTTCTGTTATGGAGCAGCGCATCTCGCGCGTCGCCGGGTTGCTTTCTGGCGGGTTCAAGGATGGGGAGATCGTCATCGCCAACAAGGTCAGTCCGGACCGAGCGGCCCATCTTGCCGACCTTCTAGGGACCATCCGCGTCACCGCGCGCCAAATGGAAACCGCACTCAGGGCAAAGACAGCCCAGGCCAGACTAGCGGTCGAATGACAATCACGCGCGAGAAAATAGAGGAAATTCGCGCGCGCTATGCCGATCAAAGCTGGCCGAACTACGGATATTTCGTCCACGGCCAGGCAAGGATGGACATCCGAGACCTTTTAGAATTCATCGATCAGAAACAGACACCACAGGAGCTCAAGCCATGATTCCTCCGAGCCGCCACGGCCTACCGGCCATGGGCCTTATCTCGACAATGCAGAAAGCGGTGCGCCGAAATATGGAACGCCTCGCGATGGAGTGCGCGGTCGAACTCATCAACAGCAGCAAGGCGCAATGCTCGATGGTCGCTAACCGGCTCATCGTCATATCTCAAGAAGATATTGACGTCATGGCCCAGCCGCACATCGTCCCGTTCGTAGACTGCTGCGCGCGGCAGATGAAAGACATGTACGACGCGGAGAACCCCGGCAAGTCGAGGATGTTTGCCGGCAACGCCATCAGACTCATGGCCAGGGCGCCGAAAAGCCGGGAGGGTGATCACTTCCAGGCCGCCATCGGGCTCAAGAATCTTTTCGGGCTTTCCATCCCGGAAATTCCGGATTGGGCGAACGACGGTCATACGATGAAGGGTAAGCGTCTGGGGCGCGGCGTCGATTTCTTCCGTGCGGAATCCACCAAGCTCATCCCGCCCCAGGCGGGCGCCCCAGACGCTTACGAGGCGGAGGCTTACGCCATGTGGGAAGAGAAAGAGAAGCGCGCGAAGGCGGCGAAGGGGATGCTGGAAGAATGAGCATCGACCGCATCAAAGGCTCCGTGGCTTTCTTCTGCGACCTTCCAGGCTGTGAGGAAGGCATCGAGACGGGCGAGCGAGACTTCATCGAAGCCAAGGATCACGCCAAGGCGGAGGGATGGCAATTCCGCAAGCGTGACCCGGAGGGCTGGAAGCAGTTCTGCTGCGACGGTCATGCCGTCATGGACTATCGCGGGCAGAGCCTCGTCGCGAAAGACTAGGCTGCTTTCGCAATAACCTGATCGAAATACGCCACGGTCTTTTCAAGACCGGTCTGAAGCCCGACGCGCGGCTCCCATCCAAGCTCGCACCGCGCTTCGCCGATGTTCGGGCAGCGGCGCCGCGGATCGTCTTTTGGTGCCGCGATATGTTCCAGCTTTGATTTCGAGCCGGTTATTTCCCTGATCATGATGGCCAGGTCGAGCACGGAAATCTCTGTCGGATTGCCAAGGTTTACCGGTCCGACATAGCCGTGCGGCGTGGCCATCAGTATCAGGAGACCGTTCACGAGATCATCGATGTAGCAAAGCGAGCGCGTCTGCATGCCATGGCCGTGGATCAACAGCGGTTCGCCGCGCAAGGCGGCGCAGATGAAGTTCGGCACCATTCGGCCGTCATCGACGCGCATGTGTGGACCATAGGTGTTGAAGATGCGGGCCACCTTCACGTCCATGCCCTTGCAGGCAGCATCGAAACAGATTGCCTCCGCCGCTCGCTTTCCTTCGTCGTAGCAGGCGCGCGGTCCCATCGTGTTCACGTTCCCACAATAGCCCTCGCGCTGGGGATGCTCGGTCGGGTCGCCATAGACTTCGGAGGTTGACGCCTGAAGCAGCGGGATGCCGCGCATCTTCGCGAACTCGACAGCATTGAACATTCCCATGACATTGGTGCGCATGGTGTGAAAAGGGTCACGCTGGTAGACGACGGGCGACGCCGAGCAGGCCAGGTTAAAGATGCGATCGGCACCAATCATTGCGCTATATGGCCTGCAGACATTGTGATGCAGGAAATAGACCAATTCGCTCTGCCGCATGAGCTGGCGAACATTCTCTTCGCTGCCGCTGGTAAAGTCATCGATGATCGACACCGTGTCGCCCATCTGAAGAAGGCGCTGGCAGAGATTGCGACCGATAAAGCCGGCGCCGCCGGTGACCACAGTTCTCATTTTACGTTCCAATAATCGAACATGGTCATCATTGTGTCTTCCGCATGGCAAATATCATGCTCCAGCGTCGAAGGAATTACCGTCTTTGCTTGATACTCCAGCGCATTGGCCGCCACCTTCTGGGGCGGCACGGACCGAAGCGCAGCTTCGTCAAAAGTGTGCCCACTCACAGACAGAAACGTCACCAGATGGTCGACCAGCTTCTCTGTCCGCAGCACAGCAACTACAGGCGCTGGAAAATCCCAGACTGCTAACTTGGCGCAAATCATCTGGCTGTAGACGCCAGGCATGCGCTCCAGATAGTTCTCGACAAATTTCCGGAAATCGTTGGACCAGCAGCATGCCATCCAGTGCGCCGCGGCAGCGGGATTGGTGTGAACCTTGTCGGCAAAGCCGCTGGCCATTCCGTATGCCCACCGGCTTTTGATCCATGAAACGGGATGGCGGACGCAGCTGAAGACCTTTCGGCCATCGCAAATTTCCGGATGGGTAGCCAGGATCTCTGGGATGCCGTAATGGTCCTCAATCTCGAATGGTCCTGATTCCCAGGTTTTGATGCCGGCCGCAGCCATCATCGCGCGCACGCTGGAGCCGCCGGTCTTGGGCAGGTGGATGAACAGGGTTTTTTCAGATACGAGGGCCATTATTCATGCAGCCTTTTCTCGGAAACCACGCAGACTTTTCCAGAATAAACATCAGACCAGCCGATGCCATCTGACCTTGCATAAGTCATCAAACGATAATCGTTGCAAATGTCCTTCGGCGGCCGACCGCACCCCGCCAGAACCATGAAGATCGCAGCAATCGCATTCTTCATCGCTGCGCCGTCTTGTTGGTGCGGGATACGCGAAGGCTAACGCTTGCGACCTCGCGCGATTTCTTGCGGAAGCCGGGTTGCTTGAAGGACACAGCATTGCCCCATGCTTGGCGAATTTTTCGCGTCGCCTCTTCGAAGCCTTGCGGGGTGATCAAGCCAACGTTCCCACCGCGACCGCTGAAGACGGGCCCGCAGTCGAAAAAGAACCTGACATCAGCGTACACGGCACGGTCGAGCAAAAGGGTGCGAAGGGTCCAATCAAGATCAGCCCGCCCTGGTAAGGCAGTGCTCCACTTCCGATGGCGTGCCGCCCCCATAATACCGAATGCGCGAAATACCGGCTGCACAGGGACGATTGGCTTGAAGTCCGGTTTGATGATTGTGGTGTTGGGGGTTCCAGAGAAGCAGAAAGTGGTTCGACCCAGGTCTTCGCAGCAGGTCGCCGCGTTCTCCAGAATTGCCAGAATTTCCTCATGGTCGCTGATAAACCTCTGGGATCCTGTGGTGACGCGCACGCCGCGGAAATCGTCATCGATCATGACAAGGATGGGCGCTGAGATGTTGTCGACCATCCAGTTGCGGACCGTCGCGGCAATTTCCATCGGCGGGTGCAGGAGAAGATGTTTTTGGGGCACCTCGGCGGCATAGTCGGCTGCCTCGCGCTCATCCACGCAGATGATGGCGCTGGGCAGCAATTCCCGGATCAGCGGCATGTTCTGCACGCGCTTCCTGGATGGCACCACGATGGCCATTTTCTGCTTCAATGCTTTGCTCCGGATGGCGCGCTGAAAGCTTCCACCGCCGTGTTGATCACCACCACGATGGGCTGACCGGCATTTCCGATGACCTGGAAGCCGTTGCAGAAATTCAGGTTGATGCCTGCGTATTTGAGGAATTCCACCAGCCCGGGGTGCATGCCGGGCCCGAAGGTCATGACCTTCGCGTGCTCTTCCTTTTCCTTCTTTTCGCTGTCGGCGGTCATTTCAAAACCTTGATCAGGTCTTCCGCCTTGCAGGCGCGCGCGGTGCCCATGCGGCCGCGGCGCTTCATCGGTTTCAGCCCAAGCTTATCGCAGATCAGGTTCCAACTTTGGCTGTCGCTCGCCAGCACCACCAGATAGTCGTAATGCTCGTGCGGCTCCAAGGCCATGCCGGGCACTTCCATCTTGGCTTCCGGATCACCGCGGTCTTCCTCGTCCGCCATCTGGTCCGTCAGATCGGTGATGAGACGGCGCAGTTCGGCGTTATCGTCTAGGTCAACCGTCTTGAGCAGTTCGGCCAGGAGCTTTTCATCGGTCTCGGCCAAGCCGGCGATAGGATCGAAGGTGGCCAGAACCTGGGCCGCCTCCTGGTCGTTCAGATCGGTGATCAGAACCGGGACCATTTCGCTGCCGGCGATGTCCTGCCGCAGATGACCGTCAAGGATTTCGAGCGAGCCATCCGCCAGCTTGCGGGTGACGATGGCACCGACGATGCCGACTTTCTTCAGCATGGCGCCTAGCGCGCCGCGCTGGCTTTCCGGATGCAGACGCCAGTTCCTGGCGTTTTTCTTCAGGTCGCTTGCTTTGACGCGCTCGAAACCAATGATGCGATCGCGGAAGGCTGCAGCGGCATCCGATGCCGGTGCCTCAGTCGCCGCCTGACGTTCGGCGCGCTTGCTCACACAAGGCCGCCGTTCCAATCGATGTCGGAAGATAGAACCTCGCGCGGCGCGCGCACCCAGGATTCCGGAAGCTGCCCGGAGGCGATGGCAATGGCCTTGCCCTCTTCGCGGTCCACAAAGCGCTGGCCCGTGGTCCAGAAACCGGCGATGTCGCCAGGCTCTGGATCCTTGTAGCCGCGGATCATGGCGTGACTGCCTTCCTTGACGTGAAGGATTTGCTCGCCGCGCCGGATGGCGCAGCCCGCCAGGCGCTCGCGTTCCATCTTCAGCTGGTCCGCCATGGTGTTGCGCACCTTTGCCTGATTGACCTTCTCCGCCATCGGATTGTGAGGCAGCACGACGCGGATGGGGCGTGTAGTCTCGATGCGCCCGGCGGTCGGCATCTTTGCGACAGTGCGGTTGACCTTTCCAGTCACGACATTGAGCTGATTGAGTTCGCGATCCAACTCGCGCCAGATAAGGCCGCGCTCGCGCGCCTCGTTGCGCCGCGCGCCTCGATAATCGGATGCGGGTCTCATTTCTTTTTCTTCGCCTTTTTCGCTGCGGTCTTGCGCTTTTTGACCTTGGTCGCGGTCCGCGCGGCCGCCTTTTCCTTCTTGGCCTTGCCGGCGGCGCTGGGCTTCACCGGCTGATTTTCGATGTCCTTGATGCGCTCTTTGGCGGCCGTCTTTGGTTTCGGGCAGACCCGGGACCAGTGCGCACCATCACAAAGCTTACATTTGGGCGGGGTCATATCAGTCTTCCTTCTTCTCCATCGCCAGGCGCTCTTTCTCGTCCTTGAGCGCGGCTTCCGCCACGCGGCTGATCGGTACTTTGAGCGCCCTCGCAAGTTTCACGATGATCAGGAAACCGGCGTTGGAGATGTGCCGGTTCTCAATCTGGCAGATGTGCTGGTTGGACACGCCAGATTTTTTCTCGACATCGCGGATCGATAGCTTTCGTATCTCCCGAGCGGTTTTCAGAAATGTGCCAAATCGCATGCCCGCAAAGTATCGTTGGCAGCGGTTTCGTCAAGCGGGGATTTTTTCCTCTTTCGGCACCGGCACCATCCAGGCTGTTTTCGCCGCAGGGCCATCCCCGACCCAGCCGCGCTCAATCTTGCCCCGCTCTTCCAATCTGGTGGTGATGCCGATGACAGCGGCCCTGTTATCGAAAATCTCGGGGTCTTGCTTCAGCGCGCGGGTGATGTCGGCCGCCGTCATAAGCTCGCCCTGGCGGCGCTGGAGCACGATGTGAACCTGGCGCGGGCTAGGGTCGAAGCCATAGGTCGGTGGGATGGACGGCGCCGGGGGCGCCTTTGTCTTTGGCATCGCCTTCTTGCCTCCAACGGCAGCGCGGCCTTGTGCGAGCGCGGCGCGCGCGTCATCGCTCACAGCCACGGGTACGGCACCTCCCCGATGCGGGTGGGCCAGTTCAGCCTGCCGGCGATGCCGGTTTTCATCTTGGCGATGATGGCGCGTCTGTCCTTCAGGCGACAGTTTTTCGGGATTTCTGTCGTCTGGGAGACACGCGGTGGCGGATCTGCCGGTGCCCTGCTATGCAATCTCGCCTGCCGGCGCGCTTCCGCGAGGGCGCCAATCTGGCGGTTCAGGCTATCGGGCATCATGCTTGGTCTCCGATCTTGCTGCGAATTTCCAGGATGCGCGCAGGAAGGCGTTCCAGAAGCCGGGCCCGGGCCTGCATTCCCTCGTGGTGTTCCTTCACCGCCGCCAGAACTTCTGCGATCGACGGCGGGAAGGTGCAGGTTTTGATCAGGTCGCGCGTGGCACTTTCCAGCGCCACCTTTGACGGCCCGATGGCCATCACCTCTTCGGCCATGATCTCGGAATTCAAGCCCATCTCCGCGTCCTTGCGCATCGCGGAAAAGGCCCGCACCAGGCCATCCAGCGCGGTCACAATCTCGCGTGGCGTCGCCGGGGCGACTAGCACGGGCGCTATGCCGGCCGTAACTCCATCGCGCATGGCCTCGGCGCCGATGAGGCAGAGCGCCCGCAACTCTGCCGGCGACATCCGGTTAAGATCCGCATCCCAAAGCCGCATGAGGTCGCGTGCGCGCGCCAGCGCCACCTCGGCGGTCGAGAGCTTGTGCTGTACCATGGCGCCAGTTTCTGCCATCACGCCCTGCCTTCAGCTTTTTCCAGGAAACTCAACAGGCCGGCCCGGGAGCTTTCAACCCCGACCAGCTTGGTCTTCCCCCGCCCGTTGTCGTAATTGCCCTCCATCAGCTTGGTGAAATTCTCAGCTTTTGCCAGCCAGCCGATATCCACCCCCCAGGATTCATGCCCCCGCCCACGCGCGGCCCGCCCGCTGAGAAAATCCGAATTCGCGGCGCGCACCAGGGCCGCTTTCCAGCCCTCCAGGCCAACTTCCTTGAGCCGGGCACGCAATGCCTTCTCGCGAGCGCCCGTCAGGCGCTTGGATGCCGCCCAGCCCGCGCCAGCGCCGCCGGGACAGGTTGCAGCCGCATCGTTGTAAAATTTAACAGCTAGGTCCAGGTCCGTGATCACCACCGCAGAAAGGGCTTTGGAAGGGACCGCTGGGGCGTCGGTGACACCAGAGCCGTCAGGCTCAGTAGCAGCGTTAGCTGCTACTTTCTTTTCTTCTTTCTGGACTCTGGTATATAGACTCTGGTCTCTAGTATGGCTTGAGCGTGGATCAAGCGGGCGCTCAACAGATTCTTTGATTTCATTTGGTTTTTTACGAGCTTCGGCAGATTTTTTTCCACCACTCGATCCTATCTCAGCCATATGATCGGCCTGAGATATCAACTTCCCGAGCTCTTGATCGCATCGGCGGTTGGAGATTCTGCCGTCTTCCAGCCGGTAAAGTTTGCCCTTTTGGATGAGGCTTTCGATGACCGCGGCGGCCTTGCGGACAGAGCAATCCAAGTAGCCCGCCAGCATGCGCATGTTGGACGGCAAGGGCCCCTCCCGGTCGTAAATGTAATCCTTGAGCGTGGCATAGGCGCCGCGTTCCTCCAGACTTAGACCCATGTAGCCGGCGATAGCATCGCCATGATAACGCTTGTGATATGGGTGCCTGCTCATGTCTTCAGATCCTCCGCCAGCTTTGACCAAAATGTTGGACTCTCGCCCGACGGCACGGCGTCTGGCGAAGTGTCTCGCAGGGCCGAAGACCCTGGTTTTATGAAATAATCCTCGTATTCGGTGTCGGCGCCGCCGCGGTTCTTGAGCGCGGCCATCTCCACCACATCCCTAGCCTTGTCGTATTCATCGATGGCTTTGGTGCGCTGTTCCTCGTTGCGCGCGGCCTGGAGTTTCTGGCGGGCGTAAACCAGCGGCCGCATGATGCCTATGACCACATCCGCGTCCTGCTCGACACTGCCGCCCTCGCGCAGGTCCGCCAGCTGGGGGTGCTTGTCCTCGCGTTTCTCGACATCGCGGGAAAGCTGGCACAGCAGCAGGATGGCGATCCCAAGCTCTTTTGCCAGCGCTTTCAAGGTCATGGTGATGATCGTCTGGATTTCGTTGCGGTTGGCGCCGCGGCGGGCGTTGGCCAGGCCAACCAGCTGCAGGTGATCGATCACGAACAGCATATGGCCGGGCTTCTTGCGCCACATCCGGCGGATGGTCGCCACGATCCATTCCAGCGTCATGAACGGCGCGTCGATGAATTCCAGATCCAGGTTGCGCAGGCTCTGGCCGGCGAAGGCCATGCGCTCGAATTCGGCGGCGGTGGCCTTAAGGTGTTGAAAGTCCCCGTATTGTAGCGGGTCTCGGCATTCGGCGGTGGCCCGGTCAAAATCGGCGTCGGCGCCGGTGCGGGCCGCCAGTTCGTCGCCGTCGAGTTCGCCCGACAGATAGCGGACCGGGATGTGCGCGGCCGCGGCGCGGGCCCAGCTCGTGCCCAGGATGGATTTGCCGTGCCCGGGCCGGCCGGCGCCCACATAGAGCTTGCCGGGAAAAATTCCACCGATGATGCGATCAATCCGCTCGGATCCGGTGGTGACGCCGTGTGGCTTGTCCGAAGTCGCCTGTTCCTCGATCCGCCTCAGCATGGCGCTCACGGCGTCTGCGGCGTGCACCGGCTGGCGGCGGCGCCCGGCGGGGGTGCCGGCCGCCAGCTGCTCCACCGTGTCCTGGTAGTTGGCCAGGATTTCTTCAAGGGTGACGTCGCGCGGACCCTGCGCCGCGTGATGGGCGATTTCCTCCGCCAGCCGGATTATCGCCCGCCGGTCGGACAGGTCTTTGACCAGCGCCGCATAGCCCTTCATGGCGGTGATGGTTGGGCTAACCTCGATGACGTTCTGGAAAAATTCGAGCGCGCCGGTCTTCTTATCCTTGAAATGCGGGTCGGTCCGCATGACCGCCGCCAGCAGCTGGGCATCCACCTCGCCCTCTTCCTGAAGGGCTAGGATCATGTCGAAGGCGCGCGCCGCCAGGGGGTGGCTAAAATGGTCTGACGCCAGAATTTCGGCCGCCCGGTCGATATTCCTGTTGTCCCGCAGGCACATGCCGATGACCTGGAATTCCAGTTGTTCATCGACGGGCATTGGCTGTTCGGAGGGTCTCATTTTGACCGGCCGGAGTTCGTAAACCTAAGGCGCTCTTTGGTTGCCATTTGGGGTCAATGTTGAAGGAATGCGATCGGGCGCTGCTTCGCCGCTGGTGCCCAACAGAGACCACAATTCCCGCAGTGCGTGGTGCCGCCGGTCTGGGCGGGGCAGGTTATGGCGCTATCTGGCTTGCTGCTGGCACTATCTGGCACCACGATGGTGCGCGGCCCGCGCGCAGCCCCGCTGGTGCGGATGGCGAACCGGTTCCAGCGCTTGGCGCGGAGACGGTTGATTTCGGCGCCGATGGGATCCGATGCTTCCCGGGCGGTGTAACCGAAAATGCGCAGGGCCGGGAACCAGTCCAGCTGGGCTTCCCAGAATTTCACATAATCGACGGAGTAAAAGTCTCCGAGGATGTGCAGGCGCAACACGAAGCCGCCGGGGTGACGCTGCTGTAGGAAGCCGAGCTCCAGGCCCAGCGCCTGTTCCAGCCGGTCGCCGTGCTTGTAGCGGACGGACTGGATCATGTTATTGCCGTAGCAATTATGACTGAGAAGCCCCTCGGCTATCAGCGTGCCGGTGCTGGTTTTAATGGTCACAACCTTTCGATCACCGGCAGGTTCAAGTGCTAAGACGGTGGCGGTCCGGCCTCCGCGCCCCAGCGTGTCCTGACCTTCCCATAGTTCTTTGGCCTTTTCGATCAATCTGGTAGGTCTGATCACGCCCAAAAAACGGATCACCTCGCGCCAGCCGCCAAGGATGTCAAAATGGCAAATCTCGGTATGCGCGACACCGGCGATGCGGTGATAGCGAGAAACCTGGAAGCCGAGCCGCTGGGCGACAGCTTCAATATCATCAGCCAACGGAGTCGGCCTTTGGGCCCATCCGGCAGTTACCTTTTGAAAACTCTTGCCGTTTGGCTGCTTGACGCAATAACCCTCACCTTCGACAAAACCGCGAAGACGGCCAGCTTCATAGCTGCGGTCTGATTCCCACGGTCTTGCGAAGAACTGGATTTCAGTGTCCGGCGTCAGATCGGCGGTCTTGATCCAGCGGTAGCCGGCCCTGCTGTTCCTGGCGAGCCAGAGATGGCCGGCGCTCGCTGTCACGTCACCCTGGTCGGTCCGGACCTTGAAACAAGGCTGGATGGCCCGCCCAATTTCTTCGACGGTCGCAATCTTCGTTGACCTATGCCCAAGCTTTCGGCCTTCTTCCTCGAAGGCGCAAATCTCTGAACCGACATGCAAAGTCCCAATCTCGCGCCAGCGAAGATCAGCGCATAGGACGCGCGTTTCAGGAACGAGACAATTCAGCCACTGCTTGCAGGACCGCGGGCAGGTGGCGCGCTCTTCCAGCGTCAGGGTGTAGATTGGCATGCCCTTCCAGGCGCCCTTCAGAACCTCTCCGCCGATCTTGCGCTGCTGCCAGCCGGGCTTGAGCACACCCATGCGCCCTGGCGCCTCGACGCGCCCGTGAAACCGGCTCTGGGCTTTGACGTCAGCCGGGCTGCCGGCGGCGATGGGGCGCCCACCGCCGGTCGGATAGTGGAGGTGCTGGCGCATGGACTGGCCATCGATGGCGCCCTTGGTGCGGCGCAGCGCGGCGGCGATTTCAGTCTTTGACAGACCCTGATGCCAGAGTTCGGCAAGGCGGTCTTTTTCCCAGTCCGGCCAGTGGCCACGACGAAGCGCAAGCGTCTGCTGAGGCATAACCCCTCCTTCTCCCCTTTCTTCCCAAACCCATACCCTGTGTCTGTCTGGAGGACGGGAAGGGGAAAGAGGCGGGAGGCGCGGAGGGCGCTTGGCCTGGGCTTTCCCGCCCGTCCAGACAGAACTTACGGGGATCAGCCGCAAGCCCGGCGGTTTCCCACCGGCGCGCAAGAATTGCGCTGATTCCTTTTAGTTCCGCAACTTGATTTTCATTAAGACGCGCGCGCGCCTGTGAATATTAACGGGCGGTTTCGCATCTTAACCACCAAATGCGGTGAAGGCCGCTAGGGATTGGCCATAGAAGTGCTGGCGGCAGAATTTCACATGGTCCAGAACAGACCGGTCTCCCCGCTGGTTGTTGCACCAAGCGCAGGCCATCACGACGTTGAAGATCTGGTTGGTGCCGCCGTCCTGGCGCTTGATCAGGTGCTCCCTGGTCGCCATCCGGAACTTCGCCACATCCTGCCACGAGATGCCATGGCGCGCGGCAAAGGTGTCCATCGGCTCGATTTCTGGAAGCCAGGACTCGCGCAGACAATAATAGCAGGCGCCGCCCTGCATCTCGAAAAGGCGCACAAGCCTGCCGCGCGCGATGCGCCCGCGGAGCGGATCACTGACGCTTCGAAGAATTCTCTGGTAGGTCATAAACCATCGCCAGGCGCATCAAAAAGCTTTCCCTGCCGAGCATCGATGCGATCGAGCATGTGGAGCGTTGGATCACCCGGAGGGACGATGCGATCCCAGACAAACCAGGCGTTAAGGTTTGGCGGCGCGCCCTGGCCTGTGAAATCTATTTTCCAGCGCATGAGATGTATGCGCGCGGGAGGATATTTCTCCCAGAAGGCAGCCAAGCCACCGGCGCCGGGGAAGCTCCATGGCAGCAAAAGCGCCATATATTCGATGCCCAAAGTTTCCAGCGCATGATACAGCCAGCGGGCGCGCCCATTGCCCCAGCCGCATTGGTCGAACGGCGGGTTCGTAAAGATTGCTTTTGACGGCACATCTGCCGCGCCGAAGCTGTAAAAGTCTTTGACAACCGCTCCAGTGCATCCGCGCTCAATCAAATCTGATGGCGCCACCTTATGACCGATGGCTTCCATTTCACGCACCATCGCGCCATCACCGCATGCCGGCTCCCAGATGATCGGAAAATCCCTCAACCGTCTATCTTCTATCGCCAAGCCGGCACGCGTTGGTTCACAAGGCGTTGGATAGAAATCGTTTGCCTTGCGCTCTAGCCCTTCATCCGACCTGCTATATTCGCCAGTGATCAGATCCCGAACGACAACAGGCTTCGACTTTTTCCCAGTTGCCCGGAAAAGGCCGCGAGCGGACGCCGCCATCAGTGCGTCTCCGCCCATGCCGCTGCTTCGCCCAGCCGCTTGAACTTCAGGTTCATAAAATCCAGCATCAGCGGCTCAAAACGCTCGTGCCGCACAAGCCAGCGCCAGGGACGGTCGCGTGTGATGATGTAGCCGCCGCAGTGATAGCTGCGCATGCCGGCGCGCGCAGGCCGCTTACGCGACTTTCTCGATGTCGAGGGTTGTTCCAACTTCATGTCCCTTGTCGGTAATCTGCCAAGCCTTGCGATCTTCTGTCAGTTCGATTAGCCCCAGCTGCGCCATTCGCAGTACTGCTGCGTTGAACTGCTTGCTGGTGATATCTGGCCCTTTCTCGAAAAGAACGAGCGCCGATAAATTATCGGGAACCGCTAAAAATAGAATGTTCAGGTATGCCTGCTCTGTCTGATCCAGATCATCTTTTGTGATCGACTTCGTGACCACCGTATTTCCCGGCTGGCCTGAAGCTACGGCCACTGCTTTACCAGCGGCACCTGGATCCTGCTTTCTGCCCCTCCACGGTATGATAGAGATTTCGTCATCCTGGAAGCGGTCCATGACCTGGAGCGCCGAAGCGATCTCTTCGTATTCTTGCGCCAGCGCCTCGCGCTCATCGGCTATCGCCTTGCAGCGCGCTTCCATCTTTTCGCGGATGCTCATTGTGCGGTCTCCTGTTGGAACAGTGGGGTTTGCTCGTGGGAAACATCTTTAGCCAGCTTCTCTGCGAACCAGGATGCCATGCAGAGCGCATCGCATCCATGTTCGTCATCGCTTGGCCATCCGCGGGCATAGCAGCCGTCCGCCGTGCCAGCCTTTATCGCTTTGGTGCCGCGCGGGATCGCACCCATGAAAGCTTCGCGCGCGCGGCCTTCGTCATCCTCGACGCAGCGGATTTTAAGTTCGTCCGCAATTTCTTCCACCTTGAAGATTGTGCCGAACAGCGGGCTGATGTTGGCTGGCGGGATCGGCTGATAAATCCATCTCTGCTTTTTCTTGTCGAACCATCGGGTCATGCCGACGAAAAGCGTGGCAAAACCAATAACTGCAGGCTTTTCCTGCAGGATCATTTGGCGGATACGGTGGTCCGCATCGCGCATCAATGGGCCCATGCTATGCGGCCCGCCGCGTAAACGAAAGCTCCCGGCGACAGGCGCGCGGCCGCCGCCGAGAGCTCCAAAACCTAAATTCATTCCGCCATCGAACGCGAGGATGCGCGGCACGCTCATGGTCAGTGCTTGGTCTTCGGCCGCGCCAAGGTGGTCTTGACGTAATCGGCGAAGGGCGTGCCGTCCATCGCAGCGGCAAGCGTCTCGCGCTGCGCCCGCTCGACTTCATCCATCTCCTGCTCTTTTTCTTCGGTGCGCAGGTTCTTCAGGACTTCCTTGCACAAGCCCTTGATCACGGAAGACTTGCATTTGAGCGTCTTGGCGGCCTCTTCGTAATTGGCGTCGATGTCGGCCTTATAGCCGGCCATGTCGGAGTCCATGTCCTTCTGGAGCGTCAAGTATTTCTCCAGGAAGGGAACGGCGGCTTCCCGAATTTCCTTCAGGTTGTCGCCCATAAGATTTTCGCGTTGCTTGCGGCGCTTGCCCTTTTCGCCGTCGCCTGAACTCAAACTTTCTGCCATTTCGGTCCTCGTGGGTTCTGCCGGCTGGTTGGTAGACTGCTGCGCGCCCCGGCCGAACGCGAGAAGTCTGTGGAAAAGTCGTTTCAGGGGGGTGGTCCATAGATGTCAGGGCGCAGCTGGTGCTTGGTGACGGCACCGCCAGCCGCCTCTTCCAGCGCCAGAACGCGCTTTGGTGGGCATACGCCCCAGCCATAAATTGCCTGGACAGTGATGTCGAAAAGACCGGCAACGGCCTTTATACCGCCCGCCCGATCAATCGCCAATTCCAGTGCCTTTTCCGGTGTCACGCGCTAGATGCCCCGCGAATCGTCGCCATAACCAGTTAAAGCAAGACGCGGAAAATCATTCAAGCACCGCTTGAAAGGCATGCGAAACCTGCTAAAGCTAGTTGGCAGCCGAGATGATCACCGGCTTGGCTAAAGGGGCGGAAAACGCAATGGAACAAAGGTTTTTCAGACTTCTCTGGCGGGCAAATCAGGTGATGAACGCAGCGTTCGCGAAGGAAGGCGCCAAGCTCACCCTCAGGCAGGTGACCCTGCTTTCGCTGCTGCAAGATGGCCGAGCGTATTCCCAAACCGACATACGCGACCTGACCGGCATGGACCGCTCGACCATCAGCGAGATGGCGCGGCGCATGCAAGCGGCAGGGTTCGTTTCCAGGGTGCGGCCGAACCCGTCTGACGGCGACAGCCGCGAAATTATGGTGCAGATCACCCGGTCCGGCCGGGCAGCGCTGAGGGCGACCGAGACGTGTCTTACCCAGGCCGAGCAGTCCGTGCTGAAGCATGTGGCACTGAATGACAGGCAGGGATTTACGCGCGGGCTCCGGGGAATAGCCGATGCTCGCTGACGCCGACCCGCTTCAGATCTGGTTGCTGGTGCCCGCACTTTTCCTGTGGATTGTCGGCGGGCGCATGGCCTGGGTATTCCTGCCCGCCACCGGCTATCCGAACCCGTCGCCATGGCTGGTGATGGCGTGGCCGTTCTGGTGCTTTGCCGAGATCGTCAGCCTGGTCGCCGGCTGTATTTTTCGCATAAGGATCAAATGAATAGCATTCCGCACCTTTTGCTGGTCGACGCCAGCGGAGTCGCCTACCGGGCATGGGCAACGGCCAACCCGGTGAACCGACCGTCGGATGGTCAGCCCATCGGCGCGGTCTTGCAATTCATGAAAATCATCTGGCGGATGATGGGCGCGGCCGAAGCCGATAAGCCAACCCACGGCGCCGCCATCTTCGACGCGCCTGGTGGCTATTTCCGCCACGACATTTTTCCAGCCTACAAGGCGGGCCGGGCGGAAGCCCGTGACGTCGAACTGGAAGACCAGCTGCAGGTCATGCGGATGGCGGCGGACGCGCTGGGCCTGCGTGCGATCGAGAAGCTGGGCTTCGAGGCCGATGATCTGATTTCGACATTGGCCGCCCAAGCGCGATTGCGCGGCTGGCGCACGACTATCGTCTCCAGCGACAAGGACTTTTCCCAGTGCGTGGTGGATGGGCATATCGAGATCGTGGACCCGCTGCAGAAGCGGCGCATTCTGGAAGCGGACGTTTTGGCGCGCTGGGAAGTACCGCCGCCGCTGGTCACCACCGTGCAGGCTCTGGCGGGCGATAGCGCCGACAAGATACCTGGTGTCGATGGGCTGGGCCCCCGGCGGGCCGCGGCGCTGGTGCGCCGGTTCGGCCATCTGGACAACATCATCGCCCATGCCGACGAAATCCGCTGGCCCGGGGTGCGCTCCTATCTGAAGCGCAAGCACAAGCACGGCACCGATGTTTCCCGCACCGGCCTGGAATGGCTGCGGGTATGGATGGAACTGGTCACGCTGCGGCAGGATGTCGAGCTGGATCAGGACATCGAAAAGCTGGCGCTGGAGCCGATCATGCGCAGCCATATCGATGAGATCCTGCGCGTGCTGGAGGCAAAGCCATATATTCATGAGGTTTTCGGTCTCGACCCGAAGATGGTGCGACAGGTCGAGCCGGTGGACGATCCGCTGGGGTGGTGGAAGGAAGAACTCAAGCATCCGGGCCAGAAACTGCCGGACGTGCCTCAGTGCGGATTCTACCAGCGGCGCCTGATCAAGAACGGCGCCCTCGTGCCGGCGCGCATCTGGCGCACGCCCGAGAAAGACCTGGACGGCACCCCGACCGGGATGGACCAACTGCGCTGCGAGGTGAACGGCAAGGTCTGTGATCCCTATTCGGAATGGGCGCGGCTTTCCATGAGCCCCATCGAAGAGAAGACCTATCGGTTCATGACGGCCGATCTGGCGCATGCCAAGAAATGGCGCCCGAACGACCCGCGTGCGGACCCCAAAAAGGTTGCCGACATCACCAAGGTGCCGGCGCCAACAAATCCTTCCCCGAAACGGAGACGTGCCTATGACCGACCAGCCTAGAGACATCACCCGGACCCACAATCAGCCGCCGCTGGAATTGCCGAGCGAAGAGGCAATGCTTGCGGAGCTTAAGCACCGCTATCCAGAGCTTGAGCAGCGCCTGACGGAATGGGAGACAGCGCTGAAGACATTCCGCACATCCGGCGGCGAGTTGCCCAAGTTCACGCTGAAGGATAGCGAGACGGCCGAGGCGCTGCAGGATTTGCTTGGGCAAATCGACAAGGTTAGCCGCGCCTGGACCAAGAGCGACATGGCGGCCGAGAAAAAGCCGCTCAATGCCCTGCTGAAGGTTGTCGGCAATTTCTTCACGAAGGGCCAGGAAAAGGCCGACACGATGCTGGCGGAGTGGGAGCCTGTCCATGACGCCTATATCGGTGAGGTCAAAGCCGAGCGCGAACGCAAGATGCAGGAAGAGGTAGAGCGTCAGCGCAAGGAAGAAGAAGCCAAGCGGGCCGAAGCCGAACGGCTGGAGCACGAGCGCAAGGCGGCAGAGGAAGCGGCTGCCGAAGCCAGGCGCAAGGAAGCTGAAGAGCGCGAAAAGGCGGAAAAGGCCAAGCGCGAGCGTGAGGAAGCAGAGCGTCGCGCCGAAGAGTTGAAGGCTGAAGAGCGGCGGCTTGAGAAAGAAAAGGCAGACCGCGACCGCGCCGAAAAGGAAAAGAACACCCAGGCGCTGCGCGACATCCGCCGGTATCTGAAGGATGCGGAAAAACTCCATGCGCTGAGTGAGACCGAAGAGGCCAGCGAAGAAGAACTCAAGCTGCTGGACGGCTTGATCCGCCACGGCGGCACCATCAGCCTGCTGGCCGGTCCGGTGGCGAGTTCGCATCTGCTTGACGACGAACAGCGCACGGAAATCGAATTGGTGCGCGGGCGTCTGAATGAAATGCGCGAGTCGGCCAACAAACAGTTCAACAAGCGCGAACAGAAGCGGCGCGAAAAGGAAGCCAAGGAGGCCGAAGAGCGCGAGGCGAAGCTGGCAGCCGAGCGCAAGGCCCGGCAGGAAGAGGAAGACCGCAAGCTTGCAGAGACCAAGGCAAAACGCGAGGAAGAAGAACGCAGAGCTGCCACGGCTAAGGCGGAGAAAGAGGCTTCCGAAAAGGCCGCGCGCGAGTCACGCCAGTCCGCCCGTGAAAGTGAGAGCGAGGCGCGCGATGCCGGTAAGGGTGTGGCCAAGGCTGGCCTGGAGGCGGACCGCGCGGCGAACCGGGCTGATCGGGCCGAGACGCGGCTGGAGAATACGACCGAGGCCGAACTGTCCCGCACGCGTGGCGATTTCACAACCGCTGGGCAGCAGCGCCACTGGAAGCACTATATAACCGATGAAGACGCTCTGCGCGGTGCCATCCAGGGATCGATGAAGCTGGATCACCCGCAGTACGCCATCCTCGTGTCCCTGTTAGCGGCTGACGATTTAAATGGCGCCGTCTACAGATACATGATGCAGAATTACCGGAATTGGACCAAGCGCGAGCGCGTCGATGACGTGCTGGCCGGCGTCTCATTCGTGTACGAGCTCGATACCAAGATCAGAACATAGAGACCACCGCCTGCAAAACTGGTGGGAGCCGAGGGCGGGGGCTGGCGTGGTAGGCGGCGCAATACTTGGACAGACCCCCGCTGAAACTTTGGAAAGGAAAGCACATGCAGACCGGATTTGACGAACCAGCCGAAGGCGTCATTGATGAAGAAGATGCGGTGGAAGTTTCCGCCAATCCTGGCGCGCTCATGCAGATCAGCGAGGCGGAGGTCAACCGGCAAATTCTGACCGCGCGCGCCTATCCGCGATCCATCACTGGCTTCCGCCAGCAGATGCGCGAGCTGGTCACGTTCGATGAAGAGACCGCAAAGGGCTGCCTCTATGCATACAAGCGCGGCGGCAAATTGATCGAAGGCCCCAGCATCAACTTCGCGGCCAGCGCGATGCAGGCATGGGGCAATGTCCGCACCGGCTCCATGATCACGGAAGTGGGCGAGGATTTCATCACCGCACAGGGCTTTTTCTGGGATCTGGAAAAGAACATGGCGGTGGCCTTCCAGGTCTTGCGCCGCATCACATCGGCCGATGAAAAGACCGGCCAGAAGGTGCGCTACAGCGACGACATGATCATGGTGACCGGCAACGCCGCCGGCTCCATCGCGCTGCGCAACGCCATCCTGAAGGGTATTCCCAAGCCATACTGGAACCCCAGCTATCAGGCGGCGCGGCAATGCTCTGTCGGCAAGTTCGAAAACTTCAGCCAGAAGCGCGAGGACATGCTGAAAGCGTTCATGCTGATGGGTGTGGACAAGGAGCAGATTTTCGGTCTGCTCGGTGTCAAGGGGATCGAGGATGTCAATTACGAACATCTGATGTTCCTGGCCGGCGTGCACAACAGCATCAAGGAAGGCGGCGAAAAGGTCGAAGATATTTTCGCGCTGGAGAACATGCAGAATCCGGATCAGGTTTCGCCGAAGCGCCCACGCCAGAGCGAGTTCACGCGCACCAAGGTCGCCGCTGATAAGACGGATAAGCCAGCAGCGGAAAAGGCAGAGGCCGCTGCCAAAACGGCGCAGACCGAGACGGCGGAAAAGAAAGACGCCGATCCACAACAGCAGCAGACTAGCCAGGGCGATCTTCTTGAACAAAACCGCGAACAGGAACGGCTGGACCTTGAACAGGAACGGCTGGACCTTATCAAGGATGCCTATGGGCAGTTGGAAAAGGTGGCGGCAGGGCGCAGCGTACGCGATGTCACCAATCTGCGGGACGAGGTGATCGAGGCCGGTATCCTTTCGGAGGCAGAGCAGACCAAGTGGGAAACCGATTGTCAGGCCGCATCCGACAAGGTGGCTGCCGCCTTCAAGAGCCGTCTTAAGAAATGACGGCGGCGACGATCAACAAGGGCGGACGGCCGCGGGTGGCACCCGCGCCCAATGCCTATGACAAAGCGCTCGGCGAGCGCGTGCGGCTCCAGATGGAGCTTTGTCGCATGGGACCGACGCAGATGGCGGACCGCATCGGCACCCACAAAAGCCAGGTCTATCGCTATCTGGCCGGCGACACACCGATAGCTCCCGAAGTTCTGGCGCGGATGGCCGGCGCGCTCGGGTGTCAGGTGCAGGATTTCACGAAGGATCTGCGAAGGTGAAAGTGCGCGAGTTCGTCGCTGAGCTTCAGAAGCTTCCGCAGGACTTTGAAATCGCGATCCTTGCGGCTTCCGCCCACGCGCGCCCGCCCGTGCTTGAGCCGGTAAACCAATGGGCATGGATGCAAACGACGTGTGGCCTGGAAAATCCAGCCCACGCATATCTGATAAGGCCAATGAAGGATGTCATCCGGTGACAAAGAAAAGCGGCCGCCGCGGAAATACATTCCGGTCAGGATCAAGAAAGAGGTCTGTAAAAGGCAAAAGGGAATGTGCGTTCGTTGCAACAGTGCTCCGGTCTCCCACCTTCCAAAAACAGATACGCGGTTTGATCATGAGCCTGCTTTACGCCTGCGCGATGTCAATGCGCGACGGACCGACTACATCCCGCACCAACTCTCGCCGCGCCACATCGATGCCCTCTGCGCGCAATGCCATCAGGAAAAGACTAACGGGCTTGGAGCAACTACGGCCGGTTACGATACGGGTAAAATCAAGAAAGAGCGCAAGCGGGAAAAGCAAGCGCGCGGCGAAACGAAGGAGAAGACGAAATGGATGACGCGAAAATTCCCGAAGGGGCAGAGCCGGTGGCCGAAGCGCAAGATGCAAAGCTGGCGATTGAATATCCGCCAGGGGAATACGGGATCGTAGACCTATTCGGCCACACTAAGATGGTTGGCCGCGTGTCAGAGGTCGAGCGTTTCGGCGCGAAGATGCTCTGCGTCGAGGTCATCTTCGAGAACCAGCTTCTGCCGCCGGTCTTTCATGGCGGATCGGCCATCTATGGGCTGACGCCGTGCAGCGCCGAAGTGGCATTCCGGCGCCAGGCCGCGCAGGACTATTACCTGCCGGCGAACATCCGCGCGACGCTCACCACAAAGGCGCTGCCATCGCCTATCGACAGCTATCCTTCTGAGCAATACGGCCCTGAAGACGAGGGGCGCGAGGAAGATGATGGGAAGAACGATTTCTGATGTCCTATCCCGTTCCCGATGATGTGTTGGCCCGTCACATCGCCGTTGTCGGTGAGACCGGTTCGGGCAAAACCTTCGACACAAAATCTATTGTCGAGCATCTGGTCGAGGAAGGGCACCGCGTCTGCGTGCTGGACACCATCAAGTCAGACTGGTGGGGGATGATTTCCAGCGCCAGCGGCAAGCTGGCGGGGCTTCCATTCCGGATCATCGGCGGCCCACGAGGGCATGTCCCGCTGCATGCTGGCGCCGGGAAGGCGCTCGGGGAACTGGTGGCGAAGGGCAAGCTGCCGCTTTCCATCATCGATATGGCTGACTTCGACATGGGTGAGCCACAATCGTTCTTCGTGGATTTCGCCAAGGCGCTCTGGAAGAACATCAAGGGCGTGCTGTACCTGGTGATCGAAGAGGCCCACGAGATTGCTCCGAAAGAGCGCGTCGGTGCCGGCAAAGAGAATATGTCGGTCTATTGGGCGAAGCGGCTGGCGACCGGAAGCCGGACGAAGGGCTTGCGTCTGATCGTCGCCACCCAGCGCACGCAGGCCCTGCACAATGCCGTGCTCGGAAGCTGCGGTGCGCTCACGGCGCATAGCCTATCCCTGCCGGCGGACCAGAAGCCGGTGATCGACTGGCTGACGGCGAACCTGCGCGATAAGGATCTGCTGAAGGCCATCCAGGGCGAGCTCGCTTTCCTGCCGACCGGCACCGCATGGGTGTGCTGCGCGAAAAGCGATTTCTTCAAGAAGCTGCATTTCCCGCCCATCAAGACTTTCGACAACACGGCCACGCCGGACAAGGACGCGGATGACTTCGATGTCACCACCGCCGCGGTGGACCCGGAAGAATTGAAGGCGATCATCGGGGATGCGGTCAAGGAGGCAGAAGAGAATGACCCCGCCAGGCTGAAGGGCCAAATTGCTCGGCTCACGGCGGCGCTGGAGGCATCCAAGAAAACGTATCTCACGGCGCTTCAAGTCCGGCCGCCAGCGGTTGTTGAACCAGACCCGGAGGCACTCGCGTCAGCGCGCGAGGAAGGCGTGCGGCACGCTCTCATTACGATGGACGAAGCGATGGAGCTCCAGCATGTCCACAGCTTCGCGGAAGGGGCGGAATTCGGCCGGGGGCAAATCCTGTACGCGGTCCGTAATTTCACCGGGCCAACCGATTTCAAATTTCCAAACCGGAAAACCCCGCCCGGGGTCCAGGCCATCCTTGCCCGGGCCAAGGCCCCACAGCCCGCCACAGGCAGCCGCAGGGCCGCCCGGCAGGTCCAGGCCGCTCCAGCCGCGCCCGCCAGCCGCCCGCCCGCGCCAGCAGCCCGGGGGCCCGCCCGGGAGCCTCAGGAAGGCGGCCTAAAGGGCTCCCAGCTGCACCTTCTCAAAACCCTCCGGTGGTGGGAGGCGATGGGTCACCCACGCCCGAGCCGGAACCAAGTCGCTGCCGTGGCCGGCTGGGGAAAGGGCCACCTGAAGAACATCGCCGGGTCTCTCAGCGCGATGGGCCTTATTAGCTATCCTGGGGACAGCGTGCTGGCCCTGACCGACCAGGGGCGTGCGGCGGCGCCAGAGCCGGACATGGGCGCCAGCCTGATCGACGGCCTCCGGTCCACCCTGAAAGGCACCCAGCAAAGTGTGCTAGACCTACTGCTCGCAAATGGCCGGGTGATGACCCGGCAGGACATGGGCGGGAAGCTTGGCTGGGGGGCTGGGCACCTGAAAAATATCGTCGGCTCAATGAGCGCGCTGGAGATCGTCAGCTATCCGGCTGAGGACACGGTCGAGCTTCAAGACTGGGTGCAGTGATATGGCTGAAGGAGAAGCACATGGATGAAGAACTGCGCGAATCCGTCAAGGCCGAGTTCGGCCGTACCATCGGAACAATTTCTCTGCTGATAGCCTCCAAGCAGGCCATCGAGAAATCGATGCCGGCGGGTCCGGACAAGGATCTGGTGGGCGACGAAATCATAACGCTGGACGCTATCCGTAATCGCCAGCGCGCGCTGCTGAACCGTTTGCTTGAAAACAGCGAGCCGCAGCCGGTGCAAGAAATTTCCGACAATTAGTCATCGTAAAGCTGGGGGATAAAATGCGTCGCCGATATTTTTGGTTAAAGGTTCGAGGTTACATATGCCCGCTGCATCTTTTCAGGAGACGCTATGCGGGATGTGGGGAGAAGGTTTCCGCCTAATCGGCGGCCAGGCTGCCTTGTTCTTCTTTTTTACACCGCACTCGTTTTTCTTGGAGCTTACCTATGGCTGACGAAATTCCCGCCGTAACATCTTCTGCCGAAGCGCCAGCAAAGGGCGTTGAGCTCGTGCGCGATTGCATGGGCTGCAAGTGGACAAAACCCCTGATGGACAACAAGGGGGTTGTGATGGACTGGTCCAAGAAAGTCTGCATCGGGTCGCCGCCGGCTGTGATGCAGGTCATGACGCAGCAGGGCCCAGCCATTCAGACGCTCTTCCCAGTGGTCCAGGGCGGGATGGTCTGCCGGGTGCATAAGTTCCGCGGCGAAGACTGATGCGGCAGGACGGGTTCATTCTGGCCCTCGCGCACGCGCGCCAGAACTTCCACCACAGCTTTATCGATCCGGAAACGCTGATGGTGATTCGCCTCAACGGCAACTGGGATCCGGTGCGGATTGATGTCCAGACACGCGAGGAAAAGCTTGGGCGCCTCCGCAAGGCCAATGTCTGGTGGCGCCGTGGGCTGAAATGGTTTCGAGAATTGGGGCTTGAGCGTGTCCACGCTGACGACGACGAATAAGCCTTCCGGCCGGAAGATTGGCGGCGACCGCACGCTCTATGAAATTCTGGGCGTGAAGAAGGATGCGACCAAGGCGGCCATCCGCGCGGCCTATCGCAAGCTGGTGATCAAGGCCCATCCTGATGCGGGCGGCACCAAGGAAGAATTCGAGGAATTGACCGAGGCGATGGTCATTCTCTGCGACGAAGACAAGCGCCGGAAGTACGACGCCACCGGCAACAAGAACCTCAACGAGCCGGACAACCTGGATGCGATCGCGCTCCAGATGGTGCTGCAGGCCATCTATCTGGCATGCGACGAATGCAGCAAAGCCAATGTCGACCCGATGACGCAGGCGCTACAAATCCTCGCCATGGAAAGCCTCAAGGCCAGGCTCACCAAGGCGGAAGAGGTGAAGAAGGGCATGGGCCACGCCATCGTTCTGAACCGTCGCCTTCTGAAGGCGTGGGCGCGGCGCGGCGAAGGCGACAATCAGATTGCCACCATGATCCGCCATCAGATGGTGATCATCGAGCGCAATCGCGAGAAGGTCGATCAGGAAATAAAGGGCGTGCAGATGGCGAAGAGGCTTCTGGCGGAATACGACTTCCTGGCAGAGCAATCGCCGATGCAGGTTTTCGTTCAGGTCTTCGGCAACACGAGCACAATCGGATGAAGCTTCAGGATCTGCGCTTCGACAATCCGAACAATTCCTGCGAGTCCCTACGGGTTCTGGCCGAGCTCGCGCGCCAGGGCGAGATTACCGTGCGCGCCGCCACGCCTACCGAGACTGACGGCGACACCGTAATGCGCATGACAGCTATCCAGAGAGGTAAAAGGCGATGAGCAAGATCGATGAGATGAAGGCCGCGCTCGAAAAGGGTGTGGAGATGCGCACGGCACAGAAGGAATATTTCAAGCTTCGCGGTCGCGAGGCGCTGGCGCGCAGTAAGGCGCTGGAGAAGGATTTCGACAAGCTGGCGGCCGCGGCGCTGACCACTGATCTACTGGGCTGATGGAGGGCCACATGAAATACCACGGTATTAGGTAGCAAGCTTCCAAAGCCCTTCCCTTGAACTTCGGGGGTCCGGGGGTAATTTGGCGGAGATGACCGCCACAACGATCTACGTTTACCTTCCTCGTGAAGCGGTGCCCGTATGGGCTCCGGTCGATGCGGAGCATGTCGGAGACAATATTTACCGGATACTGGATTGCCGGGGCGAGGACGCAGAAGTCGAGTTTTGGAAGGGGCTCTTAGTAAAGTGTCGCCTCACCCGCCATGACAATGGCAGCGAAATCCTCGTAGCCTACGAAGCCGTGCCATGACCGACACCCACGTCGTCTCCGCGCTCAAAGAGAAGCGCATCCAGGTCGCATCCCAGATTGAATCACTACAGGCCCAGCTTCAAAAGCTCGCTGACAAATTGTCCTGATTTACCACTAGGCCAGATTCAGCATTCCGCGAAGCTCCAGTGCAGCCTCGTCGGATAAGACCTGAGCTATAATTCGCACCGAATCGGGGTCGCTGGCTCTCCGTTCATAGAGAAAATACGCGCTAGGGTCAGATACCTCTTGACCCGACGTTGCCAGAAATCGGTCACAAAGCGGCGCAAGGCATAAGGTTCGGTCGTTATCCAGATTTGCTGAGAAGTAGAAGTTCAGCATTTTTACCTCAAGCGGGAGAGCTACATGAGCTCTAAAACAACGACGCACTCGGAAGTTAAAGAACCGCGAATCTCCGTGCAAGCCCTTGCGGAGTACATGGCGGCATCTGAGCGCGGAAAGCGAACCATCGCCCAAAGTTGTCGGTTTAGGGCCAAAATGCGCCTCATCCAGTACAATGAAGGCAAGCTGGTCGCCGCCCAGTTCATCCGCAAGGGCAAGGTCGTTGCCGACGATATCGGCGCCTATCAGGCAGCCGCGATCTTTGGATTTCTCCGGGCGTCAGAATTGGAGCCTGGGGAGGAAGCCGAAAAGGCCCTCTGCCGCGTACTCGACTTGAACGCCGGAACGGTCTTTGTCGCCCCCGGCGACAGCGTCAATATCTGGAACGACATGAAGGCTGCGTGCGCCTCGATTGCCGAACGCTGGCCCAATATCCCCAAGCCTCCCGGCGCAATTCTGTAACCCAAACACGAAATTTTATTGCGCGCTAGCCCCATACATGCCGTGGCGGGCCAAACATCCATTATTTGGTTGCAAGATATCGCCATGTGAGACAACCTGCCGCAGCACCTCTTAACCGGGATAGCATCGCCGGGGTTTAGTTCTGGCCTATATCTTAATAGAAACCCTCTACGGGGGACCACACCATGCGCGAAAATGAGCTAATGGACGACCGGCGTTTGCAGTTGAATAAGGGCAATATGTTCCGCTTTTGCAAGCAGAACGGTATGCCCAAGATGCCGGCTGACAGCGCGGTGACGATCACTCCGGTAGTATTTCGTACGGCCTGGGAGATCCAGCGTGCGCGCGTGGAAGCCAAAAAAAAGGCGGCGGCTAGCTAACAGATTCATTACAGTATAAAGGCGTTAAGGCAGGTTCCCATAAGGTGGGCCTGCCTTTTTGCTATGGGAAGAAGCAGGGGATTCTCCTTGTCGTCTATAACAGGATGCCATGCCCTAATTTACCGGCCAAGCCCGCCCCACATGGGCGGCACAGCCAGACCTCTCGACCTCCGCAGGCTGCGGTTGCGCGAGAACGGTCAGTTAAGTCTTCTCGGTTACCCCTGAACATTCACTCAGGACGTACCCGGTGAATAAGGCAAAGGGGCGGGCGCCGCGAGGTGTTCGCCCCAAGCCTTTTTTGGTATGGTTGCCCATGCCCTACACCCTCCGCCAGCTGGAAGGCCAATTCCAGAAAGTCATAGCCATCACGAGCTCGGAAATTGAGACCGAGGAAGGCGACTGCAAAGGCAAGTACGTCTGGCGCTATGAGAATGGCGAGGGATATTTCTGGAGCCCATCACCGACGCGCTATGCCTTCCAGGATGTCGACACGCTGGCCGAAGCGGATGACTTCGTTTTTCTGTGCCCGCTCTGTTTCGCCAAGAATAATGGCCCAGTCGGCACGCACATGGTCATGGTGAGCTTTGCCGGCCGTAATATCCCGGACGAAGCTGGAAGCCGTGGCACCGATGGCAAGCCGACGCGCTGGACTGTCAGCGGGACCGGCCTGGACGATCTGGTTCTGACGCCATCCATTGCCCTGAACCCCAGCGCGCCGCCGGAAAGTAAGGTCTGCCGCTGGCATGGCTTTGTCGGCTCCAACGGGATTCCGCCGGGCCACGCCGGTTAGCCTTTTCTGGAACCCGCGCGTTTTCTCCCTGCCTCAAGAGGGAGATTTCACGATGCTTGGCATACTTCTCATTGTTCTGCTTGTCATTTTAATCCTCGGCGCCGCGCCGACATGGCCCTACAGCACCGGCTGGAGTTACTACCCATCCGGCGGGTTCGCACTGGTGCTGGTTATCGTCCTCGTGCTTCTTTTGCTGGGGAGGCTCTGATGGTCAGCGTCGTCATTATCCTGCTCATCATCGGTCTTGTGCTGGAGCTGGTCGCTGCGATTGGCTATCCGTCCAGCATCAATCTGATGGCGCTCGGCCTGTTCTTCTGGATGCTGGCGGAGCTTGTCTCGCGCCTGCCGGCGCACGCCCTGGCCCTATAGGCAAAAGAAAAACCCCGCCGGCCCAGTGAAGGGCTGGCGGGGTGGAGTTGAACGATGCTTGCCTAAAGCACGGCCTAGTGTCTACACGGCCAGAATGAGCACAGCAAGGCGATCAGCGCCAAAGCCAGAAAACATCCCCACATGGCCCGCTCCCGCACGGCAATGTGTGGAAACGCAATTGTGGCGAAAATCAGCGCGCGAACCGGAACTTTATTTCAGTGCCATATCAGACGATTTGGCCACAGGCGGAGGCGGGCAATTTGGGATCCGGTCCAGGCTCGGCGCCGCCACTGCCTCATTTGTCAAGGCGATTACAGCCTGGCCGGCGGTTTCCTTGGCCACCTGCGTGCTCTTGCGCAGGCATTTCACGGTGCTGACTGGATCGGGCCCCGCCACCTTCTGGACCTGCTGTAGCTCGTGTGTCGCGCGCTTCAGGTATGGAAGATCGGCGGCGTGGTTGATGATCGAGTTCGTCCAGCCACCTATCCCGAAGACCACCACAAAGGGGCCGGCCTTTTTCAGGGCGTACAACAGCGTCACCCAGTCGAAAGTCTTATGTTGCGTGACAAGGATCATTTGCCGGCTCCAAACTTGATAGAACCTATCAACGCTGTAAAACCGCCTACCACCTTGAACACCAATTTTGGCCCCGCTGCGCCACCGACCATATAAACGCCCGACGACTGAGCAAAGTTCGTATCTCCGAATCCGGTGCTGCCGCCGAGCTTGTGCACGATATAGGTGGTGCAGGCCGCCGCGAGCATCGAACCGAAGATGGAATATCCGAGCATCACGGTGTCAATTTTTGGGCGCTCATTCACAGGAACGCCTTTATCTGCCGCCTGCTGGCGCGCGGCCTGGGCGCAGATGAACTGGTAAGCGGCTGCGCCGACCGCGCTAAAGACGCAGCCCCAGATAAATTCGTTGAAAGATGCGCCCGGGGGCATGAGCGCGCCCAAGCCGAAAAGAGAGCCGCTGGTCACAGTCAAGGCCGCGGCCCCCGCCGCGCTCCCGCTTGCAGGATCAGGCATGTTCAAAATTCCCCCGGGTGCATGGTGTTAGGCGGCGGCGGGCGTATCGATTTCAGAGCCGGTAAAGCTCACGGTCTTGCTGAAGAAGAAGACGCTCACGGTCACCGACCCGCTGACGCTCTTGCCGCTGATGCTGGCCTGGAATGTGCCGCTGTGGCCGTCCATCTGCGCCTTGCCGGATAGCGCACCCTGCGGATTGCCGGTGCCGGACAGATTGCCATTGTGCTGGCCGTCGGCGGTGTGGATCGCGCCGGTAAAGTTGCCATTGCCGTCAAAGTTCAGTTCGACGGTTGCGGACTGGCCGTCGGCGAAAACAGAATATTTCATTGAGAGCTCCTTTTTCTGATATGGTCTTTTCACTGCGGTATGCCGAGGTCTGCTTTGGTAAGGTGCGCCGGGGTATGTCGTTGTGTGGTATGGCTCAGGCGGCTCGGAGAAATCCGGGCCGCTTTTTTATAACGGCGGCTCAACAAGAATCGCGCTGTGATCGCGGTCGAAACGCTGGCGCAAACACTGCTGGTAGGCGCGCGCGGTGTCGACATCGACCACGCCGAGATACTGGAGCGTGCTTGTCAGGATTCCGCCGAGGCCGCCCAGGAACGGCGCCAACCAGCTGCCGGCGCCAAGGCCGAGATTGCTGGTGGTGCCTTCGGCGCCAGCGACGACAATACCTTGCGTGTCGAACGGGCGGTGATAGCTGGATGCGAAGAGAATGCAGACTGACTTATCGGCCGCCACCTGCTTCTGATCACTGACGTCATGGATGTCGGGCGTCGGATCGTAAGGTGTCGCGCACCCGGAAAGGCATAGGGCGGAGACCAGCACAAGCTTTCTCATGACGGTCCCCGCCCCTTCGGTTGTTAACTCGCTACCTGCGTGCCGCCAGAGGCAGGCGGGGTGTTGGCCCGGATGCCGGCGATGACGGTCTGGATCACGCCGCTGCCGGCCTTGGTCAGCACCGCGGCTTCATCACCCTTGGCAGTGTTGAGCGCCCTGGATTCGATCTGCTCGATGCTCTTGCCAGCGCCGGCATCGGCAATCGCCTGGCCGAGCACGGTGGTGAGGATCTGCGCTTCGGCAGGCTCCAGCGCGATGAACGCGCCCTTGAGGATGTTCCAGATGCCGAGACCGGCTTCCAGGGCCTCTTCCTCCAGGAAGGAGACGCCGGCCTTCAGGTCGGTTTCGATGGTCTGCAAAAGCGTCGGCTGTTGTGCAGCTGATGACATAGGTTTTCTCCGTGGGTTTCCCGAGATGCAGAATGCGCCTCAGGCGAAGGCCGCCTGCCACCGTAACCGTTTCCGAGCATGTCCCCACGAAGACCGAAACGGTGACAGGCGACCCGCGACTGAGGCGAATCAGTCTTGGAACAAGCGTTAAATGGTGGCGACGTTTTCCGCCAGCAGCCCGCGCGTCAATTCTTGCTGCACGCGCGCCACGATCTCGCCGCGGGTGATCTCGCCGTCGTGGTTGAAGTCTAGGCCGGCATTTTCGACATAGCGCTTCGGATGCTGTTCATCATCCTTGCTGAACACGACAAAATCGTCCTGCTGGCCGATCATGCCGGGCCATATGATGGCGCCATAGACATCGCCAAGGTTATGGAGATGGCCGCGCCAGGTCGTGAAATATCCTTCCACAAACTGCAGCTGCTGCTCCGCCGTCAGGCTCGCCAGGATTTCCGTTGACGTTCCCAGCTGGGCCGCAGTCTGGGGCATGAACTGGATCAGGCCAACCGCGCCGCTGCCTTCCTTGTTGAGCACGGAAGGGCTGAAAGTCTCGCCCGTCTCGAAAGCCATGCAGGCCATCAGCCAGGATGGATCTGCGATTTTCAGGCGGCCGCACGCGGCCACAAGCGTTGTGAGGAATTCCGGAGAGACGCGCGCGCCCCAAGCAAGGTCTGCCATTTCGATCTCCTAAACGTACACGCCGCCGTTCGAAACCGAACCGGCAGAGTTTCCAGGGAAAAAGTTCGCGCCGCCACCGTTTGTATTGATGACACCATTCTCGTTTGCCAAATAGCGAACACCGGTTGCGGAGCCAGAGAAGCTAAGACTTCCGACAATAAGCGTGCCGTTGTTCTGTGCATTAGCAAAGGCACTTGAAAATGCCGGTGTGCCGGTGAGGGTTACAGTAACGGCATTGGAGAAGATCACCCCGTTTGTCTGTGCATTGACTGCATATGGGGCGCCTCCGGAAATCGTCAGGTTTGATCCGATCTGGATCAGGCCGCATAGCTGGGACTGCAAAATTGAGCCGCCGCCAGCCGCGCCGGAAAGAATTAGGCTGGCGCCGGTTGTCACGCGGCCAAGCTCTGTTGCCACCACTGCGCTGCTAGAGGCGGACCCAATCGTCGCATTCTGCGCCAAATGATATGCGCTATAGGCGACCGTTATTGTGCTGTTGATGGTCGTACTTCCGGAGCCAGCGCCGGAAACAATCAGAGGCAGACCAGCCTGGCCCGCCAACTGCCCATAGACATTGTAGCCGGCGAAGGTGCCAGCTCCGACATTGATTGTCGCCTGAAAGCCGCCGACATCGTAACCGGTAAGCAGGGTGCTAATGCCATGCTGAATGGTCAGCCACGCGCCGCTGGTGGTATTGGCCAGGCCGCTGTTCGCGTCATTGCCCGTCGCCAATACATAAAAATTCGTGTTTGCGGTCAGCTTCGTGCGACCGGTTGGAGGCTGGGTGAACGCCGCTAGGCTTCCGGCGGTGATCAGGTTGTCGGCGTTGTCGCCCGCCAGCCACGAAACCGCCGCGGTGCCTTCCTGCGCGCGCACGATGGTCAGGACATCGCCGGTTCGCGCCGTCACATAGACAATCTCGTTGATCAGGCCGGTCGCCGCATCGGTGAAGGTCAGCGCGAACTGCTGAGATCCGGAAACCGGGTTTGGAAACAGCGTGCCCGTACCGGTCGCCAGCTGGCAGCTGGTCGCCGTGTTGGTGATGTTCGCCGCCAGCGTCGAAGCCGCATTGTTCGCGAAGAGGAAAAGCAGGGCCATTTTATCTCCTGGCTATTTGATGTTGACCACTGGGTTGTACTGGAAAGGAAATTCCAAAACTCCACCTTCCAGTGCCGCCTTGAAGGTAGCCGCAAGCGGGAAGCTCTGGTGGTTCGGGTTCAGCACCGAGTCCAGTTCATTCGGACGTTTTGTGTTCGGCGCAAAGGCATTCGGGAAGGCGCCGCCGGTTATCTGGCGCCGCCCGCTCAAAATGTTGATGAAGACATTCGGGGTCGCGATCGAGACGCTAATTGCATAGGTCTGCGAAATGATAGGCGCGGTCCCATTCGTTCCTGTCAGGAAGCGCATGACGCGCCGCTTCAACCAAGGGATTGTGAAATACTTTCCGTCACCCTTGTAGAAGTGCCACGTCAGGCAGCGCTGGTACACATCATCGGTGGTCGTGAAGTAATTGTTCCCGATGTTGACGCGCTTGATCGCGTTGATCGGCATCTGGTTCGGGCCATAGGTGTTGATCGGCCCGCGCAGATTGTAGAAGCCGCTCGGAATGGTCGGTCGCGAATAGCCGTAAAGACCGGTCCCCACCCAATCCAGAAGAGGACCGGAAAGGCCAGTGTAAACCGGAAGTTCGACATAGGCATCCCAGGTCACATATTGCTGGGCGATGGCGTTGTAGCTGTCGACAAATGCCTGAAGGTTCTGATCATCGAAATACTGCTCGTACAGATACGCGATTATCGTCTTCAGGACTGTCGTTGGGCCGGTCGGAGGAAAGGTGCTCATCCCTGGTTGATCACAATGCCGGCCGCAGTGGCGAAGAAATAAGATTCCGGATCACCGACCAAGAGGCCGGTCCCGGCGGAGGGATTGATCGTCACGCCACTGGCCGCGACGCTGAACACCAGCCGGTCCAGCAGGCTTGAATCCAGCACAGGCGCAACCGCTTCCTGGAATATCGTGTTCATCACGAACACGTTCATCGGCTGGCCGGGGGCGATGCTGTTGACATAGTTGACCAGAGCGGGCGCGGCATACTGCGAGATCGAAGCCGGGTTCACATAATTCGGAGAATTCGTGTTCCAGGTTACCGTCATCGTCACGGTCTGTTGCAGCGGAACGACAATCGGGATCACATAGGTGTCCGGATAATCGTGGATCGAGATCGACACATTGCGCGCGTTCGGCGTGATCGATCCGCCACTCACATAGGCGCCAAAGCCTGAAGTGTTGACGCCAAAGGTGAAGGAGTTCGGGCTGATCACCTGCACGGTATAGGGGCCACCGTTTGCGCTGGTCATTCCGACAACGCCGGTGATGAAGACGTTGCTCTGGCCGTTGGTCAGGCCGTGATTTATTGCCGTCGTTACGACGCCAAGGACGGCCTGCGTTATGCCTGTCACCAGGATGGTCGACGGCACCAGATCGTTGATGTTGAAAAGGCTTTCGAAGATCGCATTCGCCACGGCATAAGGATCGCCGCCACCGACTAGGATTTCCCAGCCGCTGTTTTGGCGCGCGGAGACCAAGCGGCTCTGCACGCCAGGAACATTGCGCAGCTGGGTTTTCAGATATGTCGTCATGCCCTGCGAGGCGGCAAGGCCCGCCTGCATCACGCCAGCCTGGAAGCTTTCGACGGTCTCGGACCCGGTGCCCGGCACGCCGGTAGCGGGATTTGTCACGCTCAGCGTTATGGTGCTCGGCGGAGTCGTCGCCAGCTGAGTGACGGTATTGACGGGCACCGCCCAAATTCCCGGCGTTGTCGCGAGGCAGAAAACCGGGCCAGTCGTGCAGCTGGCGGGGATCACCACCGGATCCTGGACCGAATACTGGTAGGTGCCGTCACCGACCAAGAAGCCTTCGCCGATGTTGAACCCAACGGTCCCGGTGAAAACGACATAGACGGATGTGAAGCTGGCGCCGACCTGCGTCACGCCATAGATATTGCCTAGCTGGATCAGGGTGAATTGGTTTGCCGTCAATGGGGCGAGCGAGTTCAGCAACTCCACCCGGTAGGCATCCACCAGCACCAGCGCGCCGACGCATGTCGAAGAGATGTCCTCGATCAGAATGCCCGGCAAAGCCGCGGTGTAGCCGGGCTGCTCTGCCGACACGCCGGCCAGAAGCTGCTGCTGGAGCGCCGCCGGACTGGTCGGCTGCGGGCCTTCGGGACCGAAATTTACCGGGAGAAGATTTCCTGGACTGCTCATTCCGGCCCTCTCACACAGCCACCGGGAAGGACAGGCGGCCGCCTTGTTTTGTCAGGAGGCTTACCTGATAGGTCGGCGGGTTATTGCTCGTCTTTGTGATCGCCAGAGACCCGAAATACTGGGCATAAAGCCGTTGGGCCTTCTGCGCATAGAAATCCGGCGGAATCTGCCGGTGCACCGAAGGATAGCTCGGGATGCCGCAATTGGCATAGAACGGGCTCTCGTTGATGTTCAGCTTCAGGAACTGGACCAGCGCGGTCACATAGACGGCGGTGTTGTCGCCGTTCGGCGCGGTCTGAACCGTCACCCAGGTCTTTGAGCCATCGGGGTTTGTCACCCGGCCATAGACCCTCATGCCGGGCCGCCGGTGTTGCTTCCGCCGGTAGTCACCCCGGTATGCTGGTGGGTATCCCACAGCTTTCCGTCGATGGTCACGCCGCTCGAATTGATCACGATTGACTTGCTCCCCACCTGCAACGTCAGCGTCGTCTTTGCCGTAATCGTCAAATTATTCTTGTCGCCGGTGATGCTGCAGTTCGCGGCCGTGTCATGGATGTAGAATCCATTTGGACCGTAAAGCTCGATCTTGTTCGGGTCCAGCGCGGTAGACCAGTTCACATTTGATATTGCGGTCCAGACCAGCGCCCCGAGGTTGCTCGGCGGCACATCCAGGCGCGCGACGCTGCCCCCTATTCCGCTGATGGCGCCAAGCAGAACATCGAAAGGCACCACCACGCCGAGATCGCCAACCTGTGTCGGGTAGCGGATGTATTCCGGACTGATGATCGGCACCTTCACGTTCGGCAGATTGAAGGGCGGCGACTGCAGCTCGAACTTCACCGTCACGATGGAGCCGGTGACGCTCACCACCGATGCCGGCAGGCCCTTGCCCAGCGCATTGTAGGCATCCAGCGCGCGCTTCTTGGTGAACTTCTCCAGCGCCATGGAAAACGGAGTTTTTTGGGCATTGCTGGGAGACTGCATCAGGTCGCGCTCACCAGACCGGTCGCGGCGCAATCGTAAATCGTCACCCAAGCATCTCCCGTCGCCATGCGGAAATTCGCGACATTCCGGATCGTCTGCACCTGAAAGCCGCCCTGGAAGGTCAGCTTGGCATTGGTGAAGGGGCTTGGCGCGTTCGGGCCGGTGGTCACCTGCGTCTGCGGAAGCTTCATCAGATCGAAAGGCTTTATGTCGGCGCGCAAAACCGTCTTCACCTGGATCAGGCCATCTTCCAGCCAGGTCGGCTGGCCCATCAGGTCTTGGGCAAGGACTGTTTTTGTGTCGCCCGGAACGGTGCCGTCATCGACATAGATTTCTTTGTCGAGCACAGAAATGATCACGCCCGTATAATTTTCTTGCTGAAGCAGGTTCTGGCTCAGCTTCTGAACATAGTTCGAAAACTGTTCCAGCGTGTAATGATAGCCCTGCTGGTCCTGCGGCAGTTTCAACGTCTTGGCGATATTTATCGTGATCGAATAGCCCGGATAGGCGGTGGAAAGGGTCTGCCGAATTCCCGTTTCGAGAGAAGTGTTTGCTTTCCAATTGAAGACCAGATTTGCCGGCGCGTCATTGGTGCCGGTCGGCGGCTGCAGGATCAGCTCCAGACTCTGCTCGACCCCGACCCAGTTTCCGAATGCCTGATAAATCTGCGCGTTGACCAACGTCCCATACTGGCCGGCATTGAAGGCGGCTGTCGCCAGCGGCAGGCCCTTGCGCATGCCGGCCTTCACCGTGATGGAAAAGCCGTTCAGGTTCGAAGCGTCGCCGATTTCCTTCAGGCCGATGCCGGTCACGCGCACCCACGACGCGCCGCCCGTCTGGTGATAGGGCGCCGTCCAGATGTCGAATTCGACATTGAGCGCGCCCGGATTGTTGTCGCCGTTGATGAGGCTCGAAAAGCTCGCGCCCGTGTTGATCGAGGCGAGGTTCGGCGGAGTCCACAAGCCGCCGCCCTTATCGAAGATGCTGATCTCATACCCTCTCAAGGTGAGACCTCGAAAGTGCCATTGGGCGAGCGGTACACCAGCGTGCTGGTGGTGAAGTATCCCTTCACGAGGTTTATGTCATAGCTCAGCACGCCATTGACAGCCGAAGCGCCCGGGTTCGTTGCCAGGTCATAGGACAGCGTGTTCGGATCGGTCACAAAGCAGCGCCATATCCCGTTGTAGGCGGCCACACTTGCGCCCGCGACCGTCAGATCCAGGGTTGCGCCGATGGCATAGCCGTGCGGGTTCACCGTGTCGACACTCACCTCGCCCGCATCCCAGGTCAGGGACTGGATTGGCATTCCGACATCTGACCCGACAAGACCCGCGGTCAGCACCACCGTGGTGTCGAGCTGCTGGACCGTGAAGAAATTTCTCTGGCCGGCGACATTCCACCAGACCGAGACCACATATTGCTGGCCATCCAAAGTCGGTTGAAAGACGAAGGGCCCGGAGACCGGCCGCACATAGGCGTAATAGGTGGTCACGACGGGGGCACCCCCGCTGTCGGGATCGTCGCCGTGTTCGGCGATGACTGGATCGGCTGGTTGACCGGATTGCTTGGGTCGGTCCAGTTCACTTGGCCGTTGGCGTCCTGGTTCACCTGCGTGCCGTCACCGATTTTGCTCAACAGTGTGCTCTGCGCCTGCTGGGCCTGCGCCACCGTCAGAAGCGGCTGGTGGAAGACCCAGCGCCACGCCACCTGCGCCTGCGCTTCGCCGTCACCATTCGCATCCTCGATGTAGTCGAGCAGGCAATTGTCCCAGATCATGGCCGGCGTTGCGACGATATAGGTGCCGCCCTTCGCGGTGTGCTGCTGCAGCTGGGACTGGAGATTTTGGAACATCCCCAGCTTCGCCTCGTAGCCGCCCTCTGTCTGGGCCGGGCACTGCATGATCAGTGCGATCGGAAGCGCCTGGACGATTTGCGCGTTCGCCGCGACCTGCTGGTTTGCGATCGTGTATTCGGCGCTCTGGTTGAAGATCAGGCGGCTGCCGGCTTCCGGATAGAAATGCGCCAGCGGTTGGTTCTGCGTCAGGTCCGCGCTACCGGTCGGGCCGCCAGGGAAAAGCTCGGGCTGAAGCAGATAGAGGATCTGCAGCGAGCCGCCCATCTGATCCGCGATCCCGCCCACCAAGGTGATGGGCGAGTATTCGTAATTCATCTGGAAGTCGGAAAGGCTCATCCGCCGGCTGCCACTGTCGAAGCGCTCACAACCGGATTGCTACCAGGCTGAGATTGCACTGTCACATGCACCTTCGCGTCCACCTTTACCTTCGCCGTCCGCCCAGCAGCTGCGTTCAAGGCTTCTGGCGTTCCGGGGCGCGGAGAAGCTTTTGGGCCGGCCGCCATGATGGCCAAGACCTTCTTTATGTAGCCCGCGGTCTCTTTCGGGAGGTGCTGTTCCCAGGCAGCACCGAAGCGCTTGATGTCCTTGTCGACATTGCCCTCGCCCCAGTTGTAGCCGGCAAGGGCCTTTTTTATATCCCCCTTATATCGGCGCAGCAGGTCCGCAAGGTACGACCCGGCACCGCGCGATTCCTGATCAAAATCTGTCCGGTCATGGACGCCATAGCGCGCGGCCGTGCCTTCCATCATCTGGAAGGCGCCGAGTGCGCCGGCTTTCGAATATCCGGCATTCTTGCCGAAAGCCGATTCCGCGCCATAGACGCCGTATAGCAGGTTCTTGGGCAAGCCCTTGTCCCACTCGACCAGCGAAATCCTGTGCTGCGCCACCGCGCCCTGGCCACTCTGCCAGCTGCCTGGATCCCACCAGCGGGAAGGCCGGTTCGGATCGTTATTGCGCAGTGAGCTGTCCGGATAGCTGGTCGGCCGGTTGCCGCCGTCGAGCAGGTTCTGGCGGCGATTATCTTCCGCCGTTTTCTGCTTTTCCGCTTCCGGGCTGTGATCTGGGATCAGCCCGAGCCACTTCAAGCCGTCCGCGATCTTGTGGGCGGCATAGCCCATATCGGTTGCAAAATTCTTCAGGTCGGTGCGGAACTGCGGCGAGCCGATGTATTTTGCCAGGTCTTGGATGCCCTGCTTCACTTCCGGCGCTGCCAGGAAAGACGAAACGGCATTTGCGAACGATCCGGACAGCTTGGTCAGCTCGGGGGTCAGTGGCGCGAGGCCGCGCACGAAAGCGCCCTCGATCTGGGTCTTCGACGCATTGAGCATGCGGTCGAAGTCCTGGAACGCCTTCTGGGTCTTTGGATCGACCTCGAATTTGCGCCGGTCTTCTTCAGACTGGGAGAGGTATTGGTCGAGTTCTGACCGCGGGGTGGCCTTGAGCCGTCGCAGGTCTTCGAGGGTCAGACCAAACTGCCCAAGGCCACGGGCTGAAAGAAGGTTGCCCAAATAGTCGCCCTTAGTGTGGTCCACCAGCGTCTTGATGCTCGACAGAAGGGCGGTGGAGACCCCGTAGGTGTCCTTGCCCTGGATCTGGCCGGGTGTGAGGCCGGCCGAATAGAGGAAGCGG